>OCTX012278320.1_pt1 | contig 11816 bp, 7 predicted proteins | sample 1539691 | NCBI WGS metagenome assembly OCTX01 (sample SAMN02144231, study PRJEB22623) | gut metagenome | biome: sheep rumen | host: Ovis aries | place: New Zealand
GCCGGGGGTGTGGCCCGGGGTGTGGATCACCTTCCAGGCGGTGCCGGCGGTGTCGATGACGTCGCCGTCGGCCACGGGGACCGTCGGGAAATCATGCTTGAGGAAAGAGAACGACTGCATGGCGTTGGCGCCGGTGGTCTTGTCCATGATATCCACGTCGTCGGGATGCAGGTACACCGGGACCTTGTAGCGGGCCAGGAGTTTCTCCACGCCCCAGACATGGTCGAAATGCCCGTGCGTCAGGAGGATGGCGTCGGGGGTAAGCCCGTGGGCGTCAAGGAAACCGGTCAGTTCGCGGACTCCGTCGGGGGAAGACATGCCGGGGTCCGTCACCGTACAGTCCTTCCTGCCGTCCTTCCACAGCACTATGCAGTTGGTGCCGAGAGGATTGAAAGTGAATATTCTGGTATGAAGCATCTTCGTATCCTGTTAATTCCATTGCAAATTTACGATAATTTTGCCAACTTTGTAGAATAAAGGACATGTGGCATGCACATCGGAATCGCAGGAAATATCGGCAGCGGAAAAACCACGCTCACCACTCTTCTGGCCCATCATTACGGTTGGACGCCCAAATTCGAATCCGTCACTTACAACCCCTACCTGGCCGACTATTATGCCGACATCAAACGCTGGTCCTTCGCCCTGGAGATGTACTTCCTGCAGCAGCGCCTGCACGACACGCTGGAAATCGCCCAGTCCAAGGACGTCATCATCCAGGACCGCACCCTCATGGAAGGCGTCCACATCTTCGTGGCCAACAACTATGCCCAGGGAAACCTCTCGCAGCGGGATTTCAACACCTACATGGACACCTATAACGTGATGATGGAAGTGGTGAAGGAGCCCGACCTCCTGATCTACCTCCGCTCCAGCATCGAGCACCTGGTGGCACAGATCCAAAAGCGCGGAAGGGACTATGAGCAGTCCATCTCCATCGAGTATCTGGGCGGGCTCAACCAGCGGTACGAGCAGTGGATCGCCTCCTACAAGGGCAAACTCATCATCGTGGATGCCGACAACCTGGACTTCCTGAACCGGCCGGAAGACTTCGCCGCCATCACGGACCGCATCGACGCGGAGTTGTACGGTTTGTTCTAAATGTTTATCTTTGTGAATTCAATTATTGAACTATGCATATAGCGATTGCAGGAAATATCGGCAGCGGAAAGACAACGCTCACCAAAATGCTGGCCGCCCACTACGGCTGGACCCCAAAATTCGAATCGGTAGATTTCAACCCCTACCTCGCAGACTTTTATGAAGATATGGAGCGCTGGTCGTTCAATCTCCAGATCTATTTCCTGAACAAGCGTTTTCAGGACGTGGTGGAAATCGCCAAGCACAAGGAGGTGATCATCCAGGACCGCACCATCTACGAGGACGCCCGTATCTTCGCCCCCAACCTCCACGCCATGGGGCTCATGTCCACCCGGGACTTCGAAAACTACAGCGACCTGTTCGACCTCATGATGTCCCTGGTGAACCCGCCGGACCTGATGATCTATCTGCGCTCCAGCATCCCCAACCTCATCGCCCAGATCCAGAAACGCGGCCGCGAGTATGAGCGTTCCATCCGCATCGACTACATCACCGGCCTCAACCAGCGGTACGAAGACTGGATCAAGGACTACAAGGCCCGTCTCCTCATCGTGGACGTGGACCATGTCAAATTCGAAAACAATCCCGAAGACTTCCAACTCATCACCGATAAGATTGACGCGGAACTCTACGGCCTTTTTCCCGCAGAATAACAAACAACCATAAAACCTGAACCCTTATGGCAGAAAGATTGACTATCATCGATTTTGTCGAAAAGTACTCCCGTAAATACGAGAACCATCCGTATCTCCGTGAAAAGGTAAATGGAAAATGGACGGAAATCTCCCAGGGACAGACCCGAGAAATGGCCTACCGCATCGGCGCCGGTCTCATGTCGCTGGGCCTCAAGAAAGGTGACAAGATCGCCCTGCTGTCCGAAAGCCGCGCCATGTGGATCCTGGCCGAACTCGGCGCCCTGTATGCCGGTGCCACCGACGTACCCCTTTCCGTAAACCTCGGTGAAGGGAAGGACCTGGTGTTCCGCATCAACCACTCGGAATCCAAATGGATCCTCGTTTCCGGCAACCACCTCCCGAAAATCCGCGCCATCCTGCCCGAATGCCCCGCCGTGGAGAAAGTCATCGTCTTCGACGACACCGCTTTCGACTACGACAAACTGGGAGAGAAGGAAATCCGCATGAGTGAAATCCAGAAGATGGGCGATGAGTTCCTCAAGGCCCACCGCGCAGAGTTCGAGGCCCGCTACAAATCCATCGGCCCGGACGATTACGCCAATATCTCCTACACTTCCGGCACCACGGCCGACCCGAAGGGCATCCTGCTCACCCACCGCAACTACACGGCCAATGTGGAGCAGGGCAACTCCGTCATCAGCATCAATGAAGGCGAGGTGATGCTCATCATCCTTCCGCTGGACCACTGCTTCGCCCACGTGGCAGGCATGTACACCATGATGATCTACGGCGGTTCCATCGCCTTCGTTCCCATCGGTAAAAACGCCCTGGCAACGCTGCGCAATGTTCCTACCGCCATCAGCGAAGTGCGTCCGCACGTGATGCTTTCGGTCCCGGCCCTGGCCCGCAACTTCAAGAAAAACATCGAGGCCGGCATCAAGAAGAAGGGCCCCAAGGTGGAGAAACTCTTCAACTTCGCCTTGAACAATGCCATCAAGTACAACAAGGAATACTACAACCGCGGCACCGGCGGAACGGCCTGGCGCAAACCGCTCGTGGACCTCTTCGATAAAATCCTGTTCAAGCAGGTCCGTGAGAGTTTCGGCGGCCGCATGCGTTTCTTCGTGGGCGGCGGCGCCCTGCTGGACATCGAACTGCAGCGCTTCTTCTGCGCCGTGGGCATGCCCATGTTCCAGGGATACGGCCTCACCGAAGCCACGCCCATCATCTGCGCCAACTCGGAGGGCCATGCCCGCTTCGGCTCCTCCGGCCGCATCGTCCGTCCCATGGACTGCGTCATCCTGGACGCCGAGGGCAAGGAAGTGCCCAACGGCACCAAGGGAGAGATTGTCATCCGCGGCGAGAACGTGATGGCCGGTTACTGGAAGAACCCCAAGGCCACGGCCGATACCATCATCGACGGCTGGCTCCACACCGGAGACATGGGCTACATCTGCCCCGAAGACCCGGACTTCCTCTATGTCGTAGGCCGCTTCAAGAGCCTCCTCATCTCCTCCGACGGCGAAAAATACTCTCCCGAAGGCTTCGAGGACAACTTCACCGAAACCTCCAAGTGGGTGAACGCCTGCGTGCTCCACAACAACCAGAAGCCGTACTGCGTGGCCCTGGTCGTCCCGGACATGACCGCCCTCGCCGACGCCTGCCAGAAGCACGGTCTGGACCCGGCTTCCGATGAAGGCAAGAACTACATGCTGGACCTCATCCAGGCCGATGTGGACACCTACAAGAAGGGTGGCAAGCATGAAGGCATGTTCCCGGAGCGCTGGCTGCCCAGTGCCATCGGCATCTGCGACGAGGAATTCACCATCGCCAACAAGATGATGAACTCCACCATGAAAATCGTGCGCGGCAAGGTGGAAGAGCATTATGCCGATTTGCTGGATTACCTCTACACCACCGAAGGCAAGGATATCCACAATGTCCGTAACCTGAAAGCGCTTTCTAAATGATTATCAGACCGGCCGTCGCGGCGGACATCCCCGCCATCATGACCGTCTTGGAAGCTGCCCGGGGCATCATGCGTGCCTCGGGCAACCCCTTTCAATGGCCGGACGGTTATCCCACACGGGCCATGATTGAAAAAGACCTGGCCGAAGGCGTGGGAAGGGTCTTTGAGGCGGAAGGTGCTGTGGTCGGGTATTTCGCCTGCATCCCCGGTCCGGACCCTACGTATGCCTACATCGAGGACGGCGCCTGGCTGGAGGACACCCTTCCCTACTACGTGATTCACCGCATCGCATCCCTGCCCGATGTACACGGCATCTTCCAGGGAATCATCGACTACACCGGCCGGCTCACCGGCAACATCCGCATCGACACCCACAAGGACAACCGCATCATGCAGCATGCGCTGGAAAAGCACGGTTTCACCTACTGCGGAATCATCTATCTCACCAACGGAGCGCCCCGCCTCGCCTACCAAAGGATACAATAAAGCATGAAACAGAAGGAATACATAACGGTGCGCGGAGCGCGGGCCAACAATCTGCAGAACATCAACGTGAGCATTCCGCGCGGGGAGTTTGTCGTGGTGACGGGGCTCAGCGGCAGCGGCAAGAGTTCCCTCGCCTTCGACACCATCTATGCCGAAGGGCAGCGCCGGTATATGGACACCCTCTCCACCTATGCAAAGCATTTCATGGGCATCCTGGAAAAACCTGAGGTAGAGGAAATTACGGGACTGAGCCCCATCATCGCCATCGAGCAGAAAACAACCGGCAACAATCCCCGTTCCACCGTAGGGACCATTACCGAGATCTATGACTTCCTCCGTCTTCTGTATGCCAAAGGCTCGCGGGCTTTCTCCCCCGAAAGCGGCAAGGAGATGGTCCGCTACACGGACGCCCAGATTGTGGACCTCATCCTGGAACAGTACAACGGCCGAAAGTGCTACCTGCTCTCACCGGTCATCCGCGGCCGCAAGGGCCACTACCGGGAACTCTTCGACCAGATGCGCAAGCGGGGGTACACGGAGGTACGGATCGACGGAGAAATTTTTGAGTTGCAGGACGTTACGGCGCTGGACCGCTACAAGCCCCACTTCATCGAACTGGTGGTGGACCGGCTCAAGCCATCGGCCGGAGACGACCGCCGCGTGCGGGAATCCGTGGCCAGGGCCCTGAATCTGGGCAAAGGCTCCGTGGCCATCCTGGACCAGGAAAGCGGAAAACTGACGCACTATTCCAAGCACCTGGTCGATCCGGAGAGCGGCCTTTCGCTCCAGGAGCCCCAGCCGCACAGTTTCTCCTTCAATTCCCCGCAGGGCTACTGTCCGCACTGCAAAGGACTCGGGACCATCGTGGACGTGAACATGGACACCATCATTCCCGACCGCAGCGTGTCGGTGGCCGACGGAGGCATCGTCCCCCTCGGGAAAGTGCGGGAAAACCGGAAATTTGACATCATCCGCTCCATCGCGCGGAAATACAACTTCAGCCTCTACGATCCCATCGCAGCCCTCCCGGACGAGGTAGTGAGCCTTCTCGTCTTCGGCTCGGAAGACCTTTTCCGGGTCGGGGAAGGCAATCTGACGGAGATGGAAAGTTGGGGCGGCGTCATCGACAACATCGAAGACACCGTCACCTGCCCGGTCTGCGGCGGTACGCGCCTGAACCCGGAAGCCCTCTGCTTCCGCGTGGACGGGAAAACCATCCCGGAAGTATCGGCCATGGAAATGACGGAACTCCGCAAATGGCTGGACACCATTCCCGAAGGCTTCAACCAGCGCGAGAAGAATGTATCCCGCGATATCCTCAAAGAACTGCGGGAGCGCGTCCAGTTCATGCTGGACGTGGGCCTGGACTATCTTTCGCTGGACCGTCCCACCGGTTCGCTTTCCGGCGGGGAGAGCCAGCGCATCCGCCTGGCCACACAAATCGGTTCCCGCCTGGTGAATGTGCTCTATATCCTGGATGAGCCGTCCATCGGCCTCCACCAGAAAGACAACCGGAAACTCATCGCTTCGCTCAAGGCCCTCCGGGACGAGGGCAATTCCGTGATGGTGGTGGAGCATGATGCCGAGACCATGTTCAGTGCCGACTGGCTGGTGGACGTGGGGCCCGGCGCCGGAGAGAACGGCGGCCGTATCTGCCTGAACGCACCGCTGCAGACGCTCCTCAAAGGCCGGAAGATGGATGCCGATACGGCGGCCCATGCCGTTATCGGCCCGTCGGTCACCCTGGATTACCTCAAGGGGAAAAAATCCATCCCCGTGCCGGGGATGCGCCGCAGGGGAAACGGTCTTTTCCTCACGCTGAAGGGCGCCACCGGCAATAACCTCAAGAATGTGGACGTGCGTTTTCCGCTGGGATGCCTCATCGGCGTGGCCGGCCTTTCCGGGTCGGGAAAGAGTTCCCTCGTGAACGAGACGCTCATGCCCATCCTCAAGCAGAAATTCTACCGCTCCAAGGAAAAGCCCCTGCCCTACAAGAGCCTGGAAGGGGTGGAGAATATCGACAAACTCATCGAGATCGACCAGAGTCCCATCGGCCGGACACCCCGCTCCAATCCGGCCACTTTCACGGGTGTCTTCAACGACATCCGCACCCTCTTCGAGGAAACGCAGGATGCCAAGGTCCGCGGTTTCAAGGCGGGCCGATTCTCCTTCAACGTCGCCGGAGGCCGCTGCGAGGAGTGCAAAGGCGCCGGCATCAAGGTCATCGAGATGAATTTCCTCCCTTCGGTGCACGTAGCCTGCGAAGTGTGCGGCGGCAAACGCTACAAGGAAGACACCCTGGCCGTACGCTACAAGGGGAAGAACATCAACGATGTGCTGGAAATGCCCATCAGCGAGGCCTACGAATTCTTCAAGCCCATCCCGCGCATCGCCGCCAAACTCAAGGCCCTGGTCGATGTCGGCCTGGGATATATCCACCTGGGACAGAGCGCCGTCACCCTTTCCGGGGGCGAAAGCCAGCGCATGAAACTCGCGGCCGAACTGTCACGTCCCTCCACGGGAAAGACGCTCTACATCCTGGACGAGCCCACCACCGGACTCCATTTCGAGGATATCAACGTGCTCCTGGGCGTGCTGCAGCGCCTGGTGGAGGCGGGAAACACCGTCATTGTGATCGAGCACAACCTCGACGTGCTCAAATCCATGGACTATGTGTTTGACATGGGGCCTTCCGGCGGCCGCCTCGGCGGGCAGATCGTCGCCGAAGGAACTCCGGAGGAACTCAGCCTCAACCCCGAATCCGTCACCGGTCCCTTCCTCCGGGATGTCCTGGAATAATTTGTCCTAACAATTTTAGGGGATATTCTAATTCAGCGGCACCCGGCTATAGCGTCTGTCCCCCGATGAACTCCCGCATGATGGACGTCGGCGGAATGGCGGCGATTTCGGAAGGATTCAGGGGAGCGACATACTCCAGGAACTTGAGCAGCCGGACCGCCTCGGCATAGGCCGGGGACGAAGGCAGGATGCGCCGGAGCAGGGGTTCGGCGTAGTAACGCAGCAGCGGCAGTTCATACAGCAGGGCCGTATTGAACTGGGAATCGGCATTTTCCTGGAAGGGGAAGATATACCGGGTTTCCCCCCTGCGCACCGACGGCCAGCGAAGGATGGTATCGGCCGGGGAAATGCCCCGTTCGCGGTTGTCCCGGATCATGCGCCGGAGAAGGCGGTTGTCCGTGGTGGAGATGCAGCAGTTCTCGTCCAGTTTGAGGGACGTCAGGGCCGATGCATAGATGCGGTAGATGCGGTTGGGATCGACGGAGGGAACCATGGCCGGATCCAGGGCGTGGATTCCTTCCATCACCAGGATGTCGTTCTCTTCCAGGTGCATCATTTTTCCTTCGAAGAAGGGCTTGCCCTGCTTGAAATCGTACCGCGGCAACTCGACTTCCCCGCCAGAGAGCAGGATGTTCAGATGCTTTCCCAACAGTTCCAGATCCATGGCCTCCAGGGCCTCGAAATCGTATTTGCCCTCGTCGTCCAGCGGAGTACGTTCGCGTGATACGAAGTAATTGTCCAGTTCAATCACCCGCGGGTTCATGCCCAGGATTTTCAGTTGCTGGGACAGGCGGAGGGAAGAGGAGGTTTTTCCGCTGGAAGACGGCCCGGCCAGGAAGACGATCTTCACCCGCTCGCGTTCCGCGTAAACCTTGTCGGCCAAATCGGCATAGGCCCTTTCCTGACGGGCCTCGCAGAGGTTGATCAGTTCCACGGCCCTTCCTTCCATCAGACGCTGGTTCAACGCGCTCACGCTGACGATACCGGTGGTCTTGCACCAGTTCCCGTACTCCTTGAGGGTGATGGCCAGTTTTTTCTGTTTCAGGCGGGGGACCACCCGGGTGATGTCCTCCTGCATGGGGCTCTGCAGGCAGAAACCATAGTGGAAGGGCATCAGGTCAAAGACTTTCAGGTAAGAGGTGGAGGGCACCAGCGGGCCATAGAAATTGTCCGTGACATCGTCCAGGCAGTACACCGTCCAGAAGTGACGTCCCAGAGAACGCACGACGCCGGCTTTCAGCGGCTGGTCCTGCGCCTCAAAGAGCCGGATGGCATCTTCCGCCAGCATCTTGTGATGGGAGAAGGGCAGGTCCAGGGCTACCAGGCGCCGCATCTCTTCCCGCAGACGGAGGATGTTTTCATCCGAGATGTGCTCTGCCCGGAATTTGCAATACATGCCGCTGGGAAGGGAATGATTGATCTTGAACTTTTTTTCGGGGAAAAGGTGCCGCGCCGCCACCTGGGCCAGAAAACACAGCGAGCGGCCATAGGTGCGGCGTCCCTCCGGATGGTAATAGCCGATAAACTCAATCTGGTGAGGGAAGTACACCGGGAAATCCAGCGCCTTGAGTTTGTGGTCCACCAGGGCGGCCAGCACGGGATACATTTTCCCGGTTTTGGGATCGGGCACTTCACTGGGAGCGAAACTTCCCAGCGCAGTCCCGGGAGCGACGGTCAGCATCCGCCCGTCATTGGCAATCTGTACTTGGATGTCGGCCATCATCTTACTTTTCTCTTAAACTCAGGGCGAATCCGCCGGCACGGGCCATCCGTACCGTCAGCGAATCGGCCGATGTAAGGGTGGACTTGGTGATGGTGTATGCCTGGGGATTGGTGTCGTAGTCGGCATCGGGCGCATCGGCATAGAGAGTGGCTTCGTAAGTGACTCCGGGCTTCAGGAAATCCAGTTTCACCGTCACCTCGCGGGCGTTTTCGTCGGTGATGCCGCCCACGTACCAGACGTCATGCGCCTTGGCCTTGGCAAGATCCTTGGCGGTGGCACCCTCGGGCAGGGCATAGACAAAGCGGGCCGCATTGGTAATCATGTCCTTGCGGGCATCCGGAAGGGTGGCCGTACTCTCGGCGGCGGCATTCAGCGTAGAGAGTTTGGGATGACGGGCCGTCACGATATAGGCTCCGGGTTCGGCCTCCAGGTACAGGCTCTTGTCCCAGTCCACTGCCACGTCCTTGATGAACTGGAAGGCGTCCATGAAGCGGGCATAGTGTTCAGGAAGGTCTGCAGCCATCTGCAGCGGGCTGTAGAAGGTGACATACAGGCCCAGTTGGTTGCAGATGGTGTGGTGCATGCGCTGATGGTCGGTGGGGCAGTTCTTGGACATATCCACCTCGAAGATGCCCGGCGTGTAGTCCATGGGGCCGCCCTGCAGGCGCGTGAAGGGGAAGATGGTGGTATGACCGGGCTGAATGGTTCCGCGGAACTCCGTTCCCATGGCGCTCTCGTTGCCGATCATGTTGGGCCAGGTGCGGCACAGGCCGGTAGGACGCACGGCCTCGTGGGCATTGACCATGATGTGGTGCTTGGCGGCCTCCACGATGGCGTGATGGTAGTGGTTGATGAGCGGCTGGCTGTAATGGTGCTCGCCGTAGGGAATGATGGCTCCCACATACCCGCTCTTCACGGCATTGTAGCCGTATTTGTTCATAAGGTTGTAGGCCTGCTCCATCCAACGCTCGTAATTCACCGTGGAAGAGGAGGTTTCATGGTGCATGATCAGGCGAAGGCCCTTTGCGTGGGCATATTCGTTCAGGTATGGCAGGTCGAAGTCCGGATACGGGGTCACGAAGTCGAAGACGCGGTCTTTCTGGTGGCCGTACCAGTCTTCCCAGCCCTCGTTCCATCCTTCGATGAGGATGCCGTCAAAGCCGTTCTCGGCGGCGAAGTCGATATAGCGGCACACGTTCTCCGTATTGGCTCCGTGGCGGCCGTGGGGCTTGGAGGCGGCATAATCCGTAACGCCCAGTTGCACGGAAGGATAATCGTGGGTATAGGACCATTCGCTCTTGCCGGTAATCATCTCCCACCAGACGCCCATGTATTTCACGGGATGGATCCAGGAAACATCGTCCAGGGCGCAGGGGTCGTTGAGGTTCAGGACCAGGCGGGAGGCCAGCACTTCGGTGGCGCTGTCGCATACCATGACCGAGCGCCAGGGGGTCTTGCAAGGGGCCTGCATGCGTCCCTTCACGCCTTCGGCATCCGGGGTCAGGTTGGTAGAGAAGACAAAATGGCTGTCATCCAAGTCCAGATGCGTGGTGGGATAGTCCAGCACGGCGGCCTCGTGGATGTTGATATACAGGCCTTCGGCGGTTTTCATCTGAAGGGCCGTCTGCACGGAAGTGGGGGGAAGCGGAGTCTGCGGGGCGCCTCCGGAAGGACGCACGGCCGCCGAGAGACTGCCGATCTGCGAGAGTCTGGACTCCGTAGGGCAGAATTCCTGGGTGGAATAGTCTCCGGGAATCCACCAGGCGGTATGGTCTCCCGTCATGGCGAACTGGGTGAGTTCTTCCTTGATTTTGAAATAGGTGAGTTTGTTCTCCAGCGGGAATTCGTACCGGAAGCCCAGTCCGTCGTCGTACAGGCGGAAACGGATGTGCATCACCTCCCCTTCCTGTCGGCTCAGTTTCACCAGCATTTCGTTGTAGTGATTCCGGATGGTGGCTTCTTCTCCCCACACCGGTTCCCAGTTCTCGTCGAAAGACTGGTAACTCACATTGTCCAGCGCAAAACCGTCCTTGAGATTCTCCTTGTCACCCATCAACTCAAAGCCCAGGCGGGACGGGAGGATGACATCGGCCCCCGCCTTGGTGAGCGAGTACATGGGAACGCCGTCCACTACGTCCATTTTGAGTTCCAGTTTTCCGTTGGGGCTCTTGAGGGTATTCCCTTCCAAGGGTTTCACCTTCGGGGCGGAGCAGGCGAAAAGCGCCAGCGCGGCCACCGTTAAAAATGCCAGTTTTTTCATCTTTATCATTTAACGTTTGAATTCTACGACCAGGGCACTCTTGGGTGCCACCGAAAAGCCGTCCCGGAGGGTGACAGTCTCTCCGCTCAGGACCTCCGTTCCCGTAACAGGGCCCGTGACAAACTCGCGGTAATGGTTCCAGTCCAGGGTGCGCGGCTCGGAGGTGTTGTTGATGTACACGAAGACGGCATCCGTATCCGTGTAGCGGAAGAAACTGTAGGTATTGTCCGTGATGTTGCGGGCGCCCTCGTTCCTGCGGGACAGGAAATGCAGCGTCTTCCCCTCCTGGACCGCCTTGCAGCCCTTTCTCCAGCGGAAGAGGGTGCGGGTATAGTCATGCAGTTCCGCCGCCGCGGAATACATTTCGGGGGCCGATGCACGCCCCTGAGCCGTGAAGAGGTTGCAGCCGTCCCCTTCCCATCCGCCCGGGAAGTCGATGCGCTTGGCACCGTCGTGGGGCTGGCAGTCCTTCCTCTCCAGGAACATCATCTCGTCGCCGTAGTACAACTGCGGAATGCCCCGGAGGGTAGCGAGCAGCGTCAGGGCCAGTTTCATGCGTGCGGGGTCGTTTTGCAGGACATCCCCCGTCCGGGCATGGTCGTGGTTGGCGAAGAACGTCATCATGTGGGTAAGGTCCTGATAGGCAAAGTCCTGCGCCAGTACGGAATAGATGCGGGTCATTCCCTCGTCCCAGAAGACCTGCTCCTCATTGAGGGCACGGAGAAGGGCCTGCTGCAGCGGGAAGTCCATGATGGAAGGAAGGTTGGAGTTGAATCCGTTCCTGTTGGGGTTGTCCTTCTGCCAGTAGGCCACCTGCGGGATGTTCATGTCCCAGCATTCTCC
>OCTX014579978.1_pt1 | contig 11816 bp, 3 predicted proteins | sample 1539691 | NCBI WGS metagenome assembly OCTX01 (sample SAMN02144231, study PRJEB22623) | gut metagenome | biome: sheep rumen | host: Ovis aries | place: New Zealand
CAGTAGGAGAGCACTTCTACTGGAACAATGCTAAGTTACTAGATTACTTAAGTGATACAGCTAACTTAGAGAACGGCAAAGAATACGAAGGAACAATCACAATTCAGTACACAGCAGGACAGGCTGAAGCAGGTAAGACTCCACAGTTGAGATATATCGTAGCTGCAGCTAATACTGGTGAAGGTAACTTAGATCTAGACGAAGGTTCAAAGACATACACAATCGATCTTGGCAAATTCATCTATGATGCAAGTGCAGGAAACGATGACATTGAATTTGAACTAGACGGACTAGAGAAACAATCAATCTTCCAGGTAACAGATATTACATTCGAGCCAACTGGATGGGAGAGAATTGAACAGAACGACGAAGTTGTACCAACAGATTCACAGGGCAACAACACTCCATGGACACTTGTAGCTACAAATGATGGCCAGCAGCAATGGGGTGATATGTCAGTTAAGGTTGACGGTACAGCATCAGACGTAGCAAGCACATCTATTAAGCTTAACACTGCAGCAGAAGGCGAGCACTTCTACTGGAACACAGCAACACTTAAAGATTACTTAGCTACATTAGAAGACGGATGCTCATACACAGGAAGTATCGTTGTTAACTATACTTCAGGCGAAGCTACACCAGGAAAGACTCCTGAACTTAGAACTGTAATCGCTGGAGCATTTGACGGAGAGAAAGATACAACATTAACAAATGGTACAAACACAATCGCAATTGATGAGTTTGTATACGATGCAGCTAAGGGCGAAGACGATATTTTATTCGAACTTACTGGATTAGAAAAAGGTTCAATCTTCAATGTTGCTTCAATCACATTTACAAAACAGGATGCTGATTGGATTAACGTGAAGGGCGACGAAGTAGACGCTGACCCATGGACAATCACAGCTAACAATGATGGCAGCACAGCTTGGGGTCACATGAGATACAAGAAGACAGGCACTGGCGTATCAAGCGTCCAGATTAAGCCTATCAACACAGCAATGGGTAACCACTACTACTGGAACACAGCATCACTAGAAGGTTACTTAGCTAACCTAGTAGATGGTAGAGAGTACACAGCTACTATCACATTAAGCTACACAGCAGGTGAGGCTGAAGCAGGTAAGACTCCACAGCTAAGATACATCATTGAAGCAGCTAATACTGGTGAAGCTAACTTGAACCTAAATAATGGAACAAATACATACACAATTGACATTCCTAAGTTCACTTATGAAGTTGAGGCTGGAAAGAATGACATCATGTTCGAACTTGATTCATTGGAGAAGGGCTCAATCTTCCAGGTAACAGATATTACATTCACTCCAACAGGATGGGATGAGGTACCTATAAGTGCAGCAGGATTTAACCCAACAGGCACACCATGGACATTGAAACCAATCAATGATGGTGCAACTACTTGGGGAAGCATGTACTACGATATTGTTGGCGATCCAGCAGCTATCGGTAGCACAAAGATGAGAGTTAATAATCCAGGCGGAGAGTACGACTGGAACTTAGCTATTCTTAAGGATTACGCTAAGGACAACATGGAAGTTGGACATTCATACACAGCTACAATCGTATATGATTACGATGACGCTCCAGGTAAATCAGGAGCTGCTGGTGATGAATTGAAGGTAGCAATTGATAACAACGCTTCAATTATTGACGTTGGAACTACACCTACTGGTTCATACACTACAGATACATTCGAGTATACTGGCAGTGATGATGATGTAACATTCTTCCTAGACGGATTAACTAAGGGAAGCTCACTATCAGTTTCAAGTGTTACATTCACTAACCAAGATGGTGATTTTGAAAACGTACCTAACGATACAGACTTTACACCAGCAGACACACCTTGGACATTGAAAGCAATCAATAATGCAAGCACAGGTCAGTATGGTAAGTTAATGTATCAGGTAGACGGTACACCTGCTTCAAATATTGGAAGTACTTTAATTAACTTAAAGAACACAGTAGGACAGCAGGAAACTGACGAGCATGGAGATCCTGTTACTCCAGAGAATAGATGGTGGTGGACATCAGCATCATTGATGGACTACAACGCAGATCTAGAACCATGGATGACATACACAGGATCAATCACATTAGAGATTACAGAAGCTACAGCACCAAATGCTAAACTATATGTTTACGTAGATGGTGAAGAGTATGGATTCCCATTAACTCAGGGTGAAAATACTCTAGAGATTCCAGCATTCATCTTCAAGGGCGAAGATAATGGAGGAACAAACGATGTTAAGTTCTTACTTGACGAACTACCAACAGGTGCTAACTTCAGAGTTACAGATATTACATTCACTAAGGATGGTAACTGGTTAGCAGTACCTGATAACAGACCTGATGACAATCAGTTCGAGATTACTAATGTTCCATTCTCATACCAGTTCAGAAATGTGGACGGTACAATGGGAAGAACAGTTTCTGGTACTCGTGATTGGCAGATATTCGCAGGACAATGGGGCGGAGCTGGAGCAGTTCTATACTACGACCCAGACTTTACTGCAGCAGGTCAGCCTAAGGTTAGAATAGGTGCTGGTGAAAGATGGGATCCAGCATGTGCTCAGATTAAGCTACCTAACCCAACAGAGGCATACAAAGAACTAAGTGATTATACAAGTTACTACATGACATATGAGTTCACATCTACTGAGATGGGTACAGTTCATATTACTCACGAAGGATATGAACCAAATAGACCAGAGAGAATAGATATTACAGCTGATATGTATGATGAGAGTGACGGACTATATCACGTTAAATATCAGAAGAAATTCACAAGATGTCCAGAGACAGACTACAACCCAGAAACTGGTAAGCCATGTAACCTATTCTTGAGCTTGACAGCTACTACATACGCAGATGGTGGAGCTGTAGTAGAAGATGGTACAGCATTACCACTTGGTACAGTATTGTCAAACTTCAAGGTAGAGTATCAGAGAACTGATGAAGAAGTTTACACACTAGTTAATGATTGTAGATTTGACGGACATCAGGATTACACACCTATTGTTTCAAACGCTACTTTAGGAAAGGGTGTCCTACTTGGATACACTAACTCATACTTCAATGGATGGATGAGTTACCAGAACGGCGTTTATGCAGCAGGCGAAGATGCTATTGCACAAGCAAGCATCAGACTTGATGAGACAAACGGAGACTTTGGTTCGGAATCAGACACTAGATGGGCAGAACACTTGCGTATACCTAACGATTACTTCTATGGTAATAGAGATGCAGGTGGAGACATCACAACAGTGGGAACAGATACAAATGGAAATCCACTTAAGACAGGTAACCACTACAAGTTAAGATTCTACTATAATGTAGATCTAAGTGAGGCTGAAGGATCAATTGGCCAGGGCAAGGGTATTGTCCTAGTTCAGCAGGGATTTGGAGAACCACATAGATATCCAAGTCACAGTGGACTAAATATGGCTAACGGAACTATCAACACTAAGAGTGGATACAATAGCCACAGTGATGAAGATTACGCAAAAGATGGCGGTATTGACTTTGTATACGACGATGCTATTAGAACTATAGATCCTACAGTACAAGGCAATGAATTCCTAGGTCATGTACAATTTGACTTTAGTGACTTGCCATCGGGTGCTAAGATTACTGACATTAGTTGGGAGTTCTACGCACCACAGTACAAAGTATTTATTGACGATGTAGAAGACGGCAGTGTGGTAGAAGGTGAAACATACACATTCCCAGAAGAGACTGGAGTAATTAAGTACTACGATGAAGCGAATGATGTATATTATAAACCAGGTGATACAATACCATTTGCTGACTTTGATGGAGATATTTACGTAACAGCGATTAGAAATTACACAGCTAAGGTTGTGGATGCTACTGATCCAACAACAGTATATGCAGGACCAGTTGATGTACAAACTGGCGATAAGTATACAGTTCCTGATGTTGCTGGTATCGAATCATACACATACAATGATCAACCAGTACAGCCAGGCGATAAAATTGATGTAACTGGAGATATCGTTGTTTATGCTACTAAGGCAGCAGGAACACATACAGTTACTATTATGAATGCTGATGAAACAGAAACACTTGATACATTTACTGTGGAGAATGGAAAAACATTTACATTCCCAGCAGCTACAGATAAATATGAAGGTGTTAAAGATTATGTAGCAGTTTCAGGAGCAACTGGAAAACAGAATCCTGGTGACGAAATTAGTGTTCCAAACGATATGGTATATAAAGTAGAAATGCTTGCTGAATATACTGTAACAATTGATGGAGTACTAGTTGATACAGTTACTGAAGGTGATACATACACATTCCCAGCAGCTACTGGAGATTATGCGGGAGTTGATCACTTTGTAGATGTTAATGATTCTACTAAGAAATATGATCCTGAACAGACAGTAACTCCTACAGGAAATATCTCAGTTAAATCAGTTTACACAATAACAATTGTTGGAACAGATGGAGTGACAGAACTAGATACATTTGATGTTGCTAAGGGCGATAACTTTACATTCCCAGCAGCTACAGGAACATATGCTCATGTTCAAGACTTCAAGGGAATTGAAGGAACAACAGAGACATATAATCCAGAGGGTACAATTAGTGGTGTTGATAAGAGTATGACATTCCAGATTGAAATGGTACCTCAGCACACAATTACAATTGATGGAGTAGATGTTGCTACAGTATACGATGGAGATACATACACATTCCCAACATCAACTGCTTACAACGACGCAATTTACTTTGTTGATGGTACTGGTACTAAGTACCAAACAGGTACAGGTTACACAGTAAATGACGACATTTCAGTTACATCTGTATATCTAGTTAAGATTTACAATACAGATGGACAGACAGAATTGAAGTCCGATGAAATGAAACTTGGAAGCACATACACATTCCCAACAACAGTTGGCCAGGTTGATCACATTAAGGACTTTACAGGTATCAACGGTACTACAGGTACATACGTTCCTACAGCAACTATTACAGTAGATGGTAATAAGGATTACAAGATTGAAAGAGCGTTCAATGTTTACATTGATGGTATACAACAGCAAGGAACAGTTGATGAGGGAGCAGGATATACTACTCCAACAGATATGCCAGGAGTAACTAAGTTTATTGACACAGCTACTCAGACAGAATATGCTCCAGGTGCGACTATTCCAAACATCCAGGCAGATCTATATCTAGAAACAGTTAATGTTCCAGATTATACATGGACAGTAGATGGAAATCCTGGTGGCACAGTTCCTGCAGGAACAAAGATTACACTTCCTAATACAGCAGCTATCGGCTACTTACTAGAGTACACAGATGGTGAAGGACAAGGAGTGACAGATGATCTCTACAAACCAGGTGCTGAGTACACAGTGAATAGAAATGTAAACTTCATTTCAATCAACGAAGTTAACATGCAACAGACCGATAAGGTTTCAATGTACTACAAGCAAGGTGAAGACCAGAGAGGTATGAGATTCCTAGGTAAGTTGACAGTTAACGAAGAAAGTGATACAAATATATTGAGTTCAGATGCATTCCAGACAGGTATGCTAATATGTGCAGAGGATACATACTATGACCTTCTAGGTGAAGATATGACAATCGAGAAGGCAGAAATGTACGATTACTTAATCAATGCACAGAACAATTCTGAGAAGACAAGAAAATGGATTACAGGTCAACCTGGATCATTCGCTTGTGGTATAGTTGATATTAAAGATTACAATATTCCTAGAAACTTCTTATCAAGGGGATATGTGATTGTTAACTATGTAGATGGTGAATCACAAGTTGTATACAGTGATACTTCTACTCCACGTAGCGTTAAATGGATTGCAACTCAGGTATTCAATGACAAGACAGCTTATGATAAATTAGCTAGTTGGAAGAAAGAAATCGTTGACTACTGTAAGGATTACGAGGAAGAATAGGAGGGTAGAGACATGAAAGATTTATATATTAAACCAGAAGTGGACTTTAAAGAGTTTGACATTTTAGATGTTATCAAAACTAGTCCATCACCATCTGAAGATCCTGGAAAGCCTACAGCAGCTAATGATGATGACGACGATTGGTCAGATTGGTACTAGAATAATAGATCAAACAAGTTAAGTTCAATAACCCTCGGACGAAAGTCCGGGGGTTATTTTTATGTTTAGGGATAAGCATGGAATTATTTAGCAAATAAAAATTAAATATAAAACAACACCCCACTCAAAAAATGATACCGTTTTGAATGTATACACTTTAATAAAATATAAATACTTTATATAATTATTGTACTAAGATGGAATAACTGTCTTTATGTCATTATGCCATCTTATATTACTAACGTATTTTTTCATTAACGAGAGGAGAAAAACAAATGAAGAAGCAATTGAGAAAAGCGCTAGCTATTCTTTGTGCGGTAGCGTTTGCCTTTACTGGCATTACGTACAGCCCAGCAACAGTTAGTGCGGCAGACGAAGGATGGTTCGATGCTACTTTGGATTGGGGTCATTATATGACTGACAAGACTACAGTAGGAGATGGACAAGGCATTTGGGATTACTGTGGAGGACAAGCTCCAAAAGCACAGTACAAAAATGGTGACCAAATAGAAGGTTTTACTTGGAACACTACAGCTTCAGGTGAGGCTATTTGGTTTGAGACTGTTGATTTGAAAAATCTTAACTGTGTTAACGAAAATGGCCAAATGGTAAAACCACAGCCAGGTGTTAAGTACAAACTTAATCTAACTATGGATTATGAAAGTACAAAAACTGCTAAAACTGCTTTGCAGGTATGGGTAAAGAATGGTGAAGCACCAGCTATGGTTGAAAAGCATTATGATGCTACTAAGACTAACAATCAGTTAGTTATCGAAGATGCTGAAATTATGCCAGAGGAAGATAATCCACTTGTTTTCCATTTTGGTATCGGTGTTAAGTCAAATTATTCAGGCTGGGGTGGAATGGCAATTCCACACACTGTAACTATATCTGACTTTACACTAGAGAGAGCTGATAACTTTGAGCCATGCATTATGGGTGATGATGGAACATTTACACCAGAAGGTACTCCATGGACTGTTAAGACACAGTACAACGGAACTGACCTATGGGGCAAGATGAGTTATAAAGTAGAAGGCACACCTTCAGATGTTGCTTCTACATATTTAAGAGTAGATACACCAGCGCATGATGATGCATCAGAGAATGTAGATCAAGATGATCCATCAGCTTGGTGGTGGTGGAATTCTGCTAAATTACCTGGATATCTAGCAGATGCTGGATTGACAGAAGGTAAATTCTACAAAGGAACTATGAAGGTTGAATACACTTCAGCAGGTACTTCATATTCACCAGTTTTGAGAACTATCTTTGGTGGAACTCCTATGGTGAATAACCTTCAAGAGGGTTCAAACACTATTACAATAGATGATTTCCTATATGAAGGAACAGCAAATGATATTGAATTTAACTTAGACCTATTAGAAAAGGGTGGAGTTATTCGCGTGACTGAAATTAATCTTGAGCCAGCAGATAGCTTTATTCCAATTACTAAGAATGTAAAATTTAAGACAGATCCAAATTCACCTTGGACATTTGAAGCGCAGAATGATGGTGCAACTACTTGGGGAGCTATAAGCTACATTCAGGATACACCAGCCTCAGACCCAACAACTACTACATTTAGAGTAGACACACCAGCGCATGATGATGAGTCAGAGGGAATTGATCAGTCAGACCCTACTAAATGGTGGTGGTGGAATTCAGCTAGTCTTATCAATTACTTGAAAGATGTTGCTGGATTGGAAGAAGGATACAAGTATAAAGGAACTATTGTTTTCGATTATACAAGACCAACTGGTAAATCAGGGGCAGGTGAGTATGATACTCCTCAGTTAAGAATGATTGAAAACGGAAACGTTACAGTTATAGATTTAGTAGAGGGAGAAAATACTATTAACATTGGTGGCGATGAAGGATTCGCATATGATCCTAATTATCCATCAGTTGAGTTTAACCTTGATCTATTAGACAAGGGTGGTATTCTCCAAGCTAAGAGTATTGATTTCGTTAGAGCAGATAATTTTGAACCAGTTACTCCTAACGTTGAAGGCGGATTTGTACCAGAAGGTACACCATGGAACATTAAAGTTCAGAATAATGGAGACTCTACATGGGGTCAGATGAGTTATGCAATTGATGGCACTGCTTCATTGGTTGGCTCAACAACAATGAGAATTGACAACCCAGCACACGATGACGACACAGTTACACCTGCAGTAGATCAAGAAGATCCAGACGCATGGTGGTGGTGGAATGGTGCTTCATTGCCAAACTATTTGAAAAACAACTTAGTTGACGGAAGAACTTATTCAGGTTCAATGGTTATTAACTATACAGCACCTACTTCTCCATCAGCACAGTACACACCAAAATTAAGATATATCTTGAATGGTGAAGTACATGTTGTTACATTAGAGCCAGGTGAAAATACAATAGCTATTGATTCATTTGATTATTCAGATGTTTATCCAAACCTAGAATTTAACGTTGATCTATTAGAGAAAGGCTCACTATTCCAGGTTTCAAATATCAGCTTTACACAGGCACCTGGAAATTGGATGAGAGTGACTGACAATGATGAAGATGGTATTGATATTCCAGTAACTTATGATTCTGAATTAACACCTTCAGGTGAAGTTACACATACTTGGAATCTATTCGCAGGCATGTGGGAAGGTCACGGAGCAGCGCTTTATTATGACAATGACTTATCAGATCCATATGACCCACTTAAGGTTAAGATTGGTGCTGGTGAAAGATGGGATCCAGCATGTGCACAAGTTAAACTTACAAATGAAGACGCATATCAAGAACTAGAAGAATATACAAACTACTACATGACATATACATTCACTTCTACAGAGAAGGGAACACTACATATCAACCACGAAGGTTATACACCAACTAAACTAACAAGAATTGATATTACAGATGATATGTACGATGAGTCAGATGGACTATATCATGTTGAGTTTAAGAAAATATTCACATATCTTCCTGAAAAGGATGATTTAAATTTAACAATGTTCTTAACACCTACTACCTATGTGTATAACGAAGAGACAGGTGAGACGGACGTAGAAATGGATGGCGAATATTTGCCAGAGGGAACTATTATTGCAAATCATGAGATTTCATTTACAAGACAGGATAAAGATGGCTGGACTCTTGTAACAGATAGTAGAGATGAAGAACATCAGAACTATGACCAGCTAGTAAAAGATTCAGATCAGAATCCTATACTAGAAGCTTATACAAACTCATTTGGTTATAATCAAGCTCTATGGTCTGAGTATGACAATGGTAGAATGAGTTACTTAGCAAATCAGAATCCTGATGGAGTAGATGATATTGCTAAGATGGGTATCAGACTAGATTCTACAGCATATTCAAATGGTCCAGATAACTATTCATTTGATAATCAGTGGGCTAACCACTTGCGTATACCAAATGATTACTTCTATGCTAGACCAGATACAAATGGTAACTACTTAGAGAATGGAAATCACTATATACTAAGATTCTATATTAACTCTACAGAGGCTACAGCTCAGGGCAAAGGTCTAATAATGGTTAGACAGGGTTATGATAGTAATCAGTGGTTTAGATATCCTGTTGGAGAGGGACTAAACTTACTAAACGGAACACTTCAAGCTAAGAAGAGCGGAAGAAACACAGACCCATATATTGTAAATTCAGATTACAAGAAAACAGGTGGTATCGAATTCGTATATAATGATTACTTCACTACAAGCGAAGATTTCGTACAATTTGACTTTAGTGAATTCCCACAGGGAACAACTATCAATGATATTTCTTGGGAATTTGAGGCAGTTGGATATAACGTATTTATCGATGGTAGTACAACGCCAGATAACGATGAGCCTATTATGGAGAATGATACATATACATTCCCTACAGTAGAAGGTGTTATCGGTTATCAAGATAACTATGATGATTCAAAAATTTACAGACCAGGCGAGCAGGTTCCTTATGATGACTTTACAGATGATATTTATGTAACATCTATAACAGGTTATAAGGTAACTATTGTAGATACAGATGGAAATCCGATTAAGACGGATTATGTAGATCCTGGAAATCCATATAACTTCCCATCAGTGGATGATCCTGATTTTAAGGACTTCAAGGAATATAAAGATGGAGATGACACATATCACAATGGTGATACTATTCCATCAGTAAATAAAGATTATACATTTGTAGCTGTTCCAAAGGATAACTACATTGTGACAATTCAAACTCCTGAAGGAGTGGTTCTAAGAACTACACCAGTTGAGGAGGGTGGAACATACACATTCCCAAGTGATATTGAAGGTGTTCAGGATTATACATATAATGGACAGACATATCAGAAGGGTGATACTATGGGACCAGTTAACGAAAACAGAACTGTTATCGCTAACCCAGTTCCAGTTACTACACATACAGTAAAAATAGTAGACGCAGATAATCCTTCAACTGTATTGCTTACAGCTCAAGTTGAAGATGGTGAGAAATATGAATTGCCAACTACTATTTCAGAATTCGATCTAAAGAACTATGTATGGGGTGAAACTGAGTATCAGCCAGGTCAGGAAATTGGACCTATCACTCAGGATGAAACAGTTAAGGCAGTTAAAGTACCTTACTACAACATTTATATTGATGACGTCGATGTTGCAGACATTAGGGAAGGCGACGATTATACATTCCCAAGTGGACAGGATGCAGCTAAGATAGGATATATCCCAGTAGGTGGTGGAAAAGTATTAGACCCAGGTTCAACGGTTAGAGGAATCACCGAAGACAAATATTATCTATCAATTGACGAGATTGGACTTACACCACAAATGGGTGCATCAATGTTACTAAATCAGGCAACTGTTAATCCAAGAGGAATTGGATTTGGTGCAGACTTCTCAATCTACAATAAGAATGGACAATTAATTTCATTCAAGGATTACAAAGAAGTTTACAAATCAGAGTCATTCAAACTTGGAACAATGATTTGTACATACAGTGATTTTGTTGACAAGTTTAATGAAACACTTGATTTAGAAACAGTAGCAAAAGATAAAGAAGAACTTATTAGAAATATTAAGAATAATTACACATTCTGTGATCAAGCAGATCCAACAACAAACTTTGCGACATATCGTGCAGGTATTGTAAATCTAAATGATTACAATATTCCTAGAGACTTCATTGCTAGATCATACGGATATGTTGAGACAGCAAGTGGAGCTGTATCAGATGTAACATATGCTAACTATTCAGATATTAGATCAATTAAGACAGTTGCTACAAATCTCATGAAGAATCCAAACTGGAAGCAGGTATATCCAGATGCTTGGAAACAAGAGATTATTGAGTACTGTGCAGCATTTGAAGGCTAAGGAGGTAAGGTATGATGAAAGAATTATATTTAAGTCCTATTGTTGAATTCAAAGAGTTCGACGTTAAAGATGTAATTACTGGAAGCGCAAATCCTGGTGAACCAGCTGTCGCTAATGACAACGAACCAGGCAAAGAGTGGACAGGTAATGCTTAATCCATTAGAGGATTAAATAGAGAAAAAGGCTCAGGTTTTAAACCTGAGTCTTTTCTTATTTTCCAAATCCCATTTTATGTTTACCAAATAGGCACTTTTTTGGCAAAAATAGACTGTTTTTGTTCTTTGTTTATTTACAAACAATTTTAATTGATTTATAATTTTAC
>OCTX014580353.1_pt1 | contig 11816 bp, 7 predicted proteins | sample 1539691 | NCBI WGS metagenome assembly OCTX01 (sample SAMN02144231, study PRJEB22623) | gut metagenome | biome: sheep rumen | host: Ovis aries | place: New Zealand
AAGCCGTGCATCCCCTGCCCTATCATGCGCAGGCCTTTCTGAATGGCTTCCTCGAAGTTACGGCCAATGGCCATCACCTCGCCCACACTCTTCATGCTAGAACCCAGTTCCTTATCGACACCGTGGAACTTGGAGAGGTCCCAACGTGGTATCTTACAGACCACATAGTCGAGGGCTGGTTCGAAGAAGGCTGATGTAGTCTTCGTCACCGAGTTCTTCAACTCAAACAGACCATAGCCCATACCCAACTTAGCCGCTACGAAGGCCAAAGGATAGCCTGTAGCTTTAGAAGCCAGGGCGGAAGAGCGCGACAGGCGGGCGTTGACCTCAATGACACGATAGTCCTCAGACTGAGGGTCGAAGGCATACTGCACATTACACTCGCCCACGATACCGATGTGACGGATAATCTTGATGGCAAGGGCACGCAGCTTATGATATTCTGAGTTGGTCAGGGTCTGCGAGGGAGCTATTACGATGCTCTCGCCGGTATGAATGCCCAGAGGGTCGAAATTTTCCATATTGCAGACGGTGATACAGTTGTCAAAACGGTCGCGTACCACCTCATACTCTATCTCCTTCCAGCCTTTCAGACTTTTCTCCACCAGTACCTGCGGCGAGAAGGCAAAGGCTTTCTCTGCTAACTTGTCAAGTTCCTCTTCGTTATCACAAAAACCGGAACCCAGTCCGCCCAAGGCATAGGCGGCACGAAGAATGACCGGATAGCCCAGTGACATGGCTGCCTGACGGGCCTGCTGGATGTTCTCGCAAGCCTCGCTCTTGATGGTCTTCACATCTATCTCGTCGAGCTTCTTAACGAACAGCTCACGGTCCTCGGTGTCAATAATGGCCTGCACAGGAGTACCCAGCACACGCACGCCATACTTCTCCAGCACACCACTCTTGTAAAGTTCCACACCACAGTTCAATGCTGTCTGACCACCGAAAGCCAACAGGATACCGTCAGGGCGTTCCTTCTGGATAACCTGCTCGACAAAATAGGGCTGTACGGGCAGGAAATATACCTCGTCGGCAACACCCTCTGACGTTTGCACGGTGGCAATATTCGGATTGATGAGCACCGTCTTGATACCTTCTTCACGCAAGGCTTTCAAGGCCTGGCTACCGGAATAGTCGAACTCGCCTGCCTCACCGATTTTCAGTGCGCCACTTCCTAAGAGCAACACTTTCTTGATATTATCGTATTTCATCACTTATAAAGCTTCTATAAAACGGTCAAACATAAATTCTGTATCAACAGGACCTGAACAGGCCTCTGGATGGAATTGGCTGGAGAACCAAGGGTTCGTCTGATGGCGGATGCCTTCGTTGGAACCATCGTTCATATTGACAAACAACTCGCGCCACTCCTTGCCGAGCGTTGAAGCATCAACAGCATAGCCGTGATTCTGAGAGGTAACGTAGCAGCGGTTGGTACCCACCTCGCGAACAGGCTGGTTATGACTGCGATGACCGTATTTCAGCTTATAGATAGTAGCACCCGCAGCCTTCGCCAACAACTGGTTACCCATACAGATGCCACAAACGGGCTTACGACTGGCAGAGAGTTGCTTCTTCAGAATATCCACAGCATCTACACACTTATCTGGGTCACCAGGACCGTTGGCCAGGAACAGACCGTCGAACTGCATTCCGGTATAATCATAGTTCCATGGAACACGAACCACTTCAACACCCCGATTGATAAGACAGCGGATAATATTGGCCTTCACACCACAATCCACCAAAACCACCTTCTTACCTGCTCCATCGTTATAGCGGATAACGTCCTTGCACGAGACACGCTCCACCCAGTTCACAGAGCCATAATCTTCCTGATTCTTATAAGACTCATTGGACTCATAAGCCCCATCGGACTCATCGGATTTATCCCCGAACAGCAAGCGTCCCATCATCACGCCGTGTTCCCTGAGCACCTTGGTCAGCTGGCGGGTATCAATACCTGTCACACCAGGCACCTGCTCACGTTTAAGCCATTCGCTAAGGCTTTCGTGGGCATTCCAGTGACTATACTGCTCACTGTAATCGCTCACAATAAGTGCGGTGGCATAAATGCGGTCGCTCTCCATAAAGGTAGGCAGGCCATTCTTCTCAAAACTGAACTTCGGCACACCATAGTTGCCTACCAAGGGGAAAGTGGTTACCAGCATCTGTCCGGCATAGCTTGGGTCGGTAAGCGACTCCGGATATCCCATCATGGCAGTGTTAAACACCACTTCACCGGCTACGTTTTTCTCATAGCCGAATGATTGTCCGTGAAACTGCGTTCCGTCATCTAAGACGAGTGTTACTTCTTTCATTGTTATCTTCTAGAATTTTGTTTCCTGATTATACACCTTTTCAATATAGTTCACAAATGCCTGGTTGCACAGCCGTATGCCGCCAGGTGTGGGATAGTCGCCCGTGAAATACCAGTCACCAGGATGATGAGGACAGGCGGTGTGAAGTCCTTCTATTGATTGGAAGACTAGTTCTATGGGAGTGTCAACACCTTCTGGACGCAGCATCTCTACCATTTTGGCATTCAGCTCCTCAACGGAAAAGGGTTTATATAGCTGCTTGACGAAGGTTTCCAAGCCTCCCTTCTTGCACTGACGATAGACGTCTTCTATCAGATGATGCATGCCCCGTTCCTTTAACAACTCGATACAGGCACGGAAGGCAATAAATTCTTCCAGACGGGCCATGTCGATACCGTAATAGTCGGGATAACGTATCTGTGGAGCACTGGACACCAACACGATTTTCTTGGGATGCAGGCGGTCCAGTATCTTGATGATACTCTCCTTCAGCGTTGTTCCACGAACAATGGAGTCGTCAATGACCACCAGATTATCTACCTTCTTCTCCAATACGTCATAAGTGATGTCATAGACGTGGGAGGCCAGGTCGTTGCGCTGGTTGCCCTCGGTGATGAAGGTGCGCAGCTTGATGTCTTTCCATGCCGCCTTCTCTGAGCGAACATAGTCGTTCAGAATAGTCTCCAACTCTTCGCGCGTGGGGATATGTCCTAAACGTTCGATACGTTCTATCTTACGGTCGTTCAAATATCGTTTGAATCCACCCAGCATACCATAGTAAGCCACCTCCGCCGTATTGGGGATGAAGGAGAATACAGTGTGGTCAACATCATAGTCAACAGCCTTGAGGATGGAGGTGGTCAGTTGCTCACCCAGTTTCTTACGTTCCTGATAGATTTCGCTGTCATTGCCGCGACTGAAATAGATACGCTCGAAAGAACATGGGGAATAGCCTCGTTGGGGGATAATCTGTTCCAGATTGGCTTTGCCGCGATTGTTGACTATCAGTGCCTGCCCAGGAGCCAGTTCCTGTACATCGCTTGCATTCAGATTGAAAGTAGTTTGTAACACGGGGCGCTCAGAAGCCAAGGCTACTACTTCATCATCCTGATAATAGAACGCAGGACGGATGCCCCAGGGGTCGCGCATGGAGAACATCTCACCAGAGCCGGTCAGTCCGCAGACCACATAGCCGCCATCAAAATCGGGCATCGTGGTACGCAGCACATTACCCATCTCTACATGATTGTCAATATAATTAGTAATGTCACATCCTGTCAGTCCCTTTTGTTGGGCTTCTACGAAATTGCGCTCCACCTCACGGTCCAGACGGTGTCCCATCCACTCCAGCATGATATAGGAGTCGCTATAGATACGGGGATGTTGTCCTTGGGCGGTAATCTTCTGAAAGACCCCGTCGATGTTGGTCATATTGAAGTTACCACACAGACAGAGATTCTTCGCCTTCCAGTTGTTTCGGCGCAGGAAGGGATGCACATAGGTCAGACCGCTCTTGCCCGTGGTGGAATAGCGCAAGTGACCCATATACAGCTGACCGGCAAAATCGCGATTGACTTTTGAGAAAATCTCCGTGATGGCATCCTTGCCTTCTGCTCTCTCGCGGAACATATACTCACTGCCAGGCTTCGTGTCCAACTGCACACTGGCTATGCCTGCACCCTCCTGACCTCGGTTGTGCTGCTTCTCCATCATCAGATAGAGCTTATTCAGTCCGTAGGCCCACGTGCCGTACTTCTGCTCGTAATACTCCAGTGGCTTCAACAGGCGAATCATCGCCACACCACACTCATGTTTCAGTTCTTCCATTATCAAGTTTAAAAAAGGGGCGAACCGTCATTGACGATTCGCCCTTCATATCATTCTACAGTAACGCTCTTTGCCAAGTTTCTGGGTTGGTCAACATTCTTACCCTTGCAGACAGCAACGTGATAGGCCAGCAGTTGCAGAGGAATGGTGGCCACCAGTGGTTCCAGACACTCCATGACATCTGGCAACTCTATGGTTTCATCGGCTATCTTCGAGATGGTGGTGTCACCCTTTGACACAAGGGCTATCACCCTACCCTGTCGGGCTTTTATCTCCTGAATATTACTCAGCACCTTTTCGTACATGGCATTATGGGTTGCAATGACCACAACGGGCATGTCTGAGTCAATCAGCGCAATAGGACCGTGCTTCATCTCTGCAGCAGGGTATCCTTCTGCATGGATATAGGATATCTCCTTCAGCTTCAAGGCACCTTCCAAGGCAACAGGATAGGAGAAGCCACGACCCAAATATAGGAAATTGTGAGCATAGGTAAAGGTACGTGCCAAATCCTTCACTTTCTCATTGGTTTTCAGCACCTCACGAATCTTATCTGGTATTTCACTGAGGCCCTTGACTATCTTCAGGTATTCATCGCGTTCGATAGTACCCTTTGCCTCACCCATTGCCAGCGCGATCATGGTGAGCACTGTCACTTGACCTGTAAAAGCCTTCGTGGAAGCCACACCGATCTCAGGACCCACATGGATGTAAGTACCTGTATCCGTATTACGGGGGATGCTGCTGCCAATGGCATTGCAAACGCCATAGATAAAGGCTCCGCGTTCCTTGGCCAATTGCACGGCAGCCAATGTATCTGCCGTCTCACCACTCTGCGAAATAGCTATGACCACATCACCCTTGCCAACCACAGGATTGCGGTATCTGAACTCGGAAGCATACTCTACCTCAACAGGCACGCGGCAATAGGTCTCTATCAGTTGCTTGCCTATCAGCCCTGCATGCCAGGAGGTTCCGCAGGCCACGATGACTACGCGCTTGGCTTCCAGCATCTGACGACGGAAGTCAATCAATGCAGACAGCGTAACATGATTGGCCTCTAAATTCACACGACCGCGCATACAGTTGGTCAGGCACTCCGGCTGCTCAAAGATTTCCTTCAGCATGAAGTGGTCGTAACCACCCTTCTCTATCTGGCCCAGGTCTATATCTACGGTCTTTACCTTCAGTTCCTGCTCTTCACCCAGAATGCTCATCACATGGATATCCTCACCGCGACGAATCAGGGCGATATTACCATCCTCCAGATAGACCACCTTGTCGGTGTATTCTACGATAGGACTGGCATCACTGCCCAGAAAGAACTCGTCATCACCGATACCTACCACCAGAGGGCTCTGCTTGCGGGCTGCTACAATCTGGTTGGGGTCGCGCTTATCAAGTACAGCAATGGCATAGGCGCCAATCACCTGATAGAGGGCTACCTGTACAGCCTCCAAGAGCGACAGGTTCTTTTTCATCATAATATACTCTATCAACTGCACCAACACCTCGGTATCGGTATCACTGACAAACTGCACACCCTTGTTTTTCAGTTTCTCTTTGATATCGGCATAGTTCTCAATAATACCGTTATGGATAATGGCCAGATTATGGCTTTGAGAATAGTGGGGATGGGCATTACGTGAAGAGGGCTCTCCGTGAGTAGCCCAACGGGTATGGGCAATACCTATCGTACCGCTCACATTCTTGTCACTACAATATTCACACAGATTATCTACCTTTCCTTTCGACTTATATACGTTCAGGTTACCGTCTTCGTTAATCAGTGCTACACCAGCGGAATCATATCCACGATATTCCAGTCTGCGAAGTCCCTTAATCAAAATGGGGAAAGCCTCTTTTTTACCTATATATCCTACTATTCCACACATACCGTTTTACCTTATTGTTTTTGTGCTTATTTATTTTTCGGGTGCAAAAGTACAAAAAAAATGGCTATCCTGTACGGGGATAGCCAATTTTTTTATTAATAGAACTTGAAATATCTACGAGCATTGTTGTAACTGATGTCCTCAACCATCTTGCCCAACAGCTCACGGTCATCGGGCAGCAGGCCCTTCTCGACGTCGTTACCCAGCATATTGCAGAGGATGCGACGGAAATACTCATGACGCGGATAGCTCAGGAAAGAACGGCTGTCGGTCAGCATACCTACGAAGCGGCTCAGCAGACCCAGCACTGACAGGGCATTCATCTGACGCTCCATACCGTCTTTCTGATCATTGAACCACCAGCCGGAACCAAACTGGATCTTGCCGGGCTCACCACCCTGGAAGTTACCCAGCATGGTAGCAATCACCTCGTTGGCACAAGGATTCAATGTATATAATATAGTACGCGTGAGCTTGTCTTCCATGTTCAGCTTGTTCAGGAACTTCGACATAGCCTTAGCGGTATTGAACTCGCCAATAGAGTCGAAGCCGGTGTCTGCGCCCAATTGGTTGAACATCTTGGTATTGTTGTTGCGGATGGCACCATAGTGGAACTGCTGTGTCCAGTCGGCATCAGCATCCATTTCAGCCATCACGGTGAGGAAGCAGTGCTTGTACTGACGAACCTCTAAGTTGCTGAGTTGCTGTCCGCGCAAAGCCTTGCCGAAGATAGTCTCAATCTGCGAGTCGGTATAGTCCTCATCGTAGAACTCTTCTATTCCATGGTCTGACAGCTTACAGCCATTGGCGGCAAAGAAGTCATGACGCTTCTGCAGGGCATCAACCATATCGGCAAACTTGCGGATCTCTACACCACTGACATGAGCCAGCTGGTCAACATATACGGCAAACTCCGGAGCGTCGATGTTCATGGCCTTGTCAGGACGCCAGGCTGGAATCATCATGGGGTCATCGGCAGCCTTATGTTTGGCATATTCAATGTGATTGTGCAGGTCATCTACAGGATCATCGGTGGTGCAGACACACTCCACGTGATAATGCTTCATCAGTCCACGAGCCGAATACTCAGGCTGCTTCAGCTTCTCATTACACTCATCGAAAATCTCACGGGCTGTCTTGGGCGACAGGATTTTCTCAATACCGAAAGCGGTCTTCAGCTCCAGGTGGGTCCAGTGGTACAGCGGGTTGCGCAGGGTGTAGGGAACGGTCTCAGCCCATTTCTCAAACTTCTCCCAGTCTGAAGTGTCCTTTCCCGTGCAGAATCGCTCGTCAACACCATTGGTACGCATGGCGCGCCACTTGTAATGGTCGCCACCCAGCCATAGCTCGGTAATACTCTTAAACTTATGGTCGTTAGCAACCATCTCAGGAATCAGGTGACAGTGATAGTCAATGATTGGCATCTTTGCCGCATGATTGTGATACAGATCCTGTGCTACCTCGTTGTCGAGCACAAAATTGATGTCGTTGAATTGTTTCATAATATTGTTTTGTTTTAGAGATATTGTTCAATTGGATGCAAAGATAGTGAAATAAATCCATATCGCGGCAACAATCTTGAAATTTTGAAGAAAAATTAACGTAAACGTTGACACTATATGAAAAATTATTTCGTATCTTTGCACACATGCAAAGTAAAGTACTGCTAATCTATACGGGCGGAACCATCGGCATGAACCGGAACCCGCAGACTGGTGCGCTGGAACCTTTCGATTTCGAGCACCTGCTGAACAACGTGCCCGAACTTAAACAGTTTGACACGGAGATAGCTACTTACCAGTTCAACCCTCCCATTGACAGCAGCGATATGTCGCCCCGCCTGTGGACGGACCTTTCGCATGTCATTGCCGACCACTACGATGAGTACGACGGCTTTGTGGTGCTTCACGGAACGGACACGATGGCTTACACCGCCTCTGCCCTCTCCTATATGCTGGAGAACCTTACCAAGCCTGTTATCTTTACGGGCTCGCAACTGCCCATCGGTCAGTTGCGCACGGACGGAAAGGAGAATCTCATCACCTCGATAGAGATTGCTGCCGCCAAAGATGAAGAGGGACATGCCCGCGTGCCTGAGGTGGGCATATACTTCAGCGGACACCTGTTGCGCGGCAACCGTACCACCAAGCAGAGTGCCGAGGAGTTCAACGCCTTCGAGTCGTTCAACTATCCTCATCTGGTAGAAGCCGGCGTGAACATAATCTATCATAGCGATTTGATGCTGAAGCCCGATTTCACAAAACCCATGAAGCCGCATTTCAGGCTCGACAACAACGTCATCATCTTCTCGCTGTTCCCGGGAGTACGCGAAGACCTCATACGGCATATCATACACACGCCCAACCTGAAGAGCATCGTCATGCGCACCTTTGGCTCAGGCAATGCGCCACAAAACCCGTGGCTGCTCAACGCCTTGAAAGAAGGAACGCGCAACGGCAAAGTCATCGTCAACATCAGCCAGTGTATGCAGGGCGCTGTCGAGATGGGGCGCTACGACACGGGCTACCATCTGCAGGAAGCTGGGGTGGTCAGCGGCTACGATTCCACCGTTGAGAGCGCCGTCACCAAGCTGATGTTCCTGCAGTCGCACTACAACGACCCCAAAAAGGTACGTGAGATGATGAGGCGCAGCATCCGTGGCGAAATTAGCAGGACCCCATAAGCCCCATTAGCCCAATAAGCCCCATAGGCCCCATAAAATCAACAACCCCATTTATTAACTAAACAAAATACGACAATGAAAGAACTAAAAGGAACAAAAACCGAAAAGAACCTGCAAGAAGCTTTTGCAGGCGAGTCAATGGCACGCAACAAGTACAGCTACTGGGCATCAAAAGCCAAGAAGGACGGCTTCGTACAGATAGCAGCCATCTTCGAGGAGACTGCCGCCAACGAGAAAGAGCACGCCAAGATGTGGTTCAAGCTGCTGGAAGGTGGCGCCATCAAGGATACAGCCGCTAACCTGGAGGCTGCTGCCGGTGGCGAGAACTTCGAGTGGACGGACATGTATGCCCGTATGGCCCGTGAGGCCCGCGAGGAAGGCTTTGACGAGATTGCCGAGAAGTTCGAGGGTGTTGCCAAGATTGAGAAGGCTCACGAGGAGCGTTACCGCAAGTTGCTGGACAATGTGCAGAAGGAGCGTGTGTTCTCAAAGGATGGTGATGTCATCTGGCAGTGCGCCAACTGTGGACACATCGTCATCGGCAAGAAGGCGCCCGATGTATGTCCTGTCTGCGACCACCCACAGGCTTACTTCCAAATCAAGCCCGAAAATTACTAAGCGAAAAAGGCTCCTCAAAACCGAGGGGCCTTTTCTTTTCCTGTTGAACCTTTCAACTTTCACCTTTCATCTTACACTTTTCACCTTTTCCATAAAGAAGTCAATGCACTGCTTATACAGGTGGTTGCGCGTGTTGCCACCGTAGATGCTGTGGTTGCGGTTGGTATATACCAGCTGGCGGAAGTCCTTGCCTTGCTGGACCAGAGCCTCCGTATATTCTGCCGTATTGCGGAAGTGTACGTTGTCGTCGGCCATTCCGTGGCATAACAACAAAGCACCATGCAACTTGTCAGCTCTGGACAGAGGACAGTCGTCATACCCTCCGGCATTCTCCTGGGGAGTACGCATGTAGCGCTCCGTATATACCGTGTCATAATAGCGCCAGGAGGTAGGAGGAGCGATGGCGATACCCGCCCGGAACACGTCCCTGCCCTCCGACATGGCCATCAGCGTATTGAAACCGCCGAACGACCAGCCCCAGATGGCAATGCGGTCTTTGTCAACATAGCTTTGGCGACCCAGCCACAGGGCAGCTTCCACCTGATCATGGGCCTCCAACTGACCCAACTTCAGATAGGTACACTTCTCAAATGCAGCACCGCGTCCGCCCGTGCCCCTGTTATCTACACAGACGCACACGAAACCTTGCTGGCACAGATACTGCTCCAGCAGTGCACCGCGCCCAGCCTGTCCGATGTTCCACGCATTCTTTACCTGCTGGTTGCCCGGTCCGCCATACTGATACATCACCACGGGATATTTTTTCGCGGGGTCGAAATCGGCGGGCTTCACCATCCATCCATTCAGCACCACACCGTCCGTCGTCGTCAGCGAGAACAGCTCACGCTTGCCAAGGTCGTACGCACTCAGGCGGTCCGTCAGAGCCTGGTTCTCCACCAGCGTTTCCAACACCTTTCCCTTGTTGTTGCACAGCGTGCAGACGGTAGGCGTATTCATGTCGCTCCACGTATGGATGAAGTATTTGAAGTTGCTGCTGAACAGTGCCATGCTCCATCCCGACTGGCGTGTCAGACACTCGCGCCGTCCGTTCTTATGGGCCACCCACACCTGTTGTTCCGTAGCACCGTTCTCGTGCGATGCATAGTAGGTGTCGTCCGTGCGTTCGTCGTAGCCATACACCTCGCTCACCTCGTAGTCTCCGTCTTCTATCTGCCGGATCAGTTTGCCGTTCAGGTCGTACAGATACAGGTGCATATATCCCGTACGGTCGCTGGGCAACAGGATGTGGCGGTCGGTTATCTGGATGCCGCTCATGGCTTCCTCCCTGACGTATTTCTCCGCCTTTTCCTCTATCACCTTCTGCACCTGTCCCGTGGCGGTATTGACCATGTAGATGCTCAGGCAGTCCTGATGGCGGTTCATCGTATAGACGGCCACCTTTCGTGCATCGCTGGTCATGACGACTCGGGGAATATAGCCGTCCTGGTCCAGTGGCACCTGCAATTGTTGCGTCTTCTTGGCGGCTATGTCATAGCTCCACACCGTCACCGTAGCGTTCTGCTCGCCGGCTATCGGATATTTATAAGTATAGAAGCCCGGGTAGTCGGCAAACTCCTTCTTTTCGGGTTTCAGTCCTTTGAACAGCGGCATCGAGTATTGCTTCACCGCAGTCTCGTCGTAGCGAATCCACACCACATGGCTGCCGTCTGCCGTGAACACCATGGCACGGTCGTTGCCGAACTCCTCCTCGTTTACCCAGTCGGGTATGCCGTTAATCACCTCGTTACGCCGGCCGTCCGTAGTCACCTGAACCTCCTGGGGAGCATCCAGGTTGCTTACCAGAAAGATGTTATTGTCACGCACAAAGGCTATGCGCGCTCCGTCGGGCGAGAAGAGCGGCGTCTGCTGGTCACCATTTGCCGACAGGGGAGTCAGCCTATGGTCTGCCACGCGGTAGATATAGTAAGCTGCCGTGTGCGAATGGCGGTAGATGCGCCTCGTATGGGTCTGAACCAGCACATACCGACCGTCAGGACTCACCTGGTAGCCGTCTATGCGCTCTATCTCGCCACCCTTTACATCGTTCACGTCCAACAGCGTCCCAACCTGTTTGCCCGTCTTGAACGAGCACACCTCAATACTCTTGCCGCCCTCTCCCATACGGGCATAACGCTCCCCGTCGGACAACGGGCGCACACTACCCACCGAGGCAGCAGTGAAGTCGCCACTCGTCAAATCCTTCAACTCCAGTTTCTCACCGGCACATATTGCGGTTGACAGCAGCGAGGCCACAACCATCAAAGCGAATCTTGTCATCGTTTTCATCATGGATTTATTAACTGAAGGGCAAAGATACGAATAATCGGACAGATACCCGCATTTTTTGCGATTTTTTTGTGATATCCCTCCCATAACTGTTTGTTTTAAAATAGTTGATAATAAGTATTAATCGCCGCAATTGTTACTATTAACCCCAGCAATTGCAAGTATTAATGCTCGCAATCCGTACCA
>OCTX012118281.1_pt1 | contig 11814 bp, 9 predicted proteins | sample 1539691 | NCBI WGS metagenome assembly OCTX01 (sample SAMN02144231, study PRJEB22623) | gut metagenome | biome: sheep rumen | host: Ovis aries | place: New Zealand
CAGACGGAGTACATCAAAGTCAGGGACAAGGTAGAAGAGCAGGAAAACTCCGCCCCGAGCTTCGGACGCACGATCGGCAGGCTGGTCAGGGGATTCATCGGCTTTATCAGAAATACAACATTTATCGTGACAAAGGGAGAAGATGTAGTATTTCAGATGCACACGATCCTGTTTGCCCTTCTTCTGTTTTTCTTCTGGGAGATACTCGCTCCGGTCATGATCATTGCCCTGTTCTTCGGGATCAGGTATTCATTTGAGGGAGAGGAAGAGGCTGAGAAAGCCAATTCGATCCTGAATAAAGCCGGAGATTTCGCGCAGGATGTGCGCAGCGAGTTTACTAAGAACGACAGTGACAACGGTGAAATGTGAGCAATCGCCCGGAATAAGAAATGAGCCGGACGGTCAGAGGAGACTGTTATGTCATTAAATCAGAAGCACGATGAGCAGCGGCGCGTGACGTCGATCACAAGAAAGCTTCACTGGTACATGCTCCGCGGCAAAATATGGCGCTTTTTTGTCTCGGACCTGCTGCTCGCCGCTCTTCTCACAGCCGGCTGGTGTGTGGAGCAGGAGTATTCGGCACTCGGGCAGGTTCTCGCGCAGAACCACAGGAGTCTGGAACATTTGCCGGCCGCGGCTGAGCCGGGCTTTGATCTTATATACAGGGTTGCCTCTAAGGAGGGAACCCTTCTTTTGTCGGTCTCCTGCCTGATTCCTTTTGCCATAATCTTTTCCGTGATATTGGCGCTCCTTATCTTTCAGTTTCTCGGAGTGTTCTTCTCTTATTACCGTGAGGACAGGAAGATCCGGAAGATCCTGGCGCCGATCAATGAGATCGCGCTTAAGGCCGACGAACTGAGCAGACTTTCCTTCACGGAAGACAAATACCAGGTCATTGAAGACGCGATCGAACATATTCATCCGGAGGAGGCGGAAAGCGGAAGTACGCTGTCTTTTGGCGACTCAGACCTGGCCGGCGTAGAAGCGGCGATGAACAACCTGCTACTGCGCATGCGCAGCACAATGCGGCAGCAGTCCCGCTTCGTCAATGATGCCTCCCACGAACTCAGGACCCCCATCGCCGTGATCCGTGGCTACGCCAATATGCTGGAGCGCTGGGGGAAAACGGATGAGAAGATTCTGGACGAAGGAATCGGCGCGATCAAAAATGAGGCTGAGCACATGAATTATCTGGTGGAGCAGCTGCTCTTCCTTGCCAGAGGCGACAGCGGCAGGACGGCTCTGAACAAGCAGCCTGTAATGACAAACGACCTTATGCGCGAGATCTACGAGGAATCTCTGATGATCGATGAAAAACACCGCTACCGCTTAAAAGATACAGGAGAGACGGCGGAAGTGAGCGTCGATCCCGGCCTTATGAAGCAGGCAGTCCGGATCCTGATCGACAATGCGGCAAAATATACCCCGGAAGGAGAGGAGATCCTCTTATCCTTCGGCAAAACTGAGAAAGGAAGCCCTTACCTGCAGGTACAGGATCTTGGAAGCGGCATCAATGAATCTGAACTTCCCCATATCTTCGAGCGCTTTTTCCGCGCGGATGAAGCGCGCAGCAGCGAAGGCACAGGCCTGGGGCTTTCCATCGCAAAATGGATCGTCGACAAGCACGGAGGGCACTTTGAAGTTCTCTCGAGAAAGGATCTTGGGACAAGGATCAGGATCGTGCTGTGATATAACTGTCTCAGAGACAATAAATCTGCAGTATTTTGCGGGAGGATGCCATGGCAAAAAACACTGATATCAGTTACAGGAATCAGCTTCTGTATTCCGTTTTTATAAGAGATTACGGAAAGAACGGGACTTTTAAGGATGTGGAAGATGATCTGGACCGCATCAGGTCTTTGGGGACAGACATCATTTGGTTCATGCCCATTCACCCCATCGGGAAGATCGGACGGAAGGGAAGCATCGGTTCGCCCTACGCGATCTCTGATTATCGCGCCGTCAATCCGGATTTTGGCACATTGGAAGATTTCATACGGCTGACCGAAGAGATTCACAGGCGGGGGATGAGATGTATTATCGATGTCGTCTATAACCACACATCTCCTGACTCGGTCTTATCGGCGGAACACCCTGAGTGGTTTTACAGAGACGGGAACGGAAAGCCCAAGGCCAAAGTAGCGGAGTGGTGGGACATCGTTGACCTGGACTATAAGAACCCGGGACTCTGGGACTACCTTGTCAAAACACTGTGTTATTGGGCACAGTATGTAGACGGATTCCGCTGTGATGTAGCGTCCTTTATTCCGCTCGATTTCTGGAAGACGGCCAGAGCGGCAGTAGAGGAAGTGCGTCCCGGTGCCTTCTGGCTGGCAGAGAGTGTTGAGACCGGTTTTATCCAGAGGATAAGAGGGAACGGTGAATACTGCCTTTCCGACTCGGAACTCTATCAGGCCTTTGACGCGTGCTATGATTATGATATCTATAATGATCTGGAGAATTATCTGCTGAGGAAAGGGCCTCTGAGCAGATATCTGGACCGCTTAAACCTGCAGGAATGCATTTACCCGGAGAATTACATAAAGCTGCATTTCACTGAAAACCACGACCGGATCAGGACAGCGGTTCTGGTGCCGGATCTCAGAAACCGAAGACATTTGCTGGCCTTTACGATGTTCCAAAAAGGAATAAGCTTTATCTATAACGGACAGGAGAGGAGCGCGGCTACTTTTGCCAACATATTTGAAAAGGAGCCGATTGACTGGACCGGCCCCGATCTGTCAGATGTGGTCGTGAAAATGAAGAGCCTCAAAGAACACGATATCTTCGCGTCGGGAACTTTCTTCGCCGATGAAGTGCGGGACGGCGTAGTGCGCGCTGTTTACACACATGGGAAGGAAAAGCTTGTCGGCATGTTCGCGATCGGAGGCGGAGTTGTCGGAGCGGACACAGGTCTGCCGGACGGCCTTTACCGCAATCTGTACAGCGGAGAAGAGATCTATGTTTTTCAGGGGGCGGTTCCGATCGGGGAGGACCCGGTGATCATCGGAAGTCTGTGAATTCTCTCCGGAGGTCCTGAAGCAAGGTATTGTACTGAATATTAAGAATAAAAAAACGGAAAACGCGATTTGCGTTTTCCGTTTACTTAAATAGCGAGAGGGGGACTTGAACCCTCGACACCGCGGGTATGAACCGCGTGCTCTAGCCAGCTGAGCTATCTCGCCATATTTGCTGCTTCATCAGTCAGCTTTTATAGTATACGAAACAGTAGAATTTTTGTCAACTCATAAAATAAAAAAATTCGGATCGGTCAATCTGTTCTTTACAAAACGACAAAAGCATAAGAAGATACTTGTATTGTCGATTATCAGGATTACCATGTTCCGGGAGGATAAAAATGTCAGGACCTATAGCATTTATACTTGCGATGATGATCAGCGCGGCTGTCGCAGTTGGGGATGCAGACCTCAGCGGTATCATCGCGGAAGCTGAAAGAATAGAGCAGGAAAGCAAAGAAAAAAATGAAGCGGCTAACTATCTGATCGCAATTGATCCCGGACACCAGGAAAGAGGGAACTTCGGACAGGAGCCGATCGGTCCGGGGGCTTCCGAGACGAAGACGAAAGTGGCCGGTGGAACAAAGGGCACATCGACCGGCGTCCCGGAGTATCAGCTTACTTTGGATGTCAGCCTCAAGCTGAGAGATATACTTGAGGACAAAGGATACAGAGTCCTGATGATCCGGGAGACGAATGATGTGGATATCTCAAACTCTGAGCGGGCGAAGATGGCCAATGAAGCAGAAGCAGATGTGTTTGTGAGGATTCATGCCAACGGATCGGATAGTTCTTCCGCAAACGGCGCTATGACGATCTGCCAGACTTCATCCAACCCTTATAACAGCGAATTCTATGAGAAATCCAAGAACCTCTCACAGCAGGTACTCGACGCCTACACAGAGGCGACCGGAATACGTAAGGAACGCGTCTGGGAAACCGATACTATGAGCGGGATCAATTGGTGCACAGTTCCGGTAACAATCATTGAACTCGGATATATGACAAATCCGGGTGAAGACGAAAAGATGCAGGATCCGGATTTTCAGGAATTAATGGCGGAAGGGATCACCGAAGGGATAGAGAATTATCTGTCGGAGCAGAAAGAAGACGGCGGCACGGAAACAGACGAAGCAGAGGAAGAGACGTCAGCAGCAGCGTCATCAGAAGAAACAGCGTCCGAGGAAGAGACGTCAGAGGAAAACCTGGCAGAAAGCGATATATCAGCAGAAGGGGCGTCTGAAGCCGCTTCCTCAGAAACTGCTTTGCCGGACGAAGATGAAGTTGAGCCGGCGGCCAATGAAGAAAAATCAGAGAGCGGCGGAGAAAAAACTGTAAGTGAGAAGAATATCACAGTATATACCGCACCTGCCTCTAAGACAGAGAGCGCAGCTAAGGAAGTTGAAAAGATCGTGACGCAGACCGGCGGGTATGTCATAAAACGCCATGAACTGGAACGTTATGTTAAAGCGGGCGTCCGGATGACAAAACTGAAAAAGAAACTTGATGAGGAGATCGGTAAACTCGGAGGTAAGTGGTCGCTGTATTTAAAACGGCTGGATACGAATCAGACTATCAGGATCAACGACGACGAGAAGATGGTCGCGGCAAGTCTGATCAAACTGTTTATTGCGGGCGAGTTCTATACTTTGGCCGAAGAGGGAGAGCTTGACGCCGACAGCTTCCGTAATATGCCGGATCTGATGATCTCCATCAGCGATAACGGAGCGGCGAATTCCCTGATAAACGCCTGTACAATGGACAAGATCAATGAGTTCGCGAGTGAAAACGGATACGAAGAGACCGAACTGAACCGCAGAATGCTGGAGTGGAACGGAACAGAGAACTATACTTCGGCCCGTGACTGCGGAAGGATGCTTGAGGAAGTCCTGAAGGGAGAATATGTGAGCGCAGAGGCATCGGAGAGGATCCTGGAGGCGCTCAGGGACCAGCAGAGGACTTCAAAGATCCCCGCAGGCGTGCCCGTAGAGGTCGAAACAGCAAATAAGACCGGCGAGCTCGATAACGTGGACAACGACGCCGCGATCGTGTGGTCGCCCGAATGTACCTATATTTTGTGCATCATGAGCAGTGATACCGGCGGCAGGATCCCGGAGATCAGGAAACTCTCCTCTATGGTGTATGACTCGATCAACGCTTCAAAGGATTAACGCGTCGGAACGGTGTGCAAATAAAGCATAGAAATGCTATAATGGAAATCACTATTATTCAAGCCGAAGGGGGAATTATGGATTTTCTAAAGAATGCAGTTAAGAAGTATACTGAAACCAGCCTGATCCTCAGGATCGTGGTCGGTCTCGTGATCGGTGCGATCCTTGGTGTGACTTTGAAGAGCTGGACCTGGGTAGGACTGTTCGGCACTTTATTTGTAGGAGCTCTGCGGGCAATTGCCCCGATCCTCGTCTTTGTGCTGATCATCAGCGCGCTCAGTACAGGACAGAGCAAACTGGACCGCAAGTTCGGACTCGTGCTGTTCTTCTATATGTTCAGCACATTCCTTGCGGCAGCGGCAGGCGTGACAGCAAGCTTCCTGTTTCCCGTGACTTTGAAACTCGGCGAGGCCGCCCAGTCTGATACCGTTCCGCAGAACGTCGGAGAGGTCCTGCAGAATCTTCTTGTGAAGATGGTTGAGAACCCGGTGTCAGCGATCATTAACGGAAACTATATCGGAATCCTGTTCTGGGCTGTGGTCCTCGGAATCGCGTTTAAGAAGATCGCGGCCGCCGAGACCAGAACGATGCTCAAGGACGCGTCCGAGGCAGTTGCTATGGCGGTCCGCGGGGTCATCAATTTCGCGCCTTTCGGAATCTGCGGTCTGGTGTTCAGCACTGTTTCCGAATACGGTCTTTCTGTATTCAAAGATTACGGACGGCTCCTTGTGGTGCTCGTCGGCTGCATGATGTTTGTGGCGCTTGTGATCGATCCGTTTATCGCGTTCCTGTTCATGAGGAGAAATCCTTATCCGCTGGTATTCAGATGCCTTAGGGAGAGCGGCATTACCGCATTCTTCACACGAAGCAGCGCAGCTAATATCCCGGTAAATATGGAACTGTGCGAGAAATTAGGACTTGACAGAGACATGTATTCGGTATCCATTCCTTTGGGCGCGACGATCAACATGGATGGTGCGGCGATCACGATCACTGTCATGGCACTGGCAGCTGCCAATACAGTGGGTGTTCACGTGGATATCCCCTCAGCGCTGTTTCTCAGTATTGTGTCCACGCTTGCAGCCTGCGGCGCTTCCGGCGTTGCCGGCGGATCCCTTCTGCTGATCCCCATGGCGTGCTCACTGTTCGGTATTTCCAATGATGTCGCGATGCAGGTCGTCGGCGTCGGATTTATCATCGGCGTGATCCAGGACAGCGTCGAGACGATGCTCAATTCCTCCGGTGATGTCATGTTCGCTGCTACCGCGGAGTATTCCACCTGGATCAAGGAAGGAAGAGAGGATGATCTTCCCACATTCCTGGGCGGAAAGAGAAAAGTTGAGGTCTGACAGCAAGGAAAACGTTGCGTATTGAACGAAGTTGCCTTATGATACATTTGCAAAACGGAAATGTGTTGGTACAAAGTCTACAGTAGTTGGCCGTTTGCCGGGGATTCCGAGAGGAGTTCCCTGTGAACTTAACAGAGAGGAGAGATATTTTGGCAGACTTTGAGAAAATTCTGAGAGAAACAAGTTATCCTGGCCGCGGCATCATGATCGGAAGAACTGCCGACGGTGCTAAGGCTGTGACTGCTTATTTCATCATGGGCAGAAGCGTCAACAGCCGCAACCGCATCTTCGTGGAAGAAGGAGAGGGTATCCGCACAGAGGCATTTGATCCCTCCAAGATGGAAGATCCGAGCCTTATCATCTATGCGCCCGTCCGTGTCTACGGCAACAAGACGATCGTGACAAACGGTGATCAGACGGATACGATCTACGAAGGACTTGACAAGCAGTTCACATTTGAGCAGTCGCTCCGCTCAAGAGAATTTGAGCCTGACGCTCCCAACTATACACCCAGGATCTCCGGCGTCATGCATGTTGAGAAGAACAGGTTTAACTACGCGATGTCCATTTTGAAGAGCGATCAGGGAGATCCTTCTTCCTGCCTTCGCTATACGTTCGCGTATGAGAACCCCAAAGCCGGAGAGGGCCGCTTCATTTCCACCTATATGGGCGACGGAAACCCGCTTCCGAGCTTCGAGGGAGAGCCCAGGGCACTGGAACTGGATACAGCATTCACAGAGAATATCGATGTTTTCACAGACCGAGTCTGGAAGGCACTCAACGAGGACAACAAGGTATCCCTGTTCGTCCGTTTCATCGATATCGCGACCGGAAACTATGAGACCAGGATCGTCAACAAGAATAAGTGAGCAAGGAGATAAAGAACAGAATGAAAGAAATGGAACTCAAATACGGATGTAATCCCAATCAGAAGCCTTCCCGCGTTTACATGGAAGACGGATCTGATCTCCCTTTCGAGGTCCTTAACGGAAGACCCGGCTATATCAACCTTCTTGATGCGTTCAATGGCTGGCAGCTTGTGAGCGAACTCAAAAAAGCGACCGGCAAAGTTGCCGCGACATCTTTCAAGCATGTTTCTCCCGCAGGCGCGGCGATCGGACTTCCTCTTACGGATGTCGAGAAGAAGATCTACTGGGTAGAAGATATGGGAGAACTTACTCCTATGGGCAGCGCCTATGCGCGCGCGCGCGGAGCGGACAGAATGTCCTCCTTCGGCGATTTCATTTCCCTTTCCGATACCTGCGATGTCTGCACGGCTAAGCTTGTGTCCAGAGAGGTTTCCGACGGCATCATCGCTCCCGACTATGAGCCGGAAGCGCTTGAGATCCTCAGAAAGAAGAAAAAGGGGAACTACTGCGTGCTGAAGATCAACCCCGATTACAAGCCCGCCGCCCTGGAGAAAAAGCAGGTGTTCGGCATTACTTTTGAACAGGGCAGAAATGAACTGGTCATCGACGACGCTTTGTTTGCCAACATCGTAACCGAGAACAAAGAGCTTCCTCAGGCAGCGCGCGACGATATGGCGATCGCTCTGATCACTCTTAAGTACACACAGTCCAACTCTGTCTGCTATGTAAAGGGCGGACAGGCCATCGGCATCGGCGCCGGCCAGCAGTCCAGAATTCACTGCACAAGACTTGCAGGAAGCAAAGCGGACAACTGGTATCTCCGCCAGTCTCCCCAGGTCCTGGGCCTTCCTTTCAAGGAGGGAATCCGCAGAGCGGACAGAGACAACGCGATCGATCTGTATATGGGCGAGGACTATATGGACGTGCTTGCTGACGGCAAGTGGGAAGCGCTCTTCACAGAGAAGCCAGCAGTGTTCACCGCAGAGGAAAAGAGAGCATGGCTCGACGGAAATACCGATGTGACTCTCGGCTCCGACGCGTTCTTCCCCTTCGGCGACAACATCGAGAGAGCATTCCGCAGCGGCGTCAAGTATGTCGCGCAGCCCGGCGGCAGCGTCAGAGATGACAATGTCATTGAGGCCTGCAACAGCCACAACATGGTGATGTGCTTTACAGGGATCCGCCTGTTCCACCACTGATCTGAATATGCAGTTCAGAAGGACCCTGCCGGGAGCGGGAAGCACGGATTTTTATCTGACAGACCCTGAAAACGGCGGGCTCAGCATAGAACAGCAAATGTATGCGGCGGACCTGATCATGGCTTACCGAAGGATGTATCCGAATCTGAAGATCAATGCGGTCTGGGATTTCGGGATGGAAGAGGCAGATCCGGTCCAAAGCGAGAAATTCGGCGTGTTTGAAGACAGCAGGGACAATGCTGTTTACAATGCGAAGATGCTGACCATCTCCCTGAACCATGCAAAAGTCAGAAAAATGCCTTGTGATGCCGACATGAAACAGGTAAGTGAGATCGAAGAGTACTATGCAGGACATGCTGATCTTGCAGCCGTGTATGCTCAGAGGCAAAAGGAACTGATGGCACAGGGAATTCCCTGGCCCAAGATAGAAGGCATCATCAGAGAAGAAATACAGATCACGCCCTGCGCGGAGAATATGTTGTCCGCCGGCGACCTCTATTTTGCCGATGCTCAGGCGATCCGAATGTTGGAGAACACGGAGAGCATACAGAGACTCCTGATTCATGAGATCGGACACATGCTATCGGAAGAGTCCGGCGCGGTGAATCACAAAAAGATCCGGAAACTATTCGGAAAATGCAGGGACGGATTTGAGAATATTTACGAGTTTTGCGCGGAGTGTTTTATGGTGTCCGAACTCACGGACAAGATAAGGCTTGCAAATGAATACAGAGAGACGCTGCTTAGCGTGATGTAGAAGTAAAGGGCTGTGACGGAAATCACAGCCCTTTTATATTTCAGTCTTCTTTTATCATGTGGTTTCTGAGATAGCGCATTACATCCCTTCTGGTTATGATCCCGATAAAGGCGTCTGTGTCGTCGACGACGGGAACGAAGTTCTGAATGGTCACGGAATCCAGCAGATCCTCAATGTCCGCGTCAGCCTTAACAGCACCGTAATCTCTGCGCCTGGTAACTGATTTGAGCGGCTTGGACCCCGCTTCTGCCGGAGTAAGGGAAGGGTTATTGTACAGTTCCCGAAGAAGATCATCGTTAGCGAGAGTACCTTCGTACCGGCCTGTGACTTCGTTGATCACAGGGACTGTGGTGAAGCGGTATTTCAGCATCTTCTCCGCGGCCTCGCTCACAGTATCGGAACTGTAGACAAATCCGACGTTAACCTTGGGTGTCAGGAAGAAAAGTATATTCATAGATCAGCCTTTCTGTTATTGATAGTAGAGTATATTCTTTCCGAGTTTGTCGGCGGCTTCGCGGCCCTGGCAATACTCTACAATGGCCAGCGCGAACGGGATCGCGGTGCCCATTGCGCGGCTGGTAATGATGTTTCCTGAGGTGACGGCGTTTTCCTTAACGAGGTCAGCGCCATTGTCGAGAAGGATCTGCTCAACGCTGGGGTTGCATGCTGCTCTGATACCGCTGAGTAGTCCCAGTTCTGCAAAGATCGAGGGCGCGGCGCAGATCGCGGCGATCAGTTTCCCTTCCCTGTGGAAACGGACCACCTGCTTCATCAGCGGCGCGCATGCCCTGAGGTTGGGAGTCCCCGGAACTCCTCCGGGAAGGATGAGCATATCATATTCATCCCAGTTCAGGTGATCCGCCGTGGTGTCGGCGACGACGGTCACATTGTGGGATGTGACGACTACGGGTGTGCTGTTCACGGAAACCTTCGTGCAGGGAATACCTGTGCGGAAAAGCACGTCGGCAACGGTCAGAGCTTCGATCGTCTCGAATCCATTGGCGAGAAAGAGAGCCGCTTTGTGTTCAGATACAGTATTGGACATGATGATTGTCTCCTTAAATTCAATATTTGATCTGTTTGTGAGAGCGGGATCCGGTTCAGGGCCGGTCTCGATTTTTTGACATTCTAATTATAAGGGATAAAAGAAAGAAATGTGTGAATTTGTGATAAAAGTTCTATAAAAACAGCGGCGCTTTTGGTACAATATGTTTAGTTAAAAATGTGACACTATGTATATTTACAGTACAGAGAATGTCGAAAGGAGAATAGAATGGTAACCAATGATGCTACCCTGGTGCGTCTTAAGCACAAGATCATGGAGGAAACTGCTAAACTGGCTTGGGAAGGCAAACTCGACGAAGAGCATAAGGAAAAGCTGATCTATCAGATCATCCCGGGGCCCATGGCGACATACCGCTGCTGTGTATACAAAGAGAGAGAGCTCGTTAAGCAGAGGATCAGACTTTCTCTTGCGCAGTGTCCTGACGGAATTTCCCAGTCTGAGAATATCGTGCAGGTCATCCGCCCTGCATGTGAGGAATGCCCTCTGTCCGCCTATACCGTAACGGATAACTGCCGTCTGTGTATGGGCAAGGCATGTATCAATTCCTGTAAGTTCGGCGCGATCTCGATCGGCGAGCGCAGAACTCATATCGATCCCAATAAGTGTAAAGAGTGCGGCATGTGCGCGAAAGCCTGCCCTTACGGCGCGATCGCTCACCTGGTACGTCCCTGCAAGAAGGCCTGCCCTGTAGGAGCTATCACATATGATGACAACGGCATCTGCGTGATCGACGAGAACAAATGCATCCAGTGCGGCCACTGCATCCACTCCTGTCCTTTCGGCGCGATCGGCTCCAAGACCTACCTGGTGGACATCATCAACGATATCCGCGCGGGCAAGGAAGTTATCGCAATGGTAGCTCCCGCTACAGAGGGACAGTTCGGCGGAGATATCACAATGAAGTCCATCAAGGAAGCGTTCCTCAAGATGGGATTCGCAGACATGATCGAAGTCGGTCTTGGCGGCGATATGACAGCGGCCTATGAGTCCATGGAATGGTATGAGGCCAAGGAAGAAGGCAAGAAGATGACCACTTCCTGCTGTCCTGCTTTCATGAACATGATCAAGAAGCACTTCCCCAAGCAGTATGAGGAGAATGTATCCGCTACGGTTTCTCCTATGTGTGCAATCTCCAGATACCTCAAGGCTACACGCCCCGGCTGTGTGACCGTATTCCTCGGCCCCTGCATCGCTAAGAAGTCTGAGGCCGCTGACAAGAGCATTCCGGGCAACGCCGATTATGTTATCACTTACGGTGAGTTCCGCGCTCTTATGCGCTCCAAGGGAATCCAGGTTGAATCGGATGACAACTCCTATCAGGAATCCTCGATCTGGGGCAAACGCTTCGCGACATCCGGCGGCGTGGCAAACGCGGTTCTCGAGTGC
>OCTX012288222.1_pt1 | contig 11812 bp, 9 predicted proteins | sample 1539691 | NCBI WGS metagenome assembly OCTX01 (sample SAMN02144231, study PRJEB22623) | gut metagenome | biome: sheep rumen | host: Ovis aries | place: New Zealand
CAGTGCTACCACTTTGGGCTTGTCGGCAATACGAGTCACCTTCACATCATCGGGCAGTTCGTTCTGGCGGAATTCGTCCAACACCCGATCCACCTGCTGTCCGTAATGCACCACATTATTGCCTGGCGTCATCTCCATCGACAAAAGCATACAGGGATGACCATCCTGCTCAATGCGACTCGACAGAGGTTCGTACTCACGCACCACACGGGCCACATCACGAACGCGCGCCACCTTTCCCGTCACCGGGTCGCTAAATATAATCTGGTTGGCAATCTCTTCCTCGCTGGTTTCCTGAGCTTCAACATGAATAGGTATCTGCTGATCGTCGTCGCTGATGGCACCGCTCATCGTGGTAATACCTTGTGCCTGCAAGCGTGAGAAAAGCATCTGCTGACCGATACCATAGGCCTGCAGGCGCTGACGATCGACATAGAGCGATATCTGCTCCTTCTGCTCGCCAAACAGTTTCACATTTGCCACCGATGGGATGCGGCGCAAGCGATCGCTCAGTTCGTCGCTATACTGTTTCAGTTCGCGATAGCTGCGCTGGTCGCTCTCGATGGCAATAAGCAAAGCCGAAGTGTTACCAAAGTCATCGTTAACAACGATAGCCAGCACGCCACTTGGCAATTGGGCCTTAAAGCCATTCAGTCCGTGTTTGATTTTGCTCCACACCTCGTCCTTGTTGTTCACATCATCGTTCAGTTTCACCATCACGATACACATGCCATTCTGACTCTGTGTGGTGGTCTTTACACGGTTCACCTCGCCATAGGTAAAGAGGTAACGCTCCAACGGACGAGCCACCTGCTGTTCAACCTCCTCGCTGGTGGCACCAGGATATACAGCCACAACCACGCCCTGACGGATGGTGGCATGGGGGAATTCGTCTTTCGGCATGATATACATGCCATAGATGCCCATCACAAACAGAATGCCTACGATAAGCAAGGATATCGAGTAATGCTCCAATGGCCATCGGAGCCAATTAACGTTTTTCATCATGATCAATCGGAATTAAAATACCACCTTGGTGTTTTCACTCAGTTTCTGGTACCCCTCGGTAACTACACGATGGCCATCGCTGATGCCATTGGCCACCACGATGCGATTGCCCATGGTCTCGCCTGTGGTCACAACTGTACGGTGCGCTGTACTGTCGGGGGCAACAGTCCATACAAACAAACTGCCATCTGCCTTACGCTGTACGGCCGTAACAGGCACCGAAAGTTTTGTGTTTTCGGTTGCATGCTGACGACTGCCGAAGATAACTGATGCCACCATACCTGGCAACAACCGATGATGGTTGTTAGCCACATGGATGCGGATATCGTATGTATGTGTTAACGCATCGGCCTGCACACCTTTTTCTATCTTACCACCACCGAAACTGCCATTTACAGCCTCGACCTTAATAACCGAAGGAGTGACGGCGCTAATACCATTGATCTCTGCTTCGGGAATAGCCACCTTGACTTTTACTGTAGATATGTCGAGTACACTAACCACTGCCTGCGAAGGCATAGCCGTTTCGCCGGCACCAATCAAGCGTTTGCCCACGATACCACTAACTGGTGCCACGAGCCGGCAGTCGGCCAGATTTTTCTTTGCCACTTCCAACTGCGACTTGGCCTGAGCCACCTTGCTCTGTATCTCAACCCACTGCACCTCGGGCAGCGAGCCATTATCGTGCAGCATCTTGTAACGCGCCAATGCATCGTTGGCCTGGGTCATCTGAGCCTCGGCACCACTTAGAAGGTTACGCGCTTGCGTGTCGTCCATCTCAGCTATCAACTGACCGCGACTCACAGTCTGTCCCTCATTCACCAGCACACGCTTCACCACACCCATGCCTGTAAAACTAACAGCAGTGGCCTCACATTCTTCAATCATACCCACATACGTCTGACTATTTGTATTCATGGCAGTAGATACCACTTCGGTTGTCACTCGTATAGGTGCTTTCGCTTTCTGTTCCGTTTTGTTTGTACAGCTGCTCACCATCATCAGCACAAGCAGCATCATCATACTATTCTTCATAACCATTTGTAATATTTTTGGGTGCAAAGGTAGTGCAAAATCAACCATCCCCAATGTTCATTTTCACCTCATTTATCATCATTTTAACCACCACATCCCAAATCAAACATAAAAAACACCATTTTAAACACCATATATGAGTTTTTTTGACTATTTTTGCCACATGAAACAGCAAGAGGAGATTACAATTCAATCATTGGCCAACAATGAGGACATTCAAATTGGCTATTCGGATAATGAAATAGTCATTGTGGACAGTATCCAGAAGTTCACCGAGTTAAGCAGCGCGCATGTAACCATGAACGCCATTGTTATCTGTACGAACGGCAAGGTGCAAGCACAGATGAACGGCATTCAGATGGAACTACACAAAAATCAGGTGGCCATCATACCGCAGAACGTAACGGTTACCGATGTGATGATAAGTCCCGACTTCGACCTTAAAGGTTTGTTTCTCACCAATCGCTTACTGCGTAGCTTCTTGCGCGAGAAAATCAGCATCTGGAACGACATGATGTATATCTATCGCCATCATGTAGTTACAATGGATGAAAACGAAATTATCTTCTACACCCACTTCTACGACATGCTCACTCTGGCCATCGAACGAGGCAAGGAGAATCCCTATCGTTCAGATATCATCCAGGCACTCATCTGCTCGGCCATTCTTGGACTGTGTGGTGCTATGAAGTGGATGCTATCGGCCGACAATCGCGAGACACATCCCAGCGACAGCCATTTTCAGCGGTTTCTGGATTTACTGCACTCTACCGAAGTGAAGCATCGCACAGTAGAGGCTTACGCCAACGATCTCTGCATCTCGCCCAAATATCTGACCACCATCTGCAAAAAGAACTCAGGAAAAACTGCCAATGAGTGGATTACCGAACATGTATTAGAGGATATACGCTACTATCTGAAACAAACCGACTTAAGCATCAAGCAGATTAGCAACAAGCTAGGATTCCCCAACCCTTCGTTCTTCGGCAAATACGTCAAAGACCACTTCGGCACAACACCCGCAGCATTCAGAAACAGCTAGTACAGTATCTACAGAAAGCACTTAGCTATTCTTTTTATAGCTCTGTACTGCCCAACAGCCCATCAGCGTACCGATGCCTGCAAGAGCTAAGACCTGGTGGGCCGTTTCGTGCAAGCCTCCACCGCGGATAAAGACGGTACGGATGGCTTCGATGAAGTAATGCATGGGGTTGACGTAGGTGGTCAGATAAGCCCACTGGGGCATGGAGCGCGTTGGGGTGAAAAGTCCTGAAAGCAGCATGATGCTCACCACAAAGAACCACATTACGAACATAGCCTGCTGCATGGTGTCAGAGTGGTTGGACACGATGAGTCCGAACGAAGAGAAGAACAGCGCCAGTAACATGGCAAGCACGTAGATGAGCCACACAGGACCGGTTGGTGTGATGCCATAGACAAGCCACGCCAACAGCAGGCACACGGTGATGACAAACAGCGCGATGAGCCAATAGGGGATGAGCTTGGCGAGGATGAACGACCACTTGGAGACGGGTGTGACGTTGATCTGTTCGATGGTGCCAGCCTCTTTCTCGCCAACGATGTTGAGTGTGGGCAGGAAACCCGTCATCAGCATCATCACAATAGCAAACAGCGCGGGAATCATGAAGAGTTTGTAGTTCTGCTGCTTATTGTAGAGCGTTAGCACAGAAGCTGCTGAGAACGTTGAAACAGGAGCACTGACTATCTGCGAAAGATAGGCGCTGCCCATTGACCCCTTGGTGCCGCTGACGGCATTGGCTGCGATGAGATACTGGCCATCGCGAATCTCTAGAATAACATCAGCCCTACCCTTCTCGATATCCTTCATCGCCTCACCATAGGTAGCCTTCTGTCCACCGAAAATAAAGTAGTTAGAGGCAGCAATTTTCTGTACTACCCGCTGCGACTCCATAGTGTGGTCGATGTCAACCACATCCACCACGATGTTCTTCACTTCCATCTGCATCACCCACGGCATCACGCACATGATGACAATCGGGAACATGACAATGAGTTTGGGCAGAAACGCATTGCGGCGTATCTGCAGAAATTCTTTCTGTATGAGATACTTCAGTGTCATTACTTCAATTTTTCAATTCTTTAATTATTCAATCTTACCTCAAACTTTTTCAGGGCGATGGTGAGCAACACCACTGTCATACCTGCCAGCACGGCGACCTCGCGCGCCACCTCGCCAATACCAACACCCATAATCATCAGCTTGCGCATGGCCTCGATATAGTAGCGAGGCGGCACGATGGCAGATAGCCATTGCAGGATTGTGGGCATCGATTCTACAGGAAACAGCATACCCGACAGCATCACTACAGGCATCAACAGTACCATAGCCGAAAGCAACAAGGCCACAAGCTGCGTCTGTGCCACGTTGGAGATGAGCAGTCCCAGCGAGAGCGCCAGCAGAATGTAGAGTGTGCTCACAACCAAAATCCAGAACAGCGAACCAGCAAGGGGTACGCCCAATACGAAACGCGCCATCAGCAGGATGGTAATGAGGATGCCGAAGGCCAGCACCAGATAGGGCATCGCCTTAGCAATGATGACCATCAACGGACGCACTGGCGACACCAGCAACACCTCCATAGTCCCTTTCTCTTTCTCACGGACAATCGATATCGAGGTCATCATGGCACAGATGAGCATCAACAGCATACCCATAATGGCAGGCACGAAATGATAGGCGGAACGCATCTGGGGATTGTATAATAATTGAGAATTGATAATGGAAAATTGATAATTCTTCGCAGAGCGAAGCGGCAGAGCCGAGCGAGCTGGCGCCAGGATTTGTTGGGCATAGGTGACCCACTGCTGTGCCATATTGGGGTCGCTGCCATCAACCATGATTTGCAAGCCACGATTCTGGGCAAACACCAGCGCCATATCGGCCTTCTGACTGCGGATGAGTTGCTCGGCCTGCTGTGGAGTGTTCACCGTCTGCGTAATCATGAAGTATTCCGATTGTGCCAGTCGTTCTACGGCCTGCTGGGTGCGGGGCGACATTTCTGACGTGACCACCACCGTGCGCACATTCTTCACATCGGTGGTGATGGCAAAGCCAAAGAGCAACATCATCACCACAGGCATGCCGAAGAGTATCAGCATCGTACGCTTGTCGCGCAAAATGTGCTTGGTTTCCTTGATTACAAATGCTATAAACTGTTTCATTTCTCTAAACACTAAACTCTAAACGCTCAACTATCACTACGGGTGGCCTGACGGGCCAGATAGGTAAACACATGATCCAAATCGGGTTGGTGGAAACGCTGTTTCAGTTCATCGGGCGTACCGAGAGCGCTGATTTTACCATCTACCATCACTGAGATACGATCGCAATATTCGGCCTCATCCATATAATGCGTAGTTACAAATACGGTGATGCCACGATGGGCCGCATCGTAGATGAGTTCCCAGAACTGGCGGCGGGTGGCAGGATCTACACCGCCCGTAGGTTCGTCGAGAAACACCACACCGGGGTCGTGGAATATCGAGACGGAGAAGGCCAGCTTCTGCTTCCAGCCTAAGGGTAAAGAACCCACCAAGTCGTCGCGATGGTCCTCAAACTTCAACTGCCGCAGCACCTCGTCCATCTTACGTTTTATCTCGTCGGGTTTCATGCCGTAGATACCGGCAAAGAGACGGATATTCTCAGCGACAGTCAGATCTTCATAGAGTGAGAACCGCTGCGACATATAACCTATGTGCTTCTTGATTTGCTCATACTCCGAACGAATATCGAAACCTACCACCCTACCCGTTCCACCGGTTGGTTGGTTCAAACCTGTCAGCATGTGCATTGCCGTGGTCTTGCCAGCACCATTCGCACCGAGGAATCCGAAGATCTCGCCTTTCTTAACGCTGAACGAGATATCGTCAACAGCATGGAAATGGCCAAAGGCTTTTACCAGGTGCTCTACCTCGATAACGTTTTCATCTTTTACTTCTGTAGTCTGCTGGTGTTCAATGCCTGGCGGATTGAAGATACTGGCAAATTGGGTGAGAATATCATCAGGGGTTCCAATACCGCGCAACTGCCCTTGATCGAGGAAAACTACTCGTTCGCAGCAACGCACCTCATCAAGATAAGGCGTTGAGGCTAAGATAGTTATATTTTGTTCCTTCAACATAAGAAGCATCTCCCACAATTCTTTACGGCTCACGGGATCGACACCTGTGGTGGGCTCATCGAGGAAGAGAACGCTGGGCTGGTGCACCAGCGCACATGAGAGCGCCAGTTTCTGCTTCATACCTCCCGAGAGGGCACCGGCCTTGCGGTCTTTGAAGCGCTCTATCTGACTATAGATGGCCTTGATGGAATCGTAGCCCTCATCAACAGAGGTACCGAACAGCGTAGCAAAGAAATTGAGGTTCTCCTCGATGGTGAGGTCTTCATATAGCGAGAACTTACCAGGCATATAGCCCACCCGACTACGCACCTGCCGCATCTCTTTAACCACATCAAAACCATCAATTGATGCGGTGCCGGTATCGGGCAGCAACAGCGAACTAAGGATGCGGAACATCGATGTCTTGCCTGCACCATCAGGGCCTATCAGTCCGAATACCTCGCCCTTGCCTACAGCAAACGACACATCGAAGAGTGCCTGCACCCGTCCGTACGACTTACTGATATTCTTTACTTCAATGGCATTCATAATTGTCAATTATCAATCGTCAATTAGAATTTCACCTCTCCGTACATACCAATCTTCACGAATCCGTCATTTTTGATAGCCACCTTGACGGCATACACCAGTTCGGCACGCTCATCGTCAGTCAGAATGGTCTTAGGTGTAAACTCCGAACGAGACGATATCCAACTGATAGTGCCTGCATACTCCTTGCGCTGACCGTCGCCATAGTCGGCAAACACCTTTACCTGCTGACCAATCTTAATGTTCTGCAATTGAGCTGAAGTGACGTAGGCACGCAGATGCATCGACTCGGTATCGGCTATCTTGAACAACGGTTTGCCCACACTCACGAACTCGCCCCGTTCTACGTATTTCTCGAGTATAGTACCCTTGGTTGGCGATATGACATGACACTTTCGCAACATATCCTGCAACTGAGCTTTCTGAACATCGGCAGCCGCAGTTTGCTTGTCGAGAGCCTGGGTATTGGTTTTCAGTGTTGACATCTGCGCATCCAATTGTTTCTGCAGCACCTTCACCTGACTCGTCGCATCGTCGAGCATCTTTGAGGGGGCAGCCCCGTCAGCCACCAGTTCGCGGTAGCGCTGCTCATCCTGCAGGGCCTTAGCCAATTGCTGGCGCGTAGCTGCTATCTGACGTTCCATATCGGGTTTCTGACTCTGATACACCTCCTTGGTAGCATCTATCTGCTGAATCTTCAACCATATCTGTGTGGTATCAATAAGCCCTACCCCACGAGCAGCCTCTATCAAATCGCCTTCGTCCACATCGAATGTCAATAATGCCCCACTCTGTTCGGCAAACACGGTTGTTTCGGTAGCCTCAAACGTACCTGTTGCATCGTAGTCCTTCTCACTTTCTCCGCAGGCAGTCATCATCAGTGCCACACCTGCCAATACATATATCTTTTGCATAACCTTAATTATTTGTCGTGTATTTGTTGTCGTATATCTCTTTCAGCATTTCAATCTCGTGTACCGACTGTTGCACACAAGCTGCGTTCTCCTGATTTATTTCACGCACCAAGTCGTTCACATCGATAATGCCATGTGCTAACTTTGATTCTGCCGCCTTTCTCACAGCCTGTCGCAGTAATATAATCTCTTCATCGTGGGCCATCAGCTGGCGATAGCGCGCCATATTTTCATTCTGTTGAATCTGTTCCAGGTTATTGTTGAAGAGAAAAACCTCTCGATTGTTTTCTGTCATATCACGCTGCAGCTGCAGTTTGGCCTTATCGTTCTTACGGGTATAAAGCGTCCCGATATTCCAAGTAACACGCGCTCCGACGATGCCATTTAAACTCCATTTGTGATGCATCATATCATCAAACATATTCAAACCTGGATATCCATAGAATCCCTGAGCAAACACGCCCACCTTCGGCATCAGCGCTGCGTTGAGTGCCTTCTCCTGGGCATTCAGCACGCCTATCTGTGCATCCAGCGCTTTCAGTTCTGGATGCAGATTGTTTACCGTCAACCCATGATTTTCATCCATCACCTGCGGTTTCTGCACTTCCTTGATATCGATACCGCAAAAGGCACTCAGCATGCTTTGTAACATGTGTTTCTGCGATGCCAGTTCAGTGGCCTTCTGTACCGCGCTAAGACGTTCTGCCTTCACACTCTGCAAGTCACTCTCGGAAGCAGTACCCCGTTTTGTCATCGCTTCCAATTTGCTTTCGTTACCTGCCAACAAAGTCTGCAGGTCGTTATTCAGTTTAATCTGCTCATCAATCAGCAACATACTGAAATACATCTCGTTCACGCGCTTGCGAACATGATAAATATTCACCTCGTTCTGTGCCGCCTGCACTTTTCCCTGCTCACGGGCAATGCGTTTCTGACTGCCAATGACGCCACCGTCATAGATGGTTTGCTGTACATCAATACCCACACGGTACTGGTCTTTCGTCAGCCCCTTCATGTCGATGCCCATACCGCTCATCATCACTTTCATATCATTGGGCCACGCCGTTACATCGCTCTGATACGTAGCTTGTGCTTGTGCTGATACTTGCGGCAACCATCCCTTCTGGATATTGGCCATCGTCAACTGTGTGGTCTTCTCAATCAGCCCATACTGCTGTATCAGCGGATAATTCTTTTCTGCCGCCTGCTGACAATCGTCCAACGTCTGGGCTATCGCCAACATTGGTAGCATCGTCAAACTTAAAACTAATTTCTTCATATTTTTTTATCATTGAATTCCGGGTACAAAAGTACGATGATTATTTGATTGAAACCTTATCCTTAGGACTGAGAAAATGTTCTTTTTGTTCGATTTATATAAAAATAGAGCATTTTTTCGAAAAAAATGATTATCTTTGCAAACAAAATAGACTCATTATGAACAGACAACCGCAACTGATGGATGTCACTCGAATGCACGATATCCTCTCACCACATCTCTCGCAAATGCAGGAGCATGTATTCCTCAATAGCGAACTGGGAATGGTTCACGGCGACCACACGGTGTTCCGTCTGTTGATGCGCCAAAAGCCGCCCTTCGCTATTAATGATTATCGCTTAGGCATCATCATGAGTGGCGAAGCTGACATCAACTTCAACCTGCAGGACCGACACCTTACGAGCGGCACACTCATTTATCTCAGTCCTGGCTCCATCATACATCCCAAGCGCTTGTCGGCCGATCTACGCATCTTCGGAATTGGACTGTTTTCTAATTTCTCCATGCCTTTTGCACAGGGACAGATGCCATCTGCCTTTAATGGTCAAGTGCGCGATTTTCAGTTATCAGTCGATGAAAACGGCATCAGTACTGCCCAACACATTCTCGAGGCCATCTGGCAAATAGTTCATGCTACCAGCGACTATCATCGTCCCACCGTCACTGCTCTTGTGGCTGCCCTGATGCACCACTACGACCTTTTATTCCAGCAACAGGCCGACCAGCTGGCTAGCAGTCGCACACGCGAACAAACCATCTTCGCTCGCTTCCTCCAACTGGTCACCCAGCATTGCGCCAAGCATCACCAGATAGGCTACTATGCCGACCGCATGTGCCTCACCGAGCGTTATCTGAGTACCGTAATCCGCCAAACCAGCGGGACCACCGCCAAAGACTGGATTGACCGTGCCTTAATCACTCTCATCAAAATAGAACTTCGCCACACGGATAAGCCTGCGGCCCAGATAGCCGAAGAGATGCATTTTGCCAATCCTTCATTCTTCTCGAAATACTTTCGTCGGCTCACAGGCATGACGCCTGGCGAATATAAGTCAGTTTCAATACATAACAACTCAATAAAATAATAAAAATGGAAATACAGAATTTTTTCATATCGCTGCTGAACGTGGTCTGCGAAATGGCACCCTATCTGCTGTTGGGATTCCTTATCGCTGGCGTGCTACACGTATTCGTGCCGCAGAGATTCTATGCTAATTACCTTTCACAAAACAACAAATTTTCAGTTGTTTGGGCGGCATTGTTAGGTGTACCGCTGCCCTTGTGTTCGTGCGGCGTTATCCCTACCGCTATCGGACTTAGAAACGAGAAAGCCTCGAAGGGAGCCATTGCCTCGTTTCTTATCGCCACGCCGCAAACAGGTATTGACTCCATCCTTGCCACGTTCTCACTAATGGGACTTGGCTTTGCGATTATCCGTCCAACAGCAGCACTTATCACGGGTGTTTGCGGTGGACTGTTGGTAAACCGACTGGTTAAAGATGAAGGCAGCTGTTCCTTAGAAGGAAGCTCTCAACTTTCATCTCTCAACTCTCAACTCAAAATTTGGCGTGTACTGAAGTATGCCTACTATGACATGCTTCGCGACATCGGTCTGCGACTGCTCATCGGTCTTATCGTGGCTGCATTGATTCAGGTTGCCATCCCCGATGAATTTTTCCTTAGTTTCGGCAGTCAGCCACTGTTACAGATGCTGGCAATACTCGTTATCGCCGTTCCGATGTATATCTGTTCAACGGGCAGTATTCCCGTGGCGGCAGCCTTGATGATGAAAGGACTATCGCCTGGTGCAGCTTTGGTAATGCTGATGGCAGGTCCTGCCGTAAACATGGCATCCATACTGGTGGTTCATAAATCTATGGGCCGCCGTTTCACCTCCGTTTACCTCATGACCATTGTAGGCTTCGCAATCCTGTTCGGCTTGCTGCTCAATGCCACCGGATGGGATTTTACCATCACCAATCAGCATGTTTGCTGCATGAACACCTCGGTTCTGCCCAGTCCCTTTAAACTTATTTGTGCCACAGTATTAACCGTATTAATTATATTTGCGCTAATGATGAAATTTATTAGTAAGTTCACCTCGAAAAAAACAATAGCCCCCGACATTACTATTTATAGAGTCGAGGACATGCATTGCAGCCATTGCGAAGCTGCCGTTGTCCGTGCCGTTGAGTCACTCCCTGGCGTAGAGAACGCCAAGGCCAGTGCCTCTGCCAACACGCTCACCATCAAAGGCTCAGCTACAGAAGAAACCATCCGTGCAGCCGTTGAGGGTATAGGTTATACGTTTAAAGGACGGAACCATTAAAAGAAACAAACGGTAGAAATAGCCACCGTTAATATTCCCGCAAAGGAATTTAATGGTGGCTATTTTCTTTACCGTGAACACTTTTTATTTTCATACCCAACTTGCCTGGCAGAATAGCATTAAGACCTACACCTACGATAGCCGAGAGAGCTAAACCAGAGAAGTGGATGGGGCCGAAGCTTACGTTATCGTCGGCACCGTATTTCACGCCGATGGCGATAACCAGAATCAAAGCAGCCACAAACACATTACGTGAAGAGTTGAAATCTACGCTATCCTCAACCAGGTTGCGAACACCCACAGCCGAGATCATACCGTAGAGAATCAAGCTTACACCACCGATGGTAGCAGCAGGCATCAAGCCAATCAAGCAAGCGAACTTAGGACAGAACGACAGCAGGATGGCAAAGACAGCAGCCAGACGAATCACAGCGGGGTCGAACACCTTAGTAAGGTTCAGCACGCCGGTATTCTCGCCGTAAGTGGTGTTAGCAGGCGCACCAAACAGCGATGCAAAAGCAGTAGCCAGTCCGTCGCCCATCAGCGTACGGTGCAA
>OCTX012269281.1_pt1 | contig 11807 bp, 10 predicted proteins | sample 1539691 | NCBI WGS metagenome assembly OCTX01 (sample SAMN02144231, study PRJEB22623) | gut metagenome | biome: sheep rumen | host: Ovis aries | place: New Zealand
GGTGGAGGAGGAGGCAGGGGCACGTCTCCGACGTGCCCGCTGCGGTCGCCTCGGAGAGGCGCCCCTACCGACTTGGGCTTGTCTTCGATGCGCACGCTGGTTGTTTGCGCGGCAACGGGCGTATCGTTCTGCGACGGCTCGTCGGGAGCCGACGAAACAAGCCGCCTCACGCCAGCCGCCGCAAGGACGGCTATCGCCGCGAGGACAATGACGGCAACGAGCCAGCCCGCGCCCGACGACTCCTCGTCTATCGGGTTTGGGTTGTATTCGATGCCGAACTTGCCCTGGGCGAAAGCCATTGGCGGTGCCTACTTGGCCTCAGCAGTTCCCTCGGGCGTGACAACGCCCTGGACGCAGCTGCGGAGAATCTCCATCTCGGTGCCGCTCGCGGTCTCGACCCTGAACGTCTTCTCGGTCGCCTCGATGATGGTGCCGATGATGCCGCCGGCGAAAACGATCTTCGCGCCCGCGCGCAATTCTTCTATCATCTGGCGGCGCTCCTTCTCCTTGCGCTGCTGGGGGCGGATCATCATGAAGTAGAAGATCGCGAGGATCAGCAGCATCGGAACCATCATCCCGAACCCGGACTGCGGGGCGGGAGCGGCGGCAGGAGCCGCGGGAGCGGGGGCCGCAGGCGCGGCGTCGCAGAGCATAATGCAGTTATTCATTTTCTTTTGTGTCTTTCTTTACTTGTTCTTTCCAATCGAAAAAAGTACCGTCGTCGATCGCGGCGCGCATCTCCTTCATGAAGCGGTTGAGCGCCCAGACGTTGTGGATCGTGAGAAGCCGAAGTCCAAGGATCTCGTCGCACGCGAGAAGATGGCGGACGTAGCTCCTCGAGAAGTTGCGGCAGCAGTAGCACTCGCACCCTTCTTCGACGGGCCCCTGGTCGAACGCCCACTTCGCCGCCTTGATCGCGACATTGCCGTGGCGCGTGATCGCCGTGCCGTGGCGGGCGATGCGCGTCGGGATCACGCAGTCGAACATGTCGATGCCGCGCGCCACGCACTCGGCCATCTGGTGCATGACGCCGAGCCCCATCACGTAGCGCGGCTTGTCCTCGGGGAGATATGGAACCGACGCGTCGACCGCCTTGTACATGAACTCCTCGGGCTCGCCGACCGAGACGCCCCCGATCGCGTAGCCGTCGAAGCCGATCTTGACGAGCTCCTCGGCGCAGTGGCGGCGAATGTCGTCGTAGACTCCGCCCTGAACGATGCCAAAGACCATCTGGCCCTCGGCGTGCGGCGCGTCCTTCGAGGCCTGGGCCCAGCGCAGGGTCTGCTCGACCGACTTCTCGGCCCTCTCGCGGTCGCAGGGGTAGGGGAGGCACTCGTCGAAGACCATCGCGATGTCCGAGCCGATGACGCGCTGCATCTCCATCGACTCCTTCGGACCGAGGAAGAACTCGTGGCCGTCGATGTGGGAGTTGAAGCGGCACCCTTCCTCGGTGATTTTGCGCATCCGGGCGAGCGAAAAGACCTGGAAGCCGCCCGAATCGGTGAGAATCGGCCCGTCCCAGCCCATGAAGCGGTGAAGCCCGCCAGCGACCGCGAGAACCTCCGCGCCAGGGCGCAACATGAGGTGGTAGGTGTTGCCGAGGATAACCTGCGCCCCCAGCTCCTTGAGGTCGCGCGGCTCCAGCGCCTTGACCGTCCCAAGCGTGCCAACATCCATAAAAACGGGGGTTTCGACGGTGCCGTGGGGGGTAAAAAGCCGCCCCAGCCTCGCCCGCGTACGCGTATCCGTCTTTAGGACTTGAAAATTCATGCCGCATATTCTACCAAAAAACGGTTGCGTTTAGAACGGAAATGGTGTATCATTTTACAGTCACGTATAGGAATATACTCATATGAATAAAGCACTGCACGTCCTCGTGTATCTGTTCTTGATCCTCTCGGCTGCGGCCCTGTGGTTCGAAATAGAACTGAACAAAAAACGTACGCTCCTGACGGATCGCAACCGCCTGCAGGAGGAATATGTCATCAAGATCGCCAGCACGGTCGAAAAGGTCGAGCCCAACAAGGATGCGACCACCGAGACGAAGAAGGACGTCTCGCCCATAGAGGCGAAGATTGTCGACATTCCCGAGACCGAGAACGTCCTTGAAGACTACAACTTCTACCTCGAGCAGAGCAACCTCGAGACGTTCAGCTGGGACAACCCCGAGACGAAGAAGCAGCTCCGCAATGTCTACGTCCTGGACTTCGAGGGCAACATCGTCATGGACGGCAACGTTCCCGAGACTAAGGGTCCCGGCACGGAACGCGAGCTCCTCGAGCTGCTCCTTGACGGAGCGTCGAAGATGCAGTCCAAGCTCAACACGACGCGTGCCGAGCTCGTGAAGCTCCACAAGATCATCGACGAGCAGGTCGAAGAGCTGAACAAGATCAAGCCGCTCGCCCGCGCGGACAAGGTGACGATCGTCGAGAAGAACGAGAAGATCGCCAAGCTCGAGGAGATCAAGGCCGACCTCGAGAACCAGATCGTCAAGATCAAGGCCCAGATCGACGAACTCAACGCCGAAATCACCTCTCTCAAGGACGAAGTCGTTACGGCGCAGGACGAGACGGCCGCCGCGAAGGAAGAGCTCGACAAGAGCCAGAAGCTCGTCGAGCAGCTCAAGAAGCTGATCCAGGAGATGATCCAGGAGCGCCAGCGCACCAACGGCGATCCCAACAACATCAATTCCATCCCGACCGGCGACAAGGGCACGATCGTCGAGGCCGACAACGAGAACATGTTCGTCATCGTCGAGTTCGACGCCAAGACGATGAAGGAACTCAAGGGCGACAACCTCGACCATCCGATTCCGAACCTCGAGCTCGGCGTGAAGCGTCCTGGCTTCCACGGCGAAGCCGGCGAGTTCATCGGCCGCATCCGCCTCCGTCAGGAAGTTCGCGAGAAGAACTACATCATCTGCGATATCCTCGGCGCGTGGAAGCAGGGCGATATCCAGCCTGGCGATATCATCTTCGCCGACTAACGAAGCAGAGACGGTCGACTATGCTCTCTCCGCTTCGCTCGCTCGTTCCGTCGCCCGTGAAGTTCCTTTATGGATTCGTGGCGGCGGCAGCGCTGGGGCTCTTGTCCGGGTGCATCGCGGACACCGCGGAAGATACCGATCTTCCGTGGTCGTCCAACAAGTCGTGGGAAGGAATGGCTCCTGTCGCACCAAGCATCATGGATAGGTATGAGTAAGAGTTGGTGTTGGAGGTTAGGAGTCAGGGGTCAGTACCCAGGAGTTGGAGTTAAGAGTTGGAGTTGGAGATAGGAGTCAGGAGTTAGGGGTCAGTAATTAGGGGTCAGTAATTAGTGGTTAGAGACAAGAGCATCGAGATAAAAGAGGGCGGCGTGCGTTTGGACGCCGCCCTTCTTTTGCACTTCCCGACGAGCACGCGAGCGTTCGCGCGCGAAGCGATCGAATCTGGCACCATCCTTGTCAACGGTCGTCGCGCGGCGAAGGGGCTGAAGCTCCGCGGCGGAGAAACGATTGAAGTGCGCGAGCTCGCGGAAGCGTGCGACAACGTCGTGGCTCCAGATCCATCAGTCCGACTCCGCGAAGTTTTCGCGGACGACGCCCTTCTCGCATATGACAAGCCCAGCGGCATGCCGGTGCAGCCGCTTAAGCGCTCGGAGTTGGGGACACTAATGAACGGAGTGGCAGCGCGCCACCCAGAGTGCATTCCACTTGGAGACAGACCCCTTCTCGCTGGCGCGGTGCATCGCATCGACGCCGACACGTCCGGGCTAGTCCTCGTCGCGCGAACGGCGGAGGCGTTCGAGAACCTTCGCAGCCAGTTCGCCGCGCAGACGGTCGAGAAAACATACCTCGCGCTCGTCGAGGGAACGGTCGCGGCAGGAGGAACTCTCGAGAACGACTTGGTCCACGACCCAACGCTGCCCTTCTGCCGGATGATCGACATTCACCACAACCGGCTGACGCGCGCGCAGTGCGAGGGACTGAAGCCGCTTCATGCTGTGACGAATTTCAAGCCGGTGGAGTTTATATCGACTGAGACGGAGGAGCAGACGCTCCTGGAAGTCACGATTTTCACCGGGGTCACGCACCAGATCCGCGCGCAGCTTGCGCTCGCTGGGATGCACATCGTGAACGACCGGCTCTACGGCGCGTTTGCAGTAGAGAACATGACGGGGCATTGCCTTCATGCGCTCGCGGCGAAGTTCCGCCATCCGGTCTCTGGAGATCCGATGGATCTCCGCACACCCTACCCGCCGTGGGCAAGGGCATAAGTATTTTTGCCACAAAGAACGCAAAGGTCACAAAGAAACCGGGGCATTACCCCAGACCCCAAAATGCTTTGCGACTCTTTGCGTACTTTGCGGCAAAAAACCAAGGTCAACACGGCAAGAGATCTTAGCCGAAAATGGCCCAAGATCACATGCGGCCGGAGAGGGCGTCGATGAGATCGCAGAGGCGCTTGTAGGCGTGGCCGAGGTCGTCGTTCGTCACCTTGAACATGTATTCGTCGGCGCGGGCGATTTCGCCTTCGGCATTTGCGAGACGGCGCTCAATTACGTCGGGTGCGTCTGTGCCGCGATTGACGAGACGGCGGCGAAGCTCTTCCATGTTGGGAGGGAGAAGGAAGATGTCGACGTAGCCAATCTTGAGTGGGTCGTTGTTGGGGAGCGCGCGCACATAGTCGCGCACCTTCGCCGCGCCCTGGACATCGATGTCGAGTATCATCGAGTTGCCTTCGGCGAGGACTTCCTCGATTGGGGCCTTGAGGGTGCCGTAGTAGTTGTCGTGGACCTTGGCGTATTCGATGAAGGCGTTTTCGCGGATCAGCTCTTCGAAGCGCTCCTTCGTCTTGAAGTGGTAGTCGAGTCCGTCTTCCTCTTCGCCGCGCGGCGCGCGCGTCGTGCACGAGATCGAGTAGACGATGTCGTGGTACTCCTGGAGGAGCATGTCGATGAGTGTGGACTTGCCGCAACCGGAGGGCGCGGACATCACGATGAAAAGCGGCTTTGTCTTCATGGCGCACATTATACCAAATCGCCCTAAGGTGGAGTAGGCGGGAGTGGCGGAGCTAGGGGGAAATGACAGAGGATGGCCGGGGAAGTGTATCGGGGCAAATATTAGGAGAGATGAAATAGGGAATGATTTGGGGAAGCCAACGAGAAGTGGGCAATAGTGTTCCATCGGACTCACTCGCTGCGCTCGTTCCGCCCGATGGGGCTCCGCTTGTATGTTGTCGTTCTCGGTGACTAAATCTTGTTGGTGTTCTCGGTAACAAATCTCGGATGCGCTCGTTCCGCCCGACGGTGAACATCTATTGGAGAAGAAGACTCCGATGCCGAAGGACCGAAGGCTGCGAGAGAATGGTGCCAGGTGGGAAAGCGGGGAGGGGAAGAAGGAGTCCTACCGCTGAAGAAGATAAGCGGAGAGGAATGGCGGCGCGGGGGGAAAGGTGGGAAATGGGAAAGGGAGGAAGAGAAAGAAGGAGACCTGCCGCTGGAGAAGATAGAGTGGGGAGAGAAAAGATGCCCCAGGGATGGAAAGAAGGCGGGAACGGAAGGATGGAGATCTGATATTGGAGAAGATAAGCGGAGAGGAATGGCGGCGCGGGGGGAAAGGAGGGGGAGGGAAAAATCAGACATTAGAAAACATAAGATTTGGAGGAGAAGTCTGCTTGTGTGGGATGGGAAGTATCGAGCCATACGAGTCCGCGGCGGAATGGATTAAAGCCAGAGATCTATAACAAGAAATATACGAGTCCGCGGCGGAATGGATTAAAGCCAGAGATCTATAACAAGAAATATACGAGTCCGCGGAACGAACGCAGCGAGTGAGTGGACTCGTCTCCAATAACAAACGCAACTATCACCTAAGTAGATACTGCCAGCAGAAGATAGTTGGAAAAGTAACCAACTAATTGGCGGAGCTAAGGATTGGAGAGCTAAGGGTTGGGTTGGAGATGGGTTGGGGTGGAGATGGGTTGGGGTGGAGATGGGTTGGGAAAGCTAGGGTTGACGGGACCTGGGGTGGTGGGACTAAAGGTTGGTTGGACTAGTACTGGTAGGATCAGGGGGGAGTGCTAGTTTGAGAAGCGCTGACGCGGCTAAGGTTGGCTGGGATCAGGGTTGCTGGCTGAAGTGTCACCCTTTAATCTAAAGTACCTCGACAGTTTCTCGCGCAAGACCTCTATCAGCCGTTCGTCGTCCTTGTAGGAAATGGAGATGAGTTTCTTCCCAGCTCTCTGGTAGAGGAACTTCTTCCTCTCCTTGTTCCTTATGTACTCAGGAGTGTTCATCCCGAAATACTCTATATAGACGTCGAACTCCGGCAGATAGAAATCCGGCCTGACAACGGCATCTCCGGCGATTCGATAGCGCTCGTCGTACATGAACGCAATCCCCTCGCTCTCGAGGAACTCTGCGATTCTCTTCTCGCCAATGCTCTGCACAGAGACGCCGCCCTCCGTCCGGCGCTTCTTAGCGTCCTCGACAACGAACTCGAAATTGACGTTCTCCAGTTCGCGCTCGTCCAGGCAGTGGCGGCAATATGGTCGTCCCCAGCGTTCCATGCCCGCCATGTATTCCTCGTCGGTAATCGGGCGCTTGCACCTTGTGCACCAGTTCTTCCTGCGCGCGAGCCGCGCGCGGTTCGCGCTCTGTATGGCCGCCACTGCGTCTGCGGCGGCGTTCCGCAAATATGACGGAGCGCCCTCCTCGCGCGCAACGTCCTTTAGCGCGTCCAAGACGAAAACCGATTTCTCTCCATAGCGGCCAATGGACTTGGCGGCGTACTGCCGCACCTGCGGCCGCTCGTCGTTCCTGACGAGATCGGCGAGGATTGGAAGGAAGACTCCCGAGTGGTAATCCCCTTCTAAGGCCATCTTGCCGAGCGCTGACGCGGCGAGGCGGCGAACTTCCCCGAATTCGCTCCTGAGAAAGGAGGTGAATTCCTCGGCGGCCGCCGCGCGGCTTCTGAGCCCTGGAGGGAGCGGAAGTTTTTTGGCGGAATCGGCAATTCTCTCGGGATGCTCGGGGTCGGGATCGAAGAGATGACTAAGTAGCTTAACTCGTTCTAGCTCTTGATGTTGTCTTGCCAATTTCAAATTATTCGCCATCTTGTCTTGGTATGCCCATCGGACTCACTCGCTGCGCTCGTTCCGCCCGATGGGGCTTCGCTTATATGTTGTCGTTCTCAGTAATAGAACACTTGTTGTCGTTGTCCCAGAAACTAAATCTTATTGCTATTCCTAGTGATAAGAACCATATTGTTGTTCTCTGTGAGAGAATTTTATTTCCTTCTCAAGTAATAAAACTTTATTGCCTTTCTCATTAATAAGAGCTTTTTTCTCGGTGAGTGGATTTAATTTCATTTTCAAGTAACAACTCTCAGCCACTTCGTTCCGCCCGATGGGGCTTCGCTTATATGTTGTCGTTCTCAGTAATAGAACACTTGTTGTCGTTGTCTCAGAAACTAAATCTTATTGCTATTCTCAGTGATAGGGCCTTTGTTGACTTTCATAGTAACTAAATCTTGTTGCTGTTCTCTACTCCGCTTTATTTAGCGGTGGAGGCGCCAGGCGATCTTGAGGGATTCCTTGGCGATGCCAGCGGTGATCTTGGAGTAGCCAGCGACGCGGTCGGTAAATGCGATCGGAATTTCCTTTATGAAAAGTCCCGCCTTCCACGTCCTATGGTTCATCTCCAACTGGAAAGAATATCCCGCCGAAGCAACAGTGGTAAAATCAATCTTCGCGAGCGTCGTCTTCCTCCAGCACTTGAAGCCGCCTGTCGGATCCCTGACCGGCATTCCAGTGACGGTGCGGATGAAGATTCCGCCAGCGCGAGAGATGAAGCGACGCTTGAAAGGCCAGCCCGGAGTCGAGCCGCCAGGAACATACCGCGAGCCGATGACGAGATCGGGGAATTTTTTCTGGTCGTCAGGATTACCTGATTTCTTGGAAGGAATCGGAGTCTCAATTGCCTCGACAAGACGCGCGACGTCCTTCGGATCGTGGCTGAAGTCGCAGTCCATCTGCACAACAAGTTCTGCGCCAAGTTCGAGCGCCTTGGAAAAACCAGCGACATACGCGCGGCCAAGACCTTCCTTCTTCTCCCTGTGAAGAACATGGATGCGCGGCTCCTTCGCCACAAGCTCGTCGATCACAGCTCCCGTTCCGTCTGGCGAGTTGTCGTCGACGAAGAGAAGCTCGACGTCGTTCTTGAGCACCGCCTCGGCCATCGGCCCGACGTTGTCCTTCTCATCGTATGTCGGTATTACTACTATCGTCTTCATGTTCAGTGGTTGAAATGATTTTTCGTTTGATTCTTATACGATCTTGTCTATGACTTCATCATTCACAAATCTCAATCACTCCATAAATCTCAATGCAAACACTGCACTGAATAGTTCCTCTTGCATTTACCATTTGTAAACAGTTCTGACATTTTCAATTTGTGAACAATCATAACAGTTACCATCCTTTACATTCCACCATAAGATTCAGGCGACTAGCTAATTTGCTATTTCGAAATCGAAGAAGCGGCCTGTCTTGATTGGCGGATGGTCTTCGAGGACCGTGCGGATCTTCGCCTTCGCGTCCTTAGAGCGCGCGATGACGAACATGAAACCACCGCCGCCAGCGCCGCACAAACTCACGGCGGAAATCCACGGTGCCATTCGCGCGATGATCAGCTCGACGAGCGGATTTGTGCTCCCCGGGTCGAGCGCCTTCTTGGAAAGCCAGTAGTCGTTGACTGCCGAGCAGAACGAATCCCAATCACACGACTCGACGGCCTTGAAAGCGCGCTCCGCGTCGCTCTTAAGCCGCCGCACGATCGAGCGCGCGATGTCGTCGGGATTCTCCTCGAAAAATCCGATCACGCCGCGCAAGATGTTTCGCGCCATGCGCTTTCTTCCGGTGAAGTAAAGAAGCGCGCGATCCTTGAGGAATTTCGAGAACGCCGCTTCGGACTTTGCCGAGACGCGCGACATGCGAGGGTTCTGGCTTTTGCCGGGCTTTGTCACGACGAGGTGTGCGCCAGGAACTAGACCGCCGATCTGGTCCTGCCAGCCGCCTCCCGTCGCCATCTCCTTTTCAAGCGCGAGAGTGAGCGACGCGACGCGCTTCCATTCCGGCTTGCGACCGGCGACGCGCTCAAGCGCAGTGACGAGCGCCGCACCGAGAATAGAACTCGTGCCCATTCCGCTGCCCTTCGGAACGTCGGCGGAAATCTTGATGTCGAGTCCGCCGCGCGAGAAGTCGAACTTCGTCACCGTGAGCGCGCTCTTAACTAGCGCACACCAGTCGTGCGGATCTTTCGGCGCACGGATTTCCGCAAGCGACTTTAGAACGCCAGATTGTCCGAGGTCGACGCTCTCGACATGCACTTCCTTCGCCGCGAGTCTACTGACGCGCACCTTGACTGGCTTCACGCCGTTCAGCGTGACCGCTGCGTTGAAGACTGCACCGCCCATCTTGTAGCAGATCGGCGGAGTGTCGCTCCAGCCGCCCGCGAAGTCGATGCGAAGCGGAAGCTCCACCGTAATGCAGTCATCCGCCTTGCGCAGCGCAAGAAGCTTCTTGTGGTCGACCTTCTTCATGATCTCCCCGAGCTTTAGTTTTTCCCACTTTCCATCTGACTTGAAATCGTCCTCGACGCGATAGCGAATTGGAATCCATTTCTTCCCGACGGGAAGACACGTGAGGCACTCGCCTTCGGCGAGATCGATTGGGCCGAATTCCCTCGGCACAAATGTAACGATGTTTCTTCCGCCGAGTTTCATTTCGTCGCGCGAGATCGCGCAGCCCTCGACCCACTCGCGCCCCTTCCCGAGTCGCGAAAGAAGTTCGCGCGTGGAACCGATGTGGAAGAACGAGCAGCGCGGAACGACGTTGACGTGGAACGGCGCGAAGCCATCGAGAAGTTCGCGCGCGAATTCGTCGTAGATGTCGCCGACCTTCCATCCGGCGGCGACGATCTTCTTTGCAGTCGCAGGATCGATCCAGAGAATTCCTGTATCGACTGCGACCTTTCCGCGACACACCGCGCCCGCCGCCTTGGCAGCGGCTGGCGACGGCTTTTGGAGAAAGGATTTTACTTGGTAGGGACGCCTGTCCCCAGGCGTCCGCGGACGGCTCGGAGAGCAGTCCCTGCCAATATGTGAAGTTCGAGTGCTGAGTTGGAGTTCGAGAGTGGAATTGTTTCTTTCTCCAACTCCAACTTTGGACTCCAACTTTCCCAACTTCTCAGGAACATAGACGCCGTGGCGCGAGCCCTCTTCGGGCGAGTCGTAGTACGCGACTCCAGTGACGCCGCTCTTTGAAAAATCACACGAAGCAAAATCAAACTCTGGCGCGACGTCGCCGCAAACAACAAGGACTCCGCTCTTCGGGAGTCGAAGCTGTTCCATGTTCGCGACGATGCGCTCAAAAAGGGAAACCGTCTCGCCGTGACTACCGGGCACGGGAACAAACGCCTTGCCAATCGCTGCGTATGAGGGAAGTCGCTTCGAGTCGCCGCCAGAGTGGCAGATGAGCACGCGCATCTTCGAGACGTCTCCAAGTTTCTTCAGGACACCGACGGTGCTGCCAAGGGAACCTACGCGCTTGCCGCCCGGATCTGGAACGACGATAATTTTTTCTGCAAGCGCGCCTACGAGCGGCGCGACCATGGCGCGGTAGCCCCGCGCCTGGGCTTCATTTGACGCAGTTACGACAAGGACGTCGAACTTCACGAAATCGACTCCACGGCCTTGAAGATCTCTTCCGGCTCGGCCATGCGGCCGAGGCCGCTCGTCCCACATGCGAGTTCGCCATATCCTGGCGCGATAATCTTGATGCCACGATTCTCGAGCGCGGCGATGTTTTCACGCGTGACCGCGTTTTCCCACATGCCGTCGTTCATCGCGGGCGCGATTGCGATTGGCGCGCGCGTCGCGAGGAGAGTAGAAGTGAGCAGGTTGTCGGCAAGACCGTAGCGCAGCTTGGCGATTGTGTTAGCTGTCGCGGGCGCGACAATTGCGATTTCGCAGTCGGCGAGCGATATGTGTTCAGGGCGCCACTCCGCAGGACGCTTGAACTCCTCGACGTAGACGGGGTTGCGCGAAAGCGTCTGGAAGGTAAGTGGAGAGACGAACTCGCAAGCCGCAGGAGTCATCACGACGCGCACTTCGTCGCCGTTCTTCACGAAGAGCCGCACAAGCTCCGCCGCCTTGTAGGCAGCGATCGAGCCAGTGACGCAGAGAAGAATTCGATGTTTCATCAGGAGTTGCAGTTCAGAGTTGGAGTTGGAGAGTGGTGGGGGAGATCTTTTATGAAGTTTTTTTAACGCAGAGGCGCAGAGACGCAGAGGCGGGAGTTGGAGTTCAGAGTTGGAGAGTGGATTGGATACCTTTTCTCAAGTCGGCAACCGCTGCCTTCATGTCGCTTTTGCCGAAGAGGTAGGAGCCGGCGACGAACTGGTTTGCACCCGCCTTCGCCGCGAGCGGAATCGTCTCGGCATTTCCGCCGCCGTCGATCATGATGTCGAGCTCGGGGCAGAGCTCCCTAAGCCACGTGACTTTCGGGAGGCACTCCGCGATGAACTTCTGTCCGCCGTAGCCGGGATGCACCGTCATCACGAGCACCTCGTCGATCTCGCCAAGATAGGGACGAAGTATCTCGACATTCGTCTCGGGGTTCAGCACGATCGCCGGCTTCACGCCAAGCGAGCGGATTCGCTTCAGCTCGACGTGGAGATCGCAATCCGCCTCGACATGTATCTGAATCGTCTGCGCGCCTGCGGCGGCAAACTTCTCGATGTAGAGGTCGGGGCGCGACATCATAAGG
>OCTX011118540.1_pt1 | contig 11802 bp, 9 predicted proteins | sample 1539691 | NCBI WGS metagenome assembly OCTX01 (sample SAMN02144231, study PRJEB22623) | gut metagenome | biome: sheep rumen | host: Ovis aries | place: New Zealand
CCTTAATTATTATAAATCTATCCATAATTATACCTATTCTATCTTATAATCATCATTATCTATAGAATATTTATCTTGGCTATCATCTTTTACTTCTTCATTATTTATTTCAGTATAATTTGGTTCGACCTCATTTTCCTTCATTTCCTTTGGCTCTCCATCCTTTAAAGGTGTGTCCATAACCATATATGTACCAGAAAGTAAATCAGGTAGAGATCTTGATGTTGCTAAAACTAATATTAAAGATATTATTCCTACTATACCAAGTAAGTTACCTAATACACAATAACCGATAAATGTACCTAGGATTTCTCTTAATATTAATTGCTTTAAAGAGGCATCATGACCTGTTTTATCGATAAGCTTACAATTAGTAAATCTTCTACCTAAAGTCTTTCCACCCCAGAATTTTGGTAATATTATTAAAAGACCTACTACAAGTATTAAATCAATTATTAGCTTAAATGCTAAATCTACCATGAAATATTGCATATATTTAGATAAATACATATTAAGCATATCTGTTGATGGATTTTTACCTGATGAAATACCAACAAATTCAACTAATATACTTCTTGAATATGTATCCATCATATTTCTATCAAAGCCAAATAATAATTCAACACCATAGGCAATGAAATGACCGGCAACAGAAATCAAAAGAAAATCAATCAAATAGATTATAAATCTTTGAGATTTAGTAGCACAAACATATTTCATAATAGCTCCTATCCGATTGAATCAACCATTTCAAGCTTAATCAATCTATTTAATTCTACTGCATATTCCATTGGTAATTCTTTAGAGAATGGTTCAATAAAGCCCATAACAATCATCTCTGTAGCTTCAGCTTCAGTTAAGCCTCTACTCATTAAATAGAATAATTGTTCTTCATTAACCTTAGAAACTGTTGCCTCATGTTCAATATACATATCAGATGTTTGACCAACATTTGTTGGAATAGTATCTGATGTTGACTTATCGTCTAGTATTAATGTATCACATTCAACATGCGCTCTAGCACCTACTGCGCCCTTCTTACAATCAACTATACCTCTATAATTAACCTTACCACCATTTCTACTAATAGACTTTGAAATGATTCTTGATGTTGAGCCTTCTCCAATATGAATCATCTTAGCGCCTGCATCTTGAAGTTGTCCTTCAGATGCGAAGGCAATTGAAATTGTAGTACCTTTTGATTTTCTACCCTTTAAAATACAAGCAGGGTATTTCATATTTAAACCAGAACCAACGTTACCATCAATCCATTCCATATGACCTTCATCATCAACCAATGTTCTTTTTGTTACAAGGTTAACGATATTATTTGACCAGTTTTGAATTGTTGAATAACGGCAATGTGCTCTTTTCTTAACATATATTTCAACAACGGCTGCGTGTAAAGAATCCTTAGAATATAGTGGTGCTGTACAGCCTTCTACATAATGGATATCAGCATCATCCTCTACAATAATTAAAGTTCTTTCAAATTGTCCCATTCTTTCAGAATTAATTCTAAAATATGATTGAACTGGTTTATCAAGCTTTACACCCTTAGGAACATAAATAAATGATCCACCACTCCATACAGCTGAATTTAGCGCTGCATATTTATTATCATTATATGAAACAATCTTACCAAAATATTCCTTAAATAAGTCTGGATATAATTTTAAAGCAGAGTCAGTATCTGTAAAAATTACACCCTTATCTTCTAATTCCTTAATATTTTTATGATAAACTACCTCAGATTCAAATTGAGTAGATGTACCAGCTAAATACTTTCTTTCAGCCTCAGGTATACCTAGCTTATCAAATGTTTCTTTTATTTCTTGTGGAACATTATCCCAAGTATTTTCTGTTTTTTCTGATGACTTAATATAGTATGTATAATCATCGAAATTGATACCAGATAAATCTGGACCCCAGCTAGGATTCTTTAATTCTAAGAATGCCTTATATGATTTTAATCTATATTCTAGCATCCAATCAGGCTCATTCTTAGCCTTTGAAATAAATCTTATTACATCTTCATTTAAGCCTTTACCTGATGATAAAACAACTTTCGCATCAGTAGTAAAGCCATACTTATAATCGCCAACGATTTCGGCAACATTTTCTCTATCTTGTTTCATTTTCTTCCTCCGAAATCAATTGTTCACAAGCCTTCCAGGCTAATGTAGCACATTTAATTCTTGCAGGGAAATCCTTAACTCCACCATAAGCTATAGCTTCACCTAAGGCTTCCTCATCCTTTACATCATTACCCAAAACAAGCTCGTAAAAATCAATAATTATATTTTTTGCTTCTTCTAATGTTTTACCCTTTAATGTTTCACTCATAACTGATGCTGATGAGCAGCAAATTGAACAACCATGGCCATCATGATGAATAGCCTCAATTTTTCCATCAACTACCTTTATTTCAACATTCATGTCATCTCCACATGAAGGATTATTTAAATGAACAAATTTATAATCTTTATCTTTAGTTAAGCCCTTATTTTTAGGATTCTTATAATTATCCATCATAACGGCTCTATATAATGATCTTAAATCCATAAAATCCCTCCTTAAAAAGAATCAAAGAATTCTTTAGCTCTCTTAACACCCTCAACTAATTTATAAACATCTTCTTTTGTATTATAAAAATAGAATGAGGCTCTAACAGTACCAATTGTACCTAACCATTTTGTGATTAACTGTGCACAGTGGTGACCAGCTCTAATACATACACCTAATTCATCAAATACTGATGCTGCATCATGAGGATGAACCTCACCAATATTTAATGAAATAATACCTGTTTCAGCAGTTGGGTTATATATTTTTACACCTTCAATTTTTTGTAATTCAGCTACAGCTAAAGACTTTAGCTCATATTCATATTTAGCAATATTATCTAAACCGATACTATCTAAATATTTACATGCTTCAGCAAGACCAATAGCTCCAGCTATAATTGGTGTACCAGTTTCAAATTTATATGGAACTGCCTTAAATGTCATATCAAATTTATTGACATCATCAGCCATATCTCCACCAAATTCAATAGGAGGCATTTTATCTAATAATTCCTTCTTACCATATAAAACACCTATACCTGTAGGTCCGCATAGCTTATGACCGGAAAATGATAAGAAATCACAATCTAAATCCTTAACATCAACCTTCATATGTGGAACTGCTTGGGCACCATCAACTGAAACAACCGCACCAGCCTCATGAGCTAGTTTAATAATTTCTTTAATTGGTGTTATATATCCCATAACATTTGACACATATGTCATAGCGACAAGCTTAGTTTTATTTGTTAAAACCTTCTTGAAGTTTTCAACAGTAATTCTACCTTCACTATCAAGTGGAACATATTTAATAACAGCCTTTTTAGCCTTGCATACATTAATCCATGGCATATGTGATGAATGATGCTCAAGCTCAGTTGTAATTACCTCATCACCTTCATTAATAAAGCTCATACCATAGCTTTGAGCTACTAAATTAAGGGATTGAGAAGCTCCTCTTGTAAATACAACCTCCTCAAATGAAGCATTTATAAATTTAGCAATTGTTGATCTTGCTCCCTCATATAAATCAGTTGCTTCATAAGATAGCTGATATACTCCTCTATGAACATTTACACCATAATTCTTATAATAATTGTCTATAGCATTAACTACACAATCTGGCTTTAATGCCATTGCGGCATTATCTAAATAAGCTAGGTTGTTGTTATTTCTAAAGACATTAAAATCTTTTCTATAATTCAAACTAATCACTCTCAATCAATTTAGAAATATCACTATTAATTTCTTCTTTTATTTCTTCACTCTCAAATACTTCATTAACCTTATCTAAGAATGGGGCAACAATACCCTTTAAAATAAGGAAGAAAGCATCATTTTTAGTTAAGCCTCTACTCATTAAATAGAATAGATCCTCATCCGAAATCTTACCGATAGCTGCACCATGATTAGCGAAGCAATCATATTCATCTATTAGTAAAATAGGCTTTGATGTAACCTTAGAATTATCATCTATAATAATTCCTCTTGATAATTGTCTACAATTAGACTTAGCCATGCCCTTTTCAATCTTACCTGTAGTATCAAATGAAACATTAGCACTATCAAGTGCGATACCTACATTATAAATATTTGATAAAGTAGACTTAGCATCATGAGAAATATATTGAACGAATTTAGATTCAAATGCTTTACCAAGGCATAATACCTTAACATCAGCATTTGCTTCTTCCTTCTTTAAATTAATTCTAAAATTCTCTTCTGTTTTATTTAAGCTAATTAAGTGATAATTAATATTACCTGAAACATCAAATGTCTTATTTGACTTTTCATTATTAATAGCTAGATATAAAATATTTGAATTTACATCAGATTTAATATAAATATTTGAATTTGCATTTAAATCTAAGATAGTTACGTTAGTATTTTCTTCTACCTTAGCTTTAATACCATCTTCAATTAAATATTTGCCATCTTCTTTAATTAGATAAAAGCCTAATTCATCCTGACCCAAGGATGATATTTTTTTAAATTTATCTAAATTATTTTTTAGTTGCATGAGCACATGCACCTAAAACGATATGAGCCTGCTTATCTTCTTCTGGGTCAACGTCAATACCAAGCTCCTCTTTTACCCAGTCGTAACCATTTTGATCAATCTTTTCAATCAATTCCTTACCACCAGTTAAAACAATCTTACCATTTATCATAATATGAACGAAATCAGGCTTAATATAATCTAGTAATCTTTGGTAGTGAGTGATTAATAAAACACCTAAATTTTCATTTACCATATTATAAACATTTTCACCAACGATACGTAGCGCATCAACATCAAGTCCTGAATCAATTTCATCAAGAATTGCAAACTTAGGCTTTAACATTTTCATTTGAAGAATTTCATTTCTCTTCTTTTCTCCACCTGAAAAGCCTTCATTTAAATATCTATGAGCTAAATCATCGCTCATCTTTAAATCCTTACATGCCTTATCATATTCAGAAATGAATTTAAAAAGTGAAACATCCTTACCACTAGTAGCTTTCATCGCAGCTCTAACGAAATCACTATTTGTAACCCCTGGTACCTCAGCTGGCATTTGATAAGCTAAAAAAATTCCCTTTCTAGCTCTTTCATCAACAGCCTTATCTAATAGTGATTCACCATTTAATGTGATTTCACCAGATGTTACTTCATATCTAGGTTGACCCATAATGATTGATGATAAAGTAGATTTACCAGTACCATTAGGACCCATTATTGCGTGAATTTCACCAGTTTTAATTTCAAGGTTAACACCCTTTAATATTTCTTTTTCTGGAACTCTTGCATATAAATTTGAAATTTTTAAGCTATCCATAATACTTCTCCCGTTTCGTTTTATTATTTTACAACGATATTAACAATCTTCTTAGGAACAACAATAATCTTTACGATTTCATGTCCATCTGTATAATTTTTAATCTTTTCACTAGCAAGTGCTACCTTTTCAACTTCCTTAGTATCTAGGTTAGCATCTACCAAAATCTTATCACGAAGCTTACCATTTACAGATACTGCATATGTAACCTCGTTATCAACTAGCTTAGAAGCATCATATGTAGGCCACTTTGAATATGCGATAGTTTCATTATGACCAAGCATCTGCCACATTTCTTCACAGATATGTGGACAAATAGGTGATAATAATTGAACTAAGCCTTCAATAAAGCCAACATAAATATGCTCAGCCTTATAAGCCTCATTTACAAATACCATCATTTGAGAAATTGCTGTATTAAATGATAATGCTTCAAAGTCTTCAGTAACCTTCTTAACTGTTTGATGATATACCTTTTCTAAAGTTTTATCATATTCCTTAGTGAATTTAGCTGTATAAGTTTCATCACCTACAAGTCTAAATACTCTATCTATGAAACGTCTTGCACCCTCAACACCTTGATCACTCCATGGCTTAGATGCCTCAAGTGGTCCCATAAACATTTCATAAAGTCTAAGTGTATCAGCACCATATTCTCTTACGATATCTGATGGGTTAACTACATATTCAGGGAATCTCTTACCCATCTTAATACCATTTGAACCCAAAATCATACCTTGGTGAACAAGCTTCTTAAATGGTTCTTTTACAGGTGAAATACCCTTATCATAAAGATATCTATTCCAAATTCTAGAATAAATTAAGTGGCCAACAGCGTGTTCTGGTCCACCAATATATAAATCAACTGGCATCCAATACTTTAATAATTCCTTATTAGCTAATTCATTATCATTTGTTGGATCAATATATCTTAAGAAATACCAGCTTGAACCAGCTGAGCCTGGCATTGTTGAGGTTTCTCTTACGCCTTCAACACCATTCTTATTATATTTTTTCCATTCAGTTGCGTTTTCAAGTGGAGCCTTACCATTCTTACCCTTATAATCATCAAGCTCAGGTAATACTAATGGAAGCTCTTCATCAGGTAAGCAGTAAACACCATCTTTTGTATGAACAACAGGAACTGGCTCACCCCAATATCTTTGACGAGCAAATATCCACTCTCTAAAACGATAATTAACTGTTCTTCTTGCAACACCCATCTTTTCAAGCTTTTGAGTAATTGCTTCCTTAGCTTCTTCAACTGTAAGACCTGTGAATTCTTCTGAATTTAAAAGCTTACAGCCTTTACCTAAATAATCTTGTTTTTCAAATGCGTGCTCGCTTACATCAGCACCATCGATTACTTGAATCATTGGAATGTTGTGAACTGTTGCGTATTCGAAGTCTCTTTGGTCGTGAGATGGAACAGCCATAACAGCACCTGTACCATAAGATGCTAAAACGAAATCACCCATAAAGATTGGAACTTCTTTTCCATTTACTGGGTTAATTGCCTTAATACCCTTTAGGATACAGCCTGTCTTACCCTTATTTAATTCAGTTCTATCTAATTCACTCAATTTAGAAGTTTCTTCAATGTATTTTAAAACTTCTTCTTTATTTTCAACTCTATCTAAAAGTGATTTAACGATATCACCTTCTGGTGCGACAACCATAAATGTAATACCATAAATTGTTTCAATACATGTTGTATAAATTGAGAAGCTTCCTCCACCAACAATCTTGAAATCAACCTCAACACCTGTAGATTTACCAATCCAGTTTCTTTGCATTTCCTTTGTTGATTCAGGCCAATCAATTTCATCAAGACCCTCTAATAGCTTTTCAGCAAAGGCTGGTTGATCGATAACCCATTGCTTCATATTCTTTCTTACAACAGGATATCCTCCACGCTCTGATTTACCATCGATAACCTCATCGTTTGATAAAACAGTACCTAATTCCTCACACCAGTTAACTGGCATATCTATATACTTTGCATAACCATCTTTATAAAGGTTTTTGAAAATCCATTGAGTCCATTTATAGAATTTAGGATCTGATGTAGCTATACATTTAGTCCAGTCATAATCAAAGCCTAATTCCTTTAATTGCTTTGTAAATGTCGCAATGTTCTTTTGTGTGAAACCTTCTGGATGATTACCAGTAGTTATCGCATATTGTTCAGCAGGTAAACCAAATGAATCATATCCCATAGGGTGTAATACATTATAGCCCTGCATTCTTTTCATTCTTGAAACTATATCTGTTGCGGTATAGCCTTCTGGATGTCCAGCATGTAGACCTACACCAGATGGATATGGAAACATATCTAAGACATAAAATTTTGGCTTTGAAAAATCCCAAACATCAGTTTTAAATGTTTGATGCTCCTCCCAATATTTTTGCCATTTTTCTTCTACTAATTTATGATTATATTCACTCATTTAGTTAACCTCCCAAAATTACAAAAATTGCACTTATAAAATTATATCATAAAAAGTGCAATCTTTAAATTAATATTTAAAAAATATTATTTTTTGTTTGGATTTACCATTACTCTAGGTCCGTTTTGTTTTTTATTACCTATTTTTAACTGTAAAATAAGATAAATTATCACAGGCAAAATAACGCTAGCAGCAAATAAAATCCAATACATCACTATGTAATTATAATAATCAACAAAAGTCATCAAATAATGTAAAAAGATACCTAAAATTGCCCAAGAAACATATAAAACTGGAAGGAATCTTTTTCCATCATATGTTAAAAATTTTGCTTCCTTAACTATCATAAAAATTACATTTATTATCGCTATTACAGCTAGTCCAAGCACGAAAGATTCATATAATATTTTGTTATAATTATTACACGCACCAATCGTAAACATAACGATAATTGCGATAATATCAACTATTAAATTTATTACATTAATTACTAAAATTTTCTTTTTCATAAAATACGTCAAAAGCCTACATAATGTAGGCTTAAATTAATTATTAAAATCCAAAAAATTCTTTTGCGTTATTATAGCAGATATCTTCTACAATCTTGCCTAATGTATCTAATTCTTCTGCTGGATATTGACCAGATTCAACTAGATTACCAAACATTTGACATAATAATCTTCTATAATATTCATGACGTGGATATGCTAAGAATGAACGTGAGTCAGTTAACATACCTACTGCTTGTGACATAACTGTAACTTGCATTGCAGTTTCTAGGTTTTGTCTCATACCATCTTGTTGATCTAGGAACCACCAAGCTGTACCAACTTGTACTCTATTCTTAATTCCTTCCTTTTGGAAGCATCCAGCTAATACCATTAATGCATAATTATCACGTGGATTTAAATTATATAAAATTGTCTTAGGAAGATTTCCTTCAGCATCTAAAGCACCTAATAATGCAGATAGTTTTTCCATATATACTTGGTCTTCAATAGCATCAAAACCAGTATCTGGTCCAATCTTCTTTAGCATTGACTTTGAGTTATTTCTTAAAGCACCAATATGATATTGTTGAGTCCAGCCATGCTTTGTATATTCCTTACCTAAGAATAGCATAATATAACCCTTATATTGGTCTTGTTCAAAATCAGTTACTACTTCATGATTCATACCCTTATGGAATACCTTATTTGCTTCTTCATAAGTTGCAGGAGCATAGTGTACTACATCAAGTGCATGGTCAGATAATCTAGAACCCATCTCATGGAAGAAATCAATTCTTAAAGATAAAGCTTTTTCTAAATCCTTTAATTCTTTAATTTCGAAGCCTACTACCTTAGCTAATTGATTTACCCAAGATTCGAACCAATCTAGTTCAACGTTGATAGCCTTATCTGGTCTAAATGCTGGTCTAACTTTAACCTTTAATGTCTTATCAGCATTCATTTGCTTATGCCAATGTAGATCATCAACTGGGTCATCAGTTGTACAAACTGTATCTACATTAAATTTATATAACATTTCACGTGCAGTTAAAGTTTCAAGCTTTTTATTAGCTTCATCCCAAATCTTCTTAGCATTCTTTTTATTAATTATTTCATTAATACCGAAATATCTTCTTAATTCAAGATGGCTCCAGTGATATAGTGGGTTACCAACAAAATATGGCATTGATTCAACAAATTGCATATATTTTTGATAATCACTTTCCTCTAATGATTTACCAGGAATATTTCCTGAGATAGAATCTTCTTCATATCCTCTAGCACGAAGAGCTCTCCATTTATAGTGATCACCATATCTGTCACCAGCACCTAACCAAGCTTCAGCTAAATTTCTAAATTTTTTATTTTCAGCTATTTCCTTTGGTTGTAGATGGCAGTGATAGTCAATGATAGGCATACCTTCTGCATGTTCATGATAAAGTTTTTTTGCTGTTTCTGTTGTTAATAAGAAATCATCATCCATAAAATTTTTCATTTATTATTTCCTCATTTCTCCGTATAACATTATAATACATTATTTTAAAATTTTCTATATAAAAAGAAAATATTAAAAAAAGAGGTAAAAGCTTTATGCTTCTACCTCAAATATATTATTCAACAATCATATTGAATAAAGCATCATCAATTTTACCCCAAGCACCTGCACCTGAGCCTTGGCATTTAACATAAATACCAATAACAATTTCATCTGTACCATTGTACTCAAAATTATCAATAGTCATCTTATGCCAATCATTATACTCGGTTATTTCACCATCAGCCTTTTTAACGATTGTTCCATTAATTTTAATATAAGCATAGATTTCAGTTGTTCCTCCATCTCCGCCCATAATAGAAATAGAATATTTAAATTTACCTTCAGGTACATTAGTAAGCTTTTGTTCTAGAGTAAATTCAACATTATCTGTTCCTTCTGCCCAGAAATGATAATGCTTCTTACCAGTTACTGAATCAGTAGACTTATCTTCTACATACAATTGATCTGAATTCTTAATAGCATTTACTGTCCAGCCTGTAGGATTCTTCTCAAATGCTGCACCATCTTCAAAGCTATAATTTGTTACATAATTATAATCAACCATTGCAATATAACAAACAGCATTTAAATTATCAGCCTTACCCTCTAGCTTATATTTATGAGCACCATGAGTCTTTAAATAGCTTACAACTGAAGCATAATCAGAAGCACCAGAAATAGTTTGAATTTGTTCTACAGTAGTATCCTCATTTACAACAGATAGCTTATTCCAAGTAACATCAACTTGTTGCTTAGAATCATCTGTCATAACAGCATTAACTTTTGCAGGAAGTTCAAATGTATCAGTGAAATTATAGATAAATGATAATTCTTCTGTTGAATCAACCTTTAAAGCTAATTCATTTCCCTTTTTCATTAAACCGAATACTTTTAATGATTCTAATGCTTTACCATGAGCATCAAAGAATGCTTGGTTATCAACAGCACATCCACCATAATATTTTCCTGCATCCTTTGCATCATATGAGCCAGCATAGCTTGAAGCCCAGCCTGAGCCATATTTTTCCCATTTTTCTGAATTTTCTTCCCAAGATGTTGTACCTACAGAAATCCAAGTACCCTCCCAGTAGAATACGCCACATCCATTAGTTGTTTTATTTTTAATAGTATCTACAACATTTCTAACAGAATTAGCTTGTCCTTGAAGTGTAAATGGATATGATTTTGTAAATGCACCACCATCAGAAATAGTATTACCAGAAAAATCTGTATCTACTGATGTATTAGCATATGAAGTTTCCATAACCATTACTTTTTTATTGTATGTTGTTGCAATCTCAGATAATAATGAAGATAGGTTTTCTAATGTTCCATGCCAATATGGATAATAAGATGAACCAAATACATCATAATCAACTTCATTATCCTTTAGCTTCTTAGCATAATCCTTATAATTTGTAACCTTTTCTGGATTAGCAAAATGAAGAGCTACTAAAGCATCTGGGTATACTTCTCTTACAGCTTTTGAACCAGCTGACATTAAACCAGAAATATATGACCAAGTCTTAGTACCACATAAATAACCATTAGTTTCATTACCAACTTGAACCATACCTACAGGTATTTGATTATCTTTTAACTTTTGTAATGATTCCTTGGTATATTTGTATAACGCATCTGGCATCTCATTCATTAAATCCATACCCTGCCAAGCCTTTGGAGCCATTTGTTTTGCTGGATCTGCCCAGAAATCTGAATAATGGAAATCAACACTTAGCTTCATTCCATATTGCTTAGCTCTCTTACCAATTTCTAAGGCAGTATCAATTGTACAATTTCCTCCACCATAGCCATTACCATTCTCATCAAATGGATCATTCCAAACACGTACTCTAATATAATTGATTCCATTATCTGACAATATTTGGAAAACATCCTTTTCTTTATCATCAAAGTCGTAATATTTTACACCGCTTT
>OCTX012282630.1_pt1 | contig 11802 bp, 7 predicted proteins | sample 1539691 | NCBI WGS metagenome assembly OCTX01 (sample SAMN02144231, study PRJEB22623) | gut metagenome | biome: sheep rumen | host: Ovis aries | place: New Zealand
CCGTAATCGGGCGTGAAAGCGAACAGGCGAGGTCCTTGACGGGATAGTCCAGTTCATCCGCGCCCTGTGCAGCCGGGGCGTCCGCCCCGAACGCGGCGCCGGGCTTCAGCGTCACGCCGAGCGCCGCGCCGCCCACTCCAAGCGACATCCCCTTGAAGAAGTCGCGCCGACTCAATCCGTTGTTTTCTGACATATTATCTCCTTTTTTCCGTTCATATTTGATCGACCGCCATTCGCGGCTGTCCGTATGCTATGGGGTCTGACCCCATGGCAGATACGGACGGATCGTCCACCAGTGCAGGCAGCGCGGAAGTCGCCATAAGTCCGCCCAGCGCCGCGCCGCCTGACAGAAAATCCCGTCTCGTCAAATCCATGTTCGCCTCCTTCGCCTATCCCTTGGCTTCAAATTCGTGCTGCTGCGTTTCGGCCTTGCGCATCCTAGCGTCGTCTGCCACAGTCTTCGCACCATGCGAGACGACCATCACATCCGCCTCAAGCGCGCGTCCGGTCTTGCCGAAGATTTCGCGCGGGCGTACCTCCACATGTATAGCACCGCCTGTCGGGGATTTTAGCGCACACCAGTTCTTGAACCCGTCCAACGGGAACGAGACCTGCATCATGCCAGTGTCGACGGATGGGGCAAAATGGCATTGGGGTGAGAAATACCGCCTTGTGGCTTTATTTGCATCGCCGCCAAAACACACAGCATACACCGTCACCTCGTAGTCGTAGGCCCGGATGCCGCCAGCGGAGCCTGTCACCACGGGGAACGAGAGGGAAAGCGTCTTGTGTGGCTTTCCGTTGCCGGCATCCGACACTTCAATCTTCGCCTCAAGCCGCGCCCCTTCAGGGAATTCGGGACATTTGGCAATACGGCGGCGTGTCTCGTGGGCGAACGGCCTCGCATCACCGACAAGCGTAATAGTCCAAGACGCCCCGAGTGGCTTCTGGCTTGCAAAGTCCAGCCTGTGGAGTGTCATCCTGTCGTCGTACACATCAAGGAGCATTCCCTGCTCTGCGAGATAGCCGTTTGGCTTGTTGCTGTGTCCGTCCTCCTGTGTCACATAGTTGAGCGACGGAACCTGTACCGCCGTGAACGCCCCTTGCCAGATCGAGTCCTCACGCACCGCCGTCTGGTGGCTATGCCCGCAAAACGCGCAGCAGTTCGGATACGCCGACAGGAGCTTCCCGACCTTGCCGTTGTCCTGCCCCCAGACGCCCGGCCCGCAGACGGTATTCCGCAGGACGCGGTGCTTCGAGAAGAAGAACGGCTTGTGCGGATCAGGCTTGAAGCTCTCAAAGAACTCGTCAAGGCCAAGTGCGTCATTATACCTCTCGCGCATGTGGTGCGAGAGCACAAAGTCATAGCCCCTTACCTTCTTGTGGGTCACCGGACTCCAAGGCTCGCCGAACACGCGCTCCCACGTTTCCTTGGGGTGATAGAAAATCGTGTTCGCATTCCTCTCTGCGTCCGTCCAGCCATACCTCTTCAGAACCTTATCGCCCTTGTGCGCATAGCCGCCGTTGTCATGGTCACCATAGTGGAAAAGCCGCTCCACATGTTCTCCGTCAAGACCTTTCGAATCGGGAAACACCTTCTCCCAGACAGCCGCCACCTCTTCCAGCTGCGGCACCACTCCATAGTCCGCCAGATCGCCGCAGATGAGAACCCCGTTCACCCGCCCCTTGCGAAATGCAAAGAGCGCTCGCTCGAACTTCTCCGCCGCATATCTCTCCATCAGGTGGATGTCGGAGAGGATGCCAATGCGCAGACGCCGTCCGTTCGTTTCATCGGCGAACGCAAGCAGGGTGGACGTTGCAGCAAGCCCGCCGAACGCCACCCCGCCTTCGAGGAACTCCCGTCGTGAAATGTTCATCATTACACAATCAGTAGAACGATATTGTCAGCCCATTGATTTTCGGCGTGTACTTGCCGTTCTTACCTTCGGCGGAAAGCTTCACGTACACCTCGCGTCCCTGCGGCACTGTCAATTCCATTTTTGAGTCCGCAGGATTAATCGCGAACGGAACGGACGACGGAATGGCGGCCAGCAATGTGTCGAGTTGTGCCTGCGTATTCACCTTGAACACGAGCGAGTTGAACGTCCCGCTGGAAAGGAACGCGAGTTTCTCCGCCGTAATCATCCCATCTGCAATCTCGATCACGTTCGTAACGTTAATCTTTGGATTCATACCACAATAGTCGTGCAGATAGTTCGCCACGGAAAGCACATCGTCCAGCCTGTTCGACGTCGCAACCGTGAACGTGCCGTCGATAGAGACGTCTATGTCTTCACCCGGTCCGTAGAATATCTGTTTGCAGCTGGTGCCACCATAGGCTATAGGCGGGTTCTCTTTACCATACCAGTTCGTTTTCGGCAGAAAGGCTCTCACATTGCTGCAGCCATTGAATGGAGGATAGGTGTTATTCCTGTAGCTGTATGTCACATTTGGACCAAGCACAACAGCACGAAGGTTCGTATCGTTTCTGAAAATCTGAGTAAGGCCGCCGATAACTGATACCGGCTGTTCGCCGGAAGTGACTGTATCCGGCCCCTTCCACCAGATGGCCCTGCAGTTAGACATATTTTGGAACAGTGCTGCACCGTTGGCTGTCTGCGTGAATGTCGTTTCTGGGAACACGACTCCTGTCAAATGGCTACAACCACTGAGCGCACCATAACCATAGTCGGTCACCTGGTATGTCTCACCATTGTGGACAAGCGTGGAAGGAATGTACAGAATCCCGGCGGTTGAAGTGGCGACCATGGGTGCGGCGCCCGATGCCGTGCCGCCACCAAGAAGCACTTTCCCTGCTTCCTCATCGACCCTGTAGGTCCATGTCACACCGTTTGTTGTTGTCGTGTAGGTTTCCTTCGACCATGCGGCGGAAGTTGCGAACGGCAGCATCGCCGCCGCGCCAATCATTGTGAGTAGTTTCTTCATTTTTTTGTTGTCCTTTCTGTTTGGGAGTTAAAGCGACACTGACGAAATCCGCAGATCCTCAAGTTTCCACGACAGGGGGGCGAGCGAACCGGAAGACTTGATACCCTCACACTCCAGAACGTAAGGCTGCTCGTCTTTCGTCCAGTTGACGAGAACGGCGGCCGTGCGCCCGTTTTTTGCGCGCCACACGGAGTGGAACACCGTCGGGAGCGCCGTCTGGACGATCTCCTTCACCTGATCGGGCTTTGTGTAGGAGCAGATCCCGGCAAAAGCGACCCGCTGAGTGGAGCAATCAAGCCGACCGGGAGCTCTCATCTCGCCATCGAAGAGCAGGTCGCTGTTGTCGTGGTAGAACCTGGCCGTATCCTTGATGAACTCATAGTCGGCGGCAAAACGCGGGGACGTGGCATGCTCAAGGAGGAACTTGTGCACCGTCGGCTGCTGCCCCCACACGACGCCCCGCGCGAACTCAACGGCGAACTGGTCAGGATACTTCTTTTCCAGCTCCGACATCTCCGTGCCGAACGGACTTTTGCCCCACATCTCGTCCCACGCGGGCATGATGTCGACCGTGGCGAACGAACCGAATATGCAGACGGCTCCGTGGTACACGGCCTGGAACGCCGGCACAAGTTCATACGACGGCAGTGTGCCGATTCCCATGCGCTCTGCACTGGAGTGGACGAAGATAAAGGACTCGAACAAGTCAAGGTACGCCTCTCCCTGTTCCTCCGTGGAAAGGTACATTCCCGGATTGTCGCCCCGAACCTTCTCGACGAATGCGCGATAGCCGTCTACCATGTGTCTTCCACCTCCTCTGGGATGCCGGTGCCGGGGGTTGTAGCAGCGGCCATACGCGGCGAGGCCTATCATGTCCATGTACACGCCGTCCATCCCGGTCGAGCGAATGGTCCGCGCCAGCGAACGCATGCGATCCTGGAACCGAGGCGCCTCGCCGCACATCCAGGCCTGTTGCTGCTTCGTGTATGGGTTGAAGGTCTGGGTCTTGGGCTTGCCGTTGTGAAGGATGATGGCGCAGTCCATTCCTCCTTCCGCCCATTGCGGATCGTCGCAGTCCCACAACATCCCGTTGGTATAGGGCTGCACGTATCCGCCGGCGGCGTGTATGCGCTCCACCCCTTCCTTGAAAGACGCAATCGGCTCTCGCGGCGGCCAGAAGTTCGGATAGTAGGTGTCGTAGGGTATGCCATGCCACCAGTACCAGTCCAGCGCCGCCTTGAGCCCGGTATCCTCCATGAACTTCAGAACCGGCGGAACCGTCACATCGCTCTTGCCCCGGTTCCACATCCAGAGCGACACGTCCCGCAGCTTCGAGAAGTCGCGCGCTGCGGCCTTCCTGTACCACGCCTGACCGCGTACCCAGTCGCGGTAGATTGCAGCCGCCTCGAACCATCCGCCGCGGAACTCGGCCGAGACGGACGGATACGGCACGCGGAAGGCGCGCCGCGACTCTTCCGTAAGCGGCAGCTGGCAGACGCTCTTCAGGATGCAGGTGGACGGCGAGCTACCCTGCGCGATCTCGAAGCGCGTCGAATAATGACGAGCGTCCCCTCGCTGGTCGAGGTAGAACGACCTTCCGTCCTCGCCCATCGCGGCTATTAGATGAGGCGCGCCGAAGCCGGGACCCTGCTGCGCAACGACCTGCCCTGCGGTTCTCTTGGGCCAGTACGGAGCCAGCACAATGCCGCAGACCCGCGGCAGAAACAGCTTCGTGCCGTCAGTTCGCGGAACGGTCCATTCCGGGAACGACACCTCTTCAACGAACCACTCCGTCTCGTTCCCCTCGTAGGCGATGTTCCATTCCGTGCCGGCGGCGCTGTTCGTCCATGTCGCCGTCACGGCAAACCCATCGCCCAGCAGCGGATGTCCGCGCCATACCAGCCGCCCCGGCTCTTCTCGGAAGTCCGCCATATCGGCGGACGTGACGGACTTCGTGGCAAGCCCAGGACCCTTCGCCACCTTCAACGAGAATGTGACGCCGCCGGGAGAGTCGGCAATACACGCTCCAATCATTGGCTCCGCAGAGGCGAGATTTGTCGCAAATGTCGCAGCCGCAAAGGCCAACGCTGTCCTGATTGTTTTTCCCATGGATTCACTCCTTGTCTATTATTTATCAGCCCTGAGCTGCTTCAGCGCGACTTGGACAGGGGACGGTTCCTCGCCCTGTTTGCAACATGCAGCATATCGAGGTCCTACTGGGCAAATTGACGGCGCGACCGTCAATTTGCCCAGTTCGCCATTGACTGTTACACTGCGATATGTTATACTGTTCACATGAAATTCATCAAAAGAACGGCTTTGTCCACTGTAAGAGAACTTTCCAGCCAATTCCCGGCTATAATGGTCTGCGGAGCGAGACAAGTCGGGAAGACGACACTTCTGCGCGAGGCCGCAGAAGACGGACGCAAATTCGTGTCGCTCGACGATCCAGATATTCGCGCAATGGCGCGGAACGACCCTGTGCTCTTCCTCCAGACCTACACGCCGCCAGTCATCATCGACGAAATCCAATACGCGCCCCAACTTCTCCCGATTGTCAAGATGGCCATCGACCGCGATAGCGACAAATGCGGAAGATTCTGGTTTACCGGCTCCCAGCAATTCCATCTGATGCAGAACATAGGCGAATCCCTTGCCGGACGAATCGGCATTATCGACCTTGGCGGCATCTCGCAGGGCGAAGAATTTGGACGGACGACCGACGAGGCGGCATTCACCGCTCCTTCCGCCGTCAACACCGAGACGTCCTACGAAACGCTTCAAGGTGTATTCGCCCGCATCCACAGAGGCTCCTTCCCCGCGCTCGTCTCCGGGAAAGTGAGAAACATAGAGACATTCTACCGTTCCTATGTCCGCACATATCTCGAACGCGACGTCCGCAACCTCGTCCGCATAACCGACGAAGAGCGTTTTCTCATGTTCCTCAAGGCGGCCGCAGCAAGAACCGGGCAGCTTCTCAACATTTCCGAACTTGCGCGGGACACCGGCGTCGCGACGACAACAGCACGCGACTGGATCGGAGTCCTCGGCGCATCTGGCCTTGTGTACCTGCTCCGGCCGTATTCCCGCAACGTTACGTCTCGCATCGTCAAGACGCCCAAACTCTATTTCACCGACACCGGACTGTGCAGTTATCTTGCAGGATGGACGTCTCCCGAAACGCTGGCGAACGGCGCGATGGGCGGCGCGATACTTGAGACGTTCGTCGTTGGAGAACTGCTCAAGCGATACTGGAATCGCGGCACGGATCCTCGGCTCTGGTTCTACCGCGACAAAGCCGGCTCCGAAATAGACATCCTCATCGAACATGACGGGATTCTCGATCCGGTGGAGGTCAAAAAGACGGCAAGCCCCTCCATAAGCGACATACGCGCCTTCGCCAAAGCCCGTTCTGTTGGACTGACGCTCGGCAGAGGTGCTGTATTCTGCCTTGCTGAAAGGGCAAGACCGCTCACGCAGGACGTGACGGTCGTCCCTGTCGGCTCTCTTTGAGATCAATCTCACGCACTCCGTCATATCTGTTCTCTTTATCTCGCCTTGTCTTTGCGGAGCTGTTCGAGGGCGACCTGGACGGGGGATGGCTCTTCGCCCTTTGACCAGTCCTGCGACTGGACCCATTCCTGCGCGGCGAAGACGCGCTGCGCGGCTTCTTCATAGTCGATGCGGCCGAGTTCCATCAAGAGGCGTATGCAGCGGTCGATAAGCTTCTTGTTGCTCATCGAAACCCAGCTCATCCAGTTGCCAGCGACGCGTCCGGAAGCCGCCATCGTACCGGTGGAGAGGCAGTTGAAGGCGAGCTTGACGGCGAGATGCTTCCATATCTCGAGCGGGGAGTCGGCAATCGGAAACGCGAAGTTGAAATCGCGGCGTTCCGGCCATGCGGCGGCTAGACGGTCTGCGGCGGCGGCAAACGCAGGGTCCGCACCGGGCACGTTCAGGACGACCGCGACGGCGCGCGGACGGCCGGCAATGCGCTCGGGCGCGGGTTCGTTGCCGATCATATAGGTGATGAGGTCGGAGTACTTGATTAGCGGAGGATTGTCGATAAACGACTGCGGCATGCCGAGCGAGCGGGCGTCTTCAGACGTGAACTCCAGGCAGCGCGGATGGCGACGCATCATCTCCGCCCAGCACTCTTCCGTGGGATGCAGGGGATTCTTCACGAACGCCCAGCTTTGAGAAAACCCCTTCTCGCGGCTGGATCTGAGCGGCGGAATCATGAACGTAGGCGCGCGCTCGGTATTGTCCGTGAAGAGATCGAGCATGCACTTGTCGGCGATGTAGGTTATGAGACCGTGCTGCTCGTAGACGCCCTTTTCCAGTTCGATCTGTGCGGCGAGCATCGCGCGGCCTTCGGGCGACTCCAGCCCGGAAAGGAGCTGTTCGAACGCAAGGGTGTAGTCCGGCGCGGTTTCTTTCGCAAAGCGCGGAAGTACGCGGCAGAGCGCCGCTTCGAGCGCGCACGAGCCGAGGAGCTGTTCGGATGACGTCGCCTGCATGCGCGTGGAGCCGGCGACGGACATTGAACCGCAGTAGAGATCTATCACAGTGACTTTCGGATTGTCTATCGCCTCGCGGCTGCGGTCTAGATGTGCGCGAAGGATGTCCGCCGGATTGTTGAAGACGAGGTAGCACTTCGCGCCGTGCTCCGCCGCATACTGAAGAGTTCCGAGAACGGAGGAGGTTTCTCCGCCCTCGGTGATCGCGACAAAGGTATCCCCTTCACCGACGTTGAGCGCGGCGGCCTGGCGGCGGCCGCCTTCCGCGTAGTCCTCGAAAAACTCTACGGAGCGTATCAGCGCGAAGTCACCGCCGGTCATGATGGACGCCGAGCGGTCGGCGAGCTTGCGTTCCTCAAGAGTAAGCTCCGCCGCGCGGCGATGGAAGAAGTCGCGCCACATCGACTCAAGAAGGATCGAGAGGCGGCCTGTCGCGCCGCAGCCGGAGAATATGATGCGGCCCTTGTCGGCCTTGAGGGTGGAGACCATCGAATCCACAAGACTCTTGAACTCCGGAGAGGCGAAGACGTGGCGCATCGTGATCGGAATCTGGCGGTCGCCGCGCTGGAGACACTGCACGCCCGCGAGCGTGGATCGCTTGAAATCTTCTTCGAGCGTCGCGGTTATGGGGTTCGACTGCTCGGTCGGCAGAAACCCTAGATGGAACTGCTTTTCGTTGTCGATGAAGTCGCGCGCCTTGGCCTTGACCGCATCCGAACACTCGAACGCGCCGGCCACGGCGGAAAGCGCCGCACAAGCCATAATCATGGTTACTCCTGTTCTCTTCATGACAACCATTAGCACTCCTTGCGTTTTTTTGTTTCGACACTAAGACGTTTCAAGTGGTAGTATATCAAATCTCCCTCCGCCCCATTGTCACTTAAACGCAAAAATAGTATAATGTTCACGCAATGGAGAACCAGCCTAAGATATTTGTCTTTCTGCCGACGGCGACTATTCTGCATCGAGAGATGCTGGAAGGAATTCTGTCATACGCGCATCAGAACGGTCCATGGCACTTTCATCTGGAGCTTGAGGACTTCAACCGCCAGCCTCTCAACCGCATACGCTATTGGGGTTGCACGGGAATTATCGCGCTTGTGAGGTCCCACAAAGAGGCGCGCCGCCTTTTCAGGACAGGTCTGCCTACGGTATTCATCGGCGCCTCGACCAATCTGAGCAAGCCGGGAGAGGATGTTGCAGTCGCCGCAGTACAGCGCGACGAGGAGGCCGTAGGCAGAGCCGCCGCCGAATACTACATCAAGCGACAATACCATTCGTTCGCGTATGTCGGCACGTCGGAGCAAACCCCATGGTCGCGGCGCAGGCAGATCGGATTCGCGCAGAGAGTAAAAGAAGAGGGATTCGACTGCAAAGTCTTTCCGCGGCTGGAAGGCTCGAAGCCCGAGGACTACGCGAGCGAATCAAAGCGGCTCTGCGGCTGGCTGGCGACTCTGCCGCACCCGACGGGCGTGTTCGTCGTTCACGACCGCAGGGCGCAGCAGATTCTTTCCTGCGCGCTCGAGGCGAGACTGTCGGTTCCGCACGACATAGCGATTCTCGGCGTGGACGACGACCAGCTTCTATGCACGACAGCATCGCCGACGATTTCGTCGATCTCGCTCAACGGACACGGAACAGGCGTGATTGCGGCCGAACTTCTGCACAAGCTCATGCGTGGCGAACCGTGCGAGCGGATCGTGAACCCGGTCAATCCCGAAGTGACGACGCGCGAATCGACGGAAGTGTCGGCCGTGGAGGATCCGATCCTTTCGCGAGCACTCGCCATAATCGAAAAAGAGTACGCGAACAACTTCGACCTTGACGTTTTCTGCAAAAGGCTCAACTGCTCGAAGCGCACGCTTGAACTGAAGGCGAAGCGCATCCTCGGCACCACGATATCACGGCATCTCATGCACGTGAGACTGTCGGCGGCAAAACGGCTTCTGGCATCGACACCGCTGCCTGTCGCGGAGATTGCTGCGCAGACGGGATTCTGCTCGCCATCGCATCTGGGAGCAAGGCTTCTCGCCGCGACAGGCCACACGGCAAAGCACTACCGCCCGTAGGCAGGGGACGCTGCATCTCTTCCTGCTCGGGCGCAAGTTCCAGAATTGTTTCGCGGGGTCTGTCCCCGCCTTATCCTGATGCCAAATGCCGCGCAGGATAACGCCACACCGACAACCATCAGCCTATTTTTCATTTCATCTGTCCTTTCCGAAATTATGAATTCTTTCCACCGCTCTTCCTTAGAACGTCAAAGCACCTCTTTGTCACTTGTCCTCCAGCAGAACGACACGGTCGATCATCAGATTGGGGCCTCTCGTCGCCTCGCACGAAAGCTCTATCTTGCCGTCGAGGAAGTCCTCGCGGATGACGGGCAGCTTCGCCCAGTACGCGCCGTCCTTCGCGTCCTGGTGCTTGGGCACCGTGAACATCCGTCCCTCGCACGTACCGCGTCCGGTGCGAGATAGCATGTTCGGATCGCGGAAGCGCACCAGCAGCTTCCCATTGACCGGATTCACACCCGTCAGCGTGACGGTCAGACCCTTCCCGTGCCAGAAGAAACCTGTCGCATCGCGCCATGTACCCCACTTCCCCTTGCCAGAGACCTTGTAGCCGCCATGCTTCATTTCCACCATGTCGAGCGACGGCTTCCACGGTACGCTCTTCCTTTGCACCTCCAACTCAACTGCCGCCGCGATGTAAACCGGCGCGTCGGCAAACTCCGGGGGACGCCGCTTCGCTTCTGGAATCCGAGGCGCAAACGCCTCTTTGAACTTTTCTATATCGACCGAAATCGTGGGATTGAACGCATCCGAAGCCATGTAGTCGAGGAGACTTTTCTTCATCGTGCGAACCTCTGGAAGTTCCTCATGCGAGAGGTTGAGTCCGCAGACCATCAGCCTACCATCACCAACCGACAACTCGAATAACGTTCCCATGAACGTAGAATAGTGCAGGTCGGGAACAGGCATGACGATTGGATCAATGCTGCCTAGCACTTCTGCAAGACGATGCTTTATCCCCCCCTCTACGAGATTATACCAGTGCCAGTCCGCCCAGTCCTCGGTGGGAAATCCGCCAAGCGCGGGGTGATTGCACTGCACCGAATAGCCAAGCGACGACAAATCCGCAACAGCCTGCTTGAAAAGTCCGGTCGACCAATAGACGGGCTTGAAGTGCGAGGTGGTGCATTTTGCGCTGGAGCCGGTATAGAGGACCTTGCCACCCTTGGCAAGTTCCGCAACCGCCTCGTCAAATGAAGCGGTGACTGTCACTGGGACAACGGGCATCTTGCCCGTTGACTCAAACACCCAGAACGGCCAGAAGTTCTTGCCAAACTTCAGAATGAACTTCTTGCCAGCCATGTCGGCGGAGAGCGGCAACGTCACCTCCCCCACCACGCCCACCTCGCCGGGGGCAATCGTCTTCGCAAGGCGGAACATCCCCTCCACCTTGCTGTTGTACGCTTGCTGTCCCTCCGGCAACCGCCCCTCCATTATCGAATACCCAAACTCCGTCCCTTCCAAAATCGGCTTCTCCGTGATGTTGCGCAGAATGAGCGTCGCCTTGTACGTTTCGCCCACACTCCAGCAGTACTTCCCGAAACGCGCAAGATGCGGCAGCTCGTTGAACACGTCCCTGAACGGCGGAAGCGCCTTCACGGCGGGCTTCAGGTCGTAGAAGCTGTCGCGCCAGCCAATCATCGCCTCGAACTGGCCGGTGAAATCCTGCGCACTCAGCAGCTGCAGTCCTGCGCACGACGGGGTGCGCATGAAGCTTTCTACCTCGTCCTTGTACATCAGCCTATTCAACTTTGCGGATACTTCGCACCACCGCTTCCAGCAACTTTGCGTACCGTTCGACCGCGCCACGTCGCAGAAATGCTGAAGGTTATACGGACGCAATACGCCAGTGTAACGCGCAAGCTCGTGCTCCCAGTCCACGTAGATGGGCCACTGCCCGATTTCATGCGCCACGGTGGGGTGTCTGGTCTTTCCATAGACATCCTCGTAGTCCCAGTCCGTGCCAGGCTTGAGCCGTCCGCGCACCATTCCCACGTCGGGATACCGATGCGTCGGCACGAAATCGTCGGCGGGCGATATGTCTCTTGCCGTAGACGCCGTGTAGAGGCGCCGGGAATCGAACGCCTTGCACGTGTTCAGCCAATCGGCCATCACCTTGAAATCGTTGCCGCCCAACTCGTTGCCGATGCCGAGCGAGAGGAACGACGGCGAATTGCCACGCCGTTCAAGAATCGTGCGCAGCTCGCGCTGGACGAATCCGTCGATGGGCTTGCCGAAACCCATCTTGTCCGCGTTCTTGTGCCAAC
>OCTX012157677.1_pt1 | contig 11801 bp, 18 predicted proteins | sample 1539691 | NCBI WGS metagenome assembly OCTX01 (sample SAMN02144231, study PRJEB22623) | gut metagenome | biome: sheep rumen | host: Ovis aries | place: New Zealand
TGAACTAGATAAGAAAGACAAAATAATAAATGAAATGGCAGAACAATTAGCAGGACTAACAATATGGAATAATAAAAAAGAAGAGCCGTTAATATTAATGGATAAGCAAGAAGTTATAGATTATTTTACAAAGGAAGTGAGTGAGAAATAAAATGGAAATAGATAAAAATCAAGTTTTAGATGAAAGTATTACAATTATCTTTAACGAAGATAAAGCAATTAAACTATTCAATGATTTAGAACCAGATTATGAAAAAGGAACAATGAAAGGTATTACACTTAATGACTGTGTAGAAATAGCAAAGAAAAATGGATATATAAATGGAACAATAACAGTACTAAGTGAAAGTTACTTAAATGGAACAATATATAGATATAACAACTATTCTAAAAAAGAATGGTGTAATATAGGGAAGTTAAAAGGATTTGCATAGGAGGATTAAATTATGAACTGTACTAATAAAGAACAAGAAACAGCAGAGTGTGAAAAAAGAGGTTGTGAAGGCTGTGCATATAATGAAAAAACAGCTGATGAAATATGGAAAGAGTTAGGAACAAACAAAACAGAAAATGAAGATTTTATTTCATATAGAGGAAAAGTAAATAGCAAAGTGGGATATTTATTTAACAAAAAAGAAAAGACAATAATTTTAGATGGTTTCAATACTATAAACGTGTATGATTTACAAGCAATAAATAAAAAGGTACAAGAATTAGGTTGGAAAGGATAAATATTATGGAAGTAAAAGTAATAAAAGAATTTGAATTACATACTAATAACAAAGCTTATGAAGATGATGTATTTAATTTAATAACTATATTAAATGATATTGATGATTACATATTTGTATTAGAAAAATGGGGACATATATTTATGGTTCATTTTGGAAATGAATTTGTTGCAAATGAACATTTAGAATTTAATTATAAGCAAGAAGCAGTTAAAAGTGAAGAAGTATGGATAACTCAAAGTGAAGCTGATAAAAGAATATGTAAAGCAATAGCAGAGAAAGAAAAAGATGTTGAATATTGGAAAAATAAATGTATGAAGCTTATAGATAAAATTTAGAAAAGGATAAATATTATGGAAATAGATACAAGACCACAAGCAATAGATATGAGTTTATGCACACAAGAATTTTGTCCAATAAAATGTAAAAGATGGCATGCTAATTGGAAACCAGCTTATTGGCAAAGTTATATAAGACCTGCATTAAAATACGATGAAGTTGGAAATGTGCAAGAATGTGAATCAAGAATGGAATAAATACAATTCATGAAAGAGAGGAAAAAAATGAGGGAGATTAAGTTTAGGGCTTATGATACACATACAAATATAATGCTACCAATTGTAGATATAATTAAATTTACAAAAAGTGAAGACATATACATAACAAGAGATGGAGCATATGGTGTAGGAATAAATATGCAATATCAACCACATATAAAAATAATGCAATATACAGGACTAAAAGATAAAAACGGAACAGAAATATATGAGGGAGATATAGTAAGATTTGAAGATATAGGAGAAGATGGCTATGAATACAAAGAAGGATTTGATTTTGAAAATGAAGCACAAGTTATATATGAAGAAGGACAAGTAACATTAACTAATTTTAGAGAAGGAGATAATAGTCATTATGCAACTGACGGACAAGCTGATATATTAGATGAAATCTTAAGAAATGGAAATTGCGAAATAATAGGAAACATATATGATAATCCAGAATTATTGAAAGGAGAATAACAATGGCAACTAATATATGTTTAGACTGTGCATACTTAGGTGGAAAATGCACTATAGCAAGTGAAGAAATAAGAGAGTGTAATGAGTATAAGTTTATTATGAGAGAAATAGAAAGGAAAGAGAGTAATGCTGAAAATTAAAGATGGGGTAGATTTAAAAGAACTAGAAAAGTTTGGTTTTAAAGTTGTAGATACATTAAACGAAAAGCCAACAGAATTAAGTGATGGGAAATTTACAGTTATCGAATTATACAATGATATTTACGATATATGGAACACAAGAACAATATATGTAAATGCAAGTGCATATTTAGATAAAGTTTACGATTTAATTAAAGCTGATTTAGTAGAAAAAGTATAGAAAGGAAAGAGGAAGAATGAAATTTAAAGTTAATGATGATATGTGGGAAATAAAAGAATTAGGTAAAGATGAACTTTTAGAATTATATAAAAAGAGTACAGATGATGATACATACTATGTTTTTGGAGTAACAGTAAAATCTGAACATATTATTTATATAAACAAAGATATGTGCTTTGACCAAAAAATTAAAACATTAAAGCATGAACTAACACATTGTTACATATGGGAATATGGATTATACAATGTAACAGATGTAAATGAAGAAGTGATATGTGATTTAGTAGCTTGTAGTCATGATTTTATAAATAGAATAGTAATAGACTATAAGCAAGAATATGAGAACAGTAAATGTGAAAAAATGTTGGAGCAAATAAATATTGGAGCAAATAAATAGGGAGGATTAACCTATGAATACAGAATACATAAGAAAACAATTAAAACAAGCAATGAACTTAATAGGTAATATAGACTTAAATAATTATGATAATACAGCATGGAAACAAAGAAAATTAAATGAAGCATATGATGTATTATTTGATTTAGATAATTTATTAAGATTAGAGGAGGAAGACCAATGACAAAGGAGTTCCTAGATAATGTAGAAAATACTAGTAAAGAACTAGAAAGAATAAAAATCAGACTAGAAAAATTAGAACAAAAAGAAAATACAGTATATACAGACCAAGTGCAAGGCAGTAGTAGAAGTTATCCATACGTAAAACATAATGTAAAAATAGAAGGAATCTGGATGCCTAAAGACAAAAACCTAAAACATAAATATAGAAAAATGATAAAGAATAAAAAGCACAAACTTGATAAATTGAAATTACAAGTAGAATATGAACTAAACTATGTTAAGGACTCTGTAATAAGAGATATAATAAGGTACAAATACATAGACAACAAGACATGGTTACAAATAATGTTTTTAATGAATTTTAAATCAGAAAGTACAGCTAGAATGAAACTAGAAAGATTTTTTGAAAAAAATTAAAATTGTGCGTTTTGTGCAGATAAAACATGATAAAATGTTAGTAAGTAAAAGAGTAGTTGCCTATCATTAGTTTGGTAGGCATGCCCAAAACTACTAAAGTATTTGAATACAAAAATCTCAGAAGAGCAGAGTAATCTGTTCTTTTTTTATCTTTAAAAGTTTTTAATAAGGTATTGACAAATAGTATCAAATATAGTATCATTAAAATAGACAAAGTGCATTCGTACTTTTAAAGGGAGTGAATTATGAGACCTACAGCAAAACAGAGTAAAGGAGGAATGAACTATGTCTGACATTAAAAAATTGATACTTAAGATGAAAAGACAGCCGAACGGGATTAAATTTCAAGAGTTGGCTAAAGTACTAGAAGATAATGGATATAATATGAAGCCACCAAAGCGGAACATCACATCGTCATTTTATAAATGAACAAGGAGATGTAATAACAATTAAAGCAGAGAATCCAGTAAAGGCTGTATATGTAAAAGATGTGCTAAGAAGAATAGGCGAATAAAAGTCTACTCTTCTGAGTACACTTAAAGAGAAGGAGGGAGCCTTATGAAAACAGTAAAGGATTACATGGACTTGCCATATAATTATATTATTCAACCAGTCAATGATGAGAGTGGGTTCTATTTTTATGCACGTGTATTAGAATTAGATGGCTGTCAAAGTACAGGCGAAACATTCGATGAGGCATATAAAAATTTAAGAGAAGCGATGAAAGGCTGGATTGAAGCAAAACTTGATGGAGGATTTGAAGTACCTATGCCAGTTGGTTATGATGATTTTAGTGGTAAGTTTATAGTTAGAATACCAAAATCATTGCATTATAAATTGTCAGTAGAAGCAGAACAAGAAGGCGTATCATTAAATCAATACGCATTATATAAATTAAGTCATTAAGCTTTAACATATACAGCTTTAATATATATGAGTCTATCAATAAGCGGTAGGCTCTTTTATTATACTAAAAAGTTGTGCTAGGCAACACCTCCATATATATTTCATATAAACTTCCTATAGGAACTATCCTAGCTAGTTCTGAATATAAATTGTACGCAGGATATATAAAAAGCAACGGAGTTATAGGTGCGGTATATTAGTGTTGGCAGACCACGTAATATATCAACTTCGGATATAAGTAACTGTTGAAGCTAGGAATAATTACCCTAGTAATACCTTTATATCTTGCGTAGAGTTTATATAAAAGGAGTACACTTATGAAAAGTAAAGGTAGTGAATTAGCAAAACAAATAGACCTAGAGAATAGACATGATGAGTATATGAAGAAAAAGTATGAGCTAAAAAGGTTAAAAGATAACAAAACAGGAATTGTTAAAGAGGAGAAAAGATGAAGAATATATTTTATTTTAGTAAGATAAGTAAAATACGGAGGAACGGAACAATTTCTTTATGAGATAGCAAAGAAGTATAAAAATAAAGATATAACAATTTATTATGATTCAGCAGATACGACTCAATTACAAAGACTAAGAGAATTAGTAAGATGCAAAAAACATATACAAGGCGAAAAGGTCAAATGTGAAAAAGCCTTTTTGAATTTCAATTTAGATATGATAGATGATATAGAAGCAGAAGAATATTATTTTGTATCTCATGCTAATTATGAAGAACTACATAGAGTACATGGAGGATATATACCACCAATAGACAATCCAAAGCTAACACATTATATAGGAGTATCACAATTTGCTACAGACAAATTAGAAGAGTATAGGAAGAAAATAGGTAAAGACATAAAGACAATTAAATGCTATAATCCACTAACACTAGAACCAAAACAAAAGCTAATTCATTTAGTAAGTGCTTGTAGATTAGATGATGTAGTAAAAGGTGGAGGCAGAACTCTAGAGCTAATAGAAGCATTAGACAGATATTGTGTAGAGAATAACAGAAATTACATATGGACAATATTTACAAATCCAACAAAGATAAAAATAAATTCTCCAAATGTAATACAAATGCAACCTAGATTAGATGTAAGACCATTTATAGCGGATGCAGATTATGTATTACAATTAAGCAATGACATGGAAACATACTGTTATACAATAAATGAAGCCTTAGGATATGGAGTACCAATAGTAACAACACCATTAAGCATACTGAAAGAACTTCCAATAACAGATAATGAACATATAGTATTAGATTGGGACTGTGAAAATGTAGATGAAGTAGCAAGACAAATATTCGAGAAAGAAGTAAAACCTTTTGAATATATACCACCAAAAGATGACTGGGACAACATACTAGCAAAAGGAAGAAGTACTTATAAACAAGACTGGAAAAAAATATATTTAGTAGAATGTATAGAAGCATATACAGATGTAGTAAAGAATAAATGGATAGAACCAGGAGAACAGTGGGAAGTAGATTATTTACGCATGGAGTATTTAAATGATTTAGGATTAATTAAAGTAATAAAGGAGATAGACACTAAGTAGAGGAGATGGCAAAGAATGTGTGATAAGCTAAATGTAAAACAAGAAAAGTTCATACAGGGTATAATAAAAGGATTAAGTCAAAGACAGGCATATAAAGAAGCATTTGGTTCTGAATATGATGATAATGCAATAGATATTAATGCAAGTAAGCTATTTAACTCTGCTAAGGTGAAACTAAGGTATGAAGAGCTATTACAAGAGTTAGAAGATAAGTCAATAATGACAGCTAAAGAAAGAATGATTTGGTTATCTGATGTAGTTAAAGGAAATATAAAACATATCTCTTATGGAGGTAATGGAGAAGCTTATGAAAACGAAGCCTACATAAGTGATAAATTAAAAGCAGTAGACACCTTAAACAAAATGAGTGGAGAATATATCACGAAAGTAGATGCAAATGTAAATACAGAGATAAAGGTAACAATAGATGATTAATGTTAGTATAAGTAAAAAGGTATTCAATGACAAGTACTTGACTTATTTAGATAATGAGGACAGGTACTTGCTTTTTTATGGTGGAGGTTCAAGTGGTAAATCATATTATATAGTACAGCGATACATATATAAATTAATGAGAACAAAAATGAATTTACTTGTAGTAAGACAAACAGGAAACACAAACAGAGATAGTACATTTGCATTATTTAAGCAAGTAATAAGACAATGGAAAGTAGATAGCTTATTTGATATAACAGATTTAAGAATAAAGTGTAAGAACGGTAATGAAGTAATATTCAGAGGATTAGACGATGTAGAAAAGATAAAATCAACTACATTTGAAAATGGAGAACTTACAGACATATGGGTAGAAGAAGCAACAGAAACTTTAGAAGAAGATATAAACCAACTTAAAGTACGTTTAAGAGGTGGAACATCTAAAAAACAAATGGTTTTAAGCTTCAACCCTGTTAATATAAATCATTGGATAAAGAAACACTTTATTGATTCAGGACTTGCAACAGTATGTCATAGTACATATAAAGACAATAAGTTTTTAACAGAAGATGATATTCAAACACTAGAAGGATTCAAAACAATAGATGAATATTATTACAAAGTATACTGTTTAGGACAATGGGGAGTATTAGGAAAGACATACTTCAATGCAGAGAATATAAGTAATAGAATACAACAACTTAAAGAGCCTTTAAAAGTAGGCTCTTTTATTTATGATTATGACGGAAACAAGATAAGCAACGTAAGATTTAAACATGATACAAACGGATTCATAAAGATATATGAAGCACCTAAAGACAATTATCCTTACGTATTAAGTGGAGATACATCAGGAGAGGGGTCAGACTATTTCACAGGACAAGTATTAGATAACACAAATGGAAAGCAAGTAGCAGTATTAAGAAAAGAATTTGATGCTGATGAATATACAAGACAGATGTATTGTTTAGGCAAGTATTATAAGAATGCACTAATAGGAATAGAAAGCAACTTCGATACATTCCCTATTAAAGAGTTACAAAGATTAGGGTATACAAAACAATATGTAAGAGAAAAAGAAGATACATTTACAGGAAGCATTGTAAAAGCTTATGGATTTAAAACAGACAGAATAACAAGACCATTAATATTAAGTGAGTTACAAGCAATAATAAATGATCATGTTGAGTTAATGAATGACAAAGATACATTAGAAGAAATGCTAGTGTTTGTTAGAAATGAAAAAGGTAGACCAGAAGCACAACAAGGTTGCCATGATGACTTAGTAATGGCACTTGCAATAGCTTACCATATAAGAACACAACAAGACATGAAAGTAAAGAAGACAGAAACAGAAAAAAGACTAAGCAAAGAATTTACATTTGAATTTGATGAAGAAGAACCAAAAGGAGATTATGGAAGAACTATAAAAATAATATAGGAGGAAACAATGTTACACATATTACTGATGATAGTCACAGCGACTATCTTTTATTTTGGCTTTTTATTAGGTTACAAAGTAGCGAACAAAGAAGAAATACAGCCTAAGATAAATAAGGAGAAAATCAAAGAGAAAATACCATTCACAGAAGAATACAAAGAAGCAAAGGAAGAAGAAGCAAGGATAAACGCATTAAATCAATTATTAGAAAATGTCAATAACTATAAAGGAAATGATGAAGGACAAAGGAGGATTAGATAATGGAAGAAGAAAGCAAACTAACAACAATATTCGCACAGTATAGGAAGATAAAAGATTATTTAACCTCTAAAGGATATTTCACTCAAATGGAAAAAAACTATAACTTTTATATGGGTGACCAATGGAAAGGATTAGAGAGTGGAGACCAAGCAATGCCTATGGACAATATAATAGCTTCAATATGCAATTATAAGATAGGTAATGTAAATCAAAACAACATGACAATAGTTTATTCTTCTGAGAATGTAGACGAGGAAGATTTTAAAGAAATAGAATACACAGACGAAACAGGACAAGTACAAACAACATCTAAACGTAAGATATATGAAAAAGCTGTAGAGCTATTAAATAAGAATGCTAATACATTCTTTGAATCAAATAACTTAGAAACAGAAATGTGGGACTACAACACAGAGAACTGTATAAGTGGCATGGTATGTATGTATATCTACAAAGACGAGAATGACCTTGAAAGAGCAGAGATGGTAGAGGGCAATAACATATACTTCTCAGACGAAAATGACCCTGAAATACAAAACCAAGAGTTTATATTAATAACATTTAGACGTCCAGTAGAACAGGTAAGAGAAGAAGCTAGAAGGAACGGACTAAGTGAAGACGAGATACAACAGATAACAGCTGATACAGATACAGATGAACAAATAGGTAACAAGAAAGAAACAGAAGTAGGTTCAGGTAAAGTTCTATGCATATTAAAACTATATAAGAAAGCTAAAAAAGTTAAGAAAACAGAAAAAAGAATAGTAGTAGACAATGACGGTATTGAGCATGAAATGGACGTAGAGATAGGAACAGAAACAATAACAACAGTACATATGGTTAAGTCTACAAAGAATGTAGTCTATGTAAAAGAAACAGACTTAGGACTTACACTATATCCTCTATCAAAGATGATATGGATAAGAGAAAAGAACAATGCAAGAGGAAGAGGAGAACCACAAGATAAGATACCAAACCAAATAGAAATAAATCAAACATTAGCAAGAAGAGATATAGCAATTCAAATGTCTGCATATCCTAAACTTGCTTACTTAAGAAAGAGAATACAGAATCCTGGTAGTTTAAACAAAGTAGGTGTAGCAATAGCAGTAGAGGGTGAAGCAGTACAAGATATACGAAATGCAATAGATTATCTTAACCCTACACAAGTAAGTCCTGATGCTAAGAACTTTAGTGATGAATTATCATCAAAAACTAAGGATAATGCTTCTGCTTCTGATGCAGCATTAGGAACAATAGACCCAGAGAAAGCAAGTGGACGTTCTGTTATAGCAGTAAGAGATGCAGCTGCAGTTCCTTTGAATATTCACGTAACACGATATAAGAAATTCTTTGAAGATATAGCAAGAATATTATTTGATTTTTGGCAAAATGTAGACGTAGAAGGAAAGAGAATAGTACTTGAAGAAACAGACGAAGAAACAGGCAAGACAAACGTAACGGTTGAAACAATACCTCATGATGTAATGACACAACTAAAAATAAAAGTAAAAGTAAATGTAGCACAAACAGACCCTTATTCAATATATGCACAAGAAGAAATGTGGGACAACTTATTTGTAAGACAAGCAATAACATTTGAAGAATGGGTAGACGGATTAAGTGATAACTCTAAATATAACAAAGCTAAGCTAGAAGAAATAGTACGCAACAGAAGAAACAAAGAAAGACAATTAATGGCAATTGAAGAAGACATCAAAGACAAACAAATTGAAGCTGATAGTATTATCCAACAAAGACAACAAGAGCAAGAAGTAGAAGATACTGCAAACGAGGTAGAAGCACAACAAGAACAATTAAATCAAATGATACAAGAAGCACAACAGGAAGAAGAATTTAATCAATTGATGGGAGGTTAAGATGGACGATAAACTAATAAGACTTGCAAGAAAAGTAAAAACCTTAGAAGATGAATTAAACAGAATATCCAAGATAAAAGACCTTGATGGATTATTACTTGCAAATAGTGACATGAGTAGTCGATATAGAAAGTCAATAGCAGAAACAGTTGACGTTTACAAAGATTACATATCAAACACTAGAAAAGAACTGCAAGATTCATTAAAAACTATTCAAAAAGAACAAACAGAAAAACATACCGCTAACAAGAAAAACATAGATATCTTAGAAGCTAAACTAAACAAAGTCAAAGACGATATATTAAATGTATCAACAAGTATAAACAAGTCTATTGAAGATATACAAAAAGACATCCTAAAGGATATAAAAGACAAGAATAATCAAATCTTATTAAACTTAGATAAAAAGGATAAAGAACTAAAAGAAGTAAAAAAAGAAAACACAGCTTTAAATAAAGATTTAAAAGCCTTAAAAGATTTAGTTGGAAAGCTAGAACTACAAAAAGGAGATGACGGAAAGTCAGCTTATGATATAGCTTGTGAATTAGGCTTTAAAGGGACTAAGGAAGAATGGATAAAAAGTTTACATGGTAAAGATGGACAAGACATTGAGCTAAGAGGATTAAGAGCTTTTAGTGACGTAAAGAATGACAATAAGATGTATGCAAGAAAAAATAAAAAATGGGTAGAAGTAGAAGAGTATGACGATACAGAACTTAGAAATGAAATAGAAACCTTACAAACCGAAAACACACGCTTAAAAGCAACCCTACCAACCACAACAGGAGAGGGAGAAAACATAACCCTATCTAACACAGCAGAGCTAGAATTTATACAGCCTCCATTACCTAGGGGAAATAGTGAACAAGTACAGTATAGTGGAAAGAATAAATTTGGTATAAATTCGAATTTTCCAATAACTAAAAATGGATTAACTTTTACTAAAAATACAGACGGAACGATAACTATTAATGGAACAGCTTCAACAACCTTTTCACAATTATTTACTTTATTTAATCAACTTTTAAATGGCAGTTATTTAATTAAACATAACGTGATTAGTGGAAGTGTTTCATCTAGTTGCTATATGTCAATTCAAGATAGTGATAATAATAACGTATCAGATAGAGTTTATGGCGGAACTGGTAGTGCTTCATTATCACTTGAAAATAAAACTATTGTTAGTGCTTCATTATATATTACTAATGGAACAGTTTTTAATAATTATACAGTTGGTTCACAACTAGAACAAGGCACAACAGCAACAGATTACGAACCATATGTAGGAGGAACAGCCTCACCAAATCCATCTTACCCACAAGAAATAACTAATGTTACAGGAGATGTAGAAGTATTAGTACAGAATAAGAATTTGTTTGATAGAAATGCAAGTTTAAATGGTTGGCAATTAACAAAAGAAAATTATCAAAATGGAATAAAACTAACTTCAACTGCTAATAGTGGAGTATGTTATATAAAATATACATTTCCTTTTGTGCATTCAACAGTACAAAATATATACTTAAATTTTATAAAAAGTGGAACAGGATTTGTAAATATCTATTTCTATGACGAAAATAGAAATACTACAAGGTCTACTACAAATCAAACTTCTTCATTTTCACTTTCAAATATTCCAGTTATAACAAAAACTGTAGATATATATTTTTATGGAGATACTTCAGCAATTGGAAAAGTTACTATATTTGATAATATACAACTAAAACTAAACACAACAGCCTCAACCTATACCCCACATCAAGAACAAACCTTTACATTCCCACTAGGAACACAAAGAATGTACTTAGGAGATTACTTAGCTGATGATGGTATTCATCATGTGAGAAAACAGACAGAAATTACAGCTGAAAATGTAAATTCAATAATTACTAATTTTAACAATACGGCATTTACTGTTCCAATTGTTTATGCTACTAAAACAAGGTTAGGAGCAGCAGTTAACTATAATAAAGAAATTTCATTATCAAATAATTATACTGAAATTACAGCTGTATCATCTATTAGAAGTGGTGCTTATTCAAGTAATTTTGACGCTGGTTCTTTATATATATTTGATGATAGATTTACAGATTTAGCAACAGCAAGACAATTATTAATAGGAACAATAATAGAAATACAACTAGCAACAGAAGAAATAACCCCATATACTACAGAACAACAACAAGCTTATGATGAAATAAAACAAGCT
>OCTX011553093.1_pt1 | contig 11797 bp, 6 predicted proteins | sample 1539691 | NCBI WGS metagenome assembly OCTX01 (sample SAMN02144231, study PRJEB22623) | gut metagenome | biome: sheep rumen | host: Ovis aries | place: New Zealand
ACCGTGCCGTCAGATCCCAGACCCCAGAACTTGCAGCTGACCAGCTTGCCTCTCTGCAGCGGAAGAGGTGCGGGAATCGGCAGGGACCGGTGCGTGACATCATCGTCGATTCCGATGGTGAAGTTCCCGAACGGATCCTCCTGCGTCAGGTGCGTGAATACTGCCGCAATCATTTCCGGTGTGGTGTCCTTGGAGGACAGGCCGTAGCGGCCGCCGATAATAAACGGCTTGTTCTCTTCATTGATAAAGGCCGAGCAGACTGCCAGATAGAGCGGATCGCCGGCGGCGCCCATTTCTTTGCAGCGGTCCAGAACCGCGATCTTTTTGACGGTCTTCGGCAGTGCCTTCAGGAAGAATTCCTTCGAGAAAGGATTGAACAGGTGAACCTGCAGATAGCCGACCTTTTCGCCCTGTGCGTTCAGGCAGGCAACCGCTTCTCTCGCAGCGCCGCTGACGGAACCCATGGCGATGACGACACGCTCCGCATCCGGTGCGCCGTAGTAATTGAAGATGTGATAATCCTCGCCGGTGTACTCATTGATCTTCTGCATATAATCTTCCACGATCTCCGGCAGGCCGTCATAGAAACGGTTGTTGGCTTCGCGGAACTGGAAATAGACGTCCGGATTCTGGACGGTATTGCGCAGAGACGGATGATACGGATTCAGCGCCGATTCACGGAAGCTTCGCACCGCGCCCCAGTCCAGCAGATTGCTGAAGACTTCGTAAGGAATCGCGCGGATCTTCTGGATCTCATGAGAAGTCCGGAAGCCGTCAAAGAAATGCATGAACGGGATCCTGGCCTTAATTGCGGCAAGATGCGCGACACCCGCCAGATCCATGACTTCCTGAACGCTTCCTGTGGACAGCATGGCAAAACCTGTCTGCCGGCAGTTCATGACATCGCTGTGATCTCCGAAAATGGACATCGCGTGCGTGCCGACGGTCCGGGATGCAACGTGCAGTACCGCGGGCTGCTTCGTGCCGCTGATCCGGTGCAGAACCGGGATCATCAGCATCAGGCCCTGTGAAGAGGTGAAGGAGGTTGCAAGAGATCCTGCCTCCAGTGCCCCGTGCACCGCGCCGATTGCGCCGGCTTCGGACTGCATTTCAACCAGTGTCACCGGCTGCGTAAACAGATTTTTGCGTCCGTTAGCGGACCATTCATCTGTTTTTCCTGCCATCGGAGAGGACGGTGTAATCGGATAGATTGCTGCGACCTCTGAAAAAGCGTAGGCAACATAGGCACAGGCCTCATTGCCGTCCACGACCATGATGGGTCTTTCTTCCTGTAAGTTTTCTGACATGATGATTCTACCCCCTGAAATAAAAGAATCTGTGCGCGGATTCTGCTCTCATGAAAGACGCATTTCCGCACACAGATTATTATACACCTTATTCGGCAGAGCGAATCATCAACCGCGTTTTTTTAAGGCTGAAGCAGTCACCATGCCGGTCAGCGCGAACAGCGCTATGACGTTCGGGATAACCATAAGCTGATTGAACAGATCCGACAGTTCCCAGACCAGGTCGTTGCTGGCGAGGGTTCCGAGGAAGATGAAAACCAGACCGATCAGGGAATAAACGACAACGGACTTCTCGCCGAAGAGGTAGATCATGTTGATCTTGCCGAACATGTTCCAGCTCAGAATCGTGGAGAAAGCGAAGAAGAACAGGCAGATGGCGACGAAGCTGTAGCCGATGCTCTCGCCGAACACAGAGCCGAAAGCGTTCTGCGCCAGATTGGCCTTCGTGATGCCCTCTGCGGATCCGGAGGCGAGAATGCCGTCGGGCGTATAGAGGGTGCTGATAATGACAAGGGCGTTCAGGGTCAGAACGACAAAGGTATCGATAAAGACACCGATCATCGCAACACAGCCCTGCTCGTGCGGATCGTCGACATTGGCCTGCGCGTGGGCATGCGGTGTGGAGCCCATACCGGCTTCGTTGGAGAACAGTCCTCTCTTGGCGCCCTGGGAAACCGCTGTCTTGAGAGCGTAGCCGAAGCCGCCGCCGATGATCGCCTGCGGCCTGAAGGCATAACTGAAAATCATACCGAAAGTCGCCGGAATGTAGCGCCATCTCATAATCAGGATAATCAGACCGCCCACGATGAAGATCGCCGCCATGATGGGGACAATTTTCTCCGTGACGGAAGCGAGCCGCTGCATGCCGCCAAGGAAAATGAAGCCGCACAGAATGACCAGCGCGATGCCGACAATCCAGGAAGGAATGCCGAACGCGTTCTGGAAGGTGGAGCCGATGGAATTGGACTGCACCATGCAGCCGAAGAAACCGAGAGCCAGAATAATGGCGACAGAGAAGAAACCGGCGAGGCCTTTTCCGAAGCTTCCTTCGAAAGCGGTCGTAATATAATAGACGGGACCGCCCAGGATGCTGCCGTCCCGGCCTTTGATCCGGGTCTTCTGTGCGAGAATGGCTTCAGCATAAATCGTGGCCATACCGAAGAAGGCGATGATCCACATCCAGAAGATGGCGCCCGGGCCGCCGGTCAGAATCGCGCCGGATGCGCCGACAATATTGCCGGTGCCGACCTGCGCCGCAATGGCGGTGGCGAGGGCCTGGAAGGAACTCATACCGCTCTCATGCTTTCTGCCGGACAGCGACAGGTTTCCGAAGGTCAGGCGGACGCCGTGCCCGAAGTTTCTGATCTGGACGAACCGGGTTTTGACTGAAAACCACAGTCCGACCGCGACCAGCATGAAAATCAGGATGTAGTCTGACAGGTAAGCGTTGATTTTCTGTACAAATGATAAAAGCATGCTCTCCTCCTCCGATACGAAAGCCTCAGCATGCTCCTCGCGCAGTTCATGACTGCACCTGATAAGACGTCTGCCGTTAAGCAGATGAACTTGCACCCTGTCCTTTTGCCTGAGAGATTTATGCGGACCTGCCGCATTTTGCACCTTCGGCACCCTTTTCGGGATTCTCCAGAGCTACTCCATTTTCAGTCATCACCCTCGCGGGAGCCTGAGAGTTTTACTCCTTCGGCGGACCGGCTGTCCGGTCCTTTTCTGAAAACTTCATCGTATCGTTTATTATGTAATTATATTCCGCACGAAATATTACCATCCGCCGCGGACGTCGTCAACAGCTTCTGATCAGTTGTCCAGATCCTGCTGCCGCATCCAGGTGTCCATGACAAAGCTGTGGGGAAGGAACTTGACCAGTAGTTTCTGGCCTCTTGCGACAAAGCCGTACATGCTCACGTCCTTTCCGCGCTTTAAGTCGCGGAAGGCCCGGCGGACAATATCCTCCGGATTGTACATGGCCGCGTATTTCTTCACAATCTGCTTGTCCGGATTCGTGATGGCGCGGTTGAAGAATTCCGTTTTGGTCCAGAAGGGGCAGACGGCCATGACGTGAATGTCCTCCCCTTTCAGCTCGCGGTTCAGCGCTCTGGAATAGCTCAGGACAAACGCCTTCGTCGCAGCATAGATATTGATGTACGGAATCGGCTGGAAGGCTGCGACGCTGGCCATGTTGACAATCTGCGCGCCGGTGCACATATAGGGAACCGAAAGCTGGCACAGCGTCATCAGCGCTTTGCAGTTCAGGTCCACCATATTCAGATTATCCTCCAGCGGGACATCCATCACGGCCTCAAATTTGCCGAAGCCGCTGGCGTTGACCAGCAGGGCGATCCGTTCATCCGCTCCCAGCTCATCCAGCAGGGCCTGATACAGGGCGGGCAGATCCGGATCCGTCAGATCCATGGGGATCGCACGCACCGGGAACGGCGCCGTGCTCTTCAGCTCCTCCAGCCGGTCTTTGCGGCGGGCAATCGCCCAGATTTCATCATATTTGTCATAGCTGTCCAGCGTTTTCACAAACTCGCGGCCCATTCCGCTGGACGCACCCGTAATGACAGCAATTTTCTTCATGATTTTCTCCCTCTGTTCAGAGTTCACGGTTCCTGCACCCCGTCAGATTCCCGCTCCGTTCACGGAGATAATTCTCGCGTACTCATGCGCGGAATCTTTAAGTGTACGCTTCCCGGTGCGGTAGTCGACGTAGATCAGACCGAACCGCCGGTCAAAACCATCCGCCCACTCGAAGTTGTCCATGATAGACCAGTACTGATAACCGATCACCGGAACACCCTCGTCAATGGCCTTCTCCAGCTCACGCAGATATCTGCGGAGATAATCGATGCGCTGCGGATCATGCACGGCACCGTCCAGACTCACCCAGTCCAGGTTCGCCATGCCGTTCTCCGTGATCAGGATCGGAAGGTGGTAGCGCTCGTAATGGAACTTCGGCATCCAGTACAGGCACTCCGGCGTCACCGCCCAGCCCATGGCCGTGCGAGGCATGCCGTCATAGCCCTGGTAGCCCTTGTCCGCATTCTGGTCTTCATAGTTCTGTGAGTTATAGATATTAAAACCGAAGAAATCCAGCGGCTGGTGAATGATCTTCAGATCTTCCTCGGAGAGCAAGCCTTTCAGCATATCCGGCACTTCGCCGAGAATAATCGGATCCAGCCAGAGAGCAAGTCCGAACATATCCTGATAAGTCAGTTCCCTGGCCCGTTCGATCTCCTCCGGCGAGTTGTCCGCCGGCGTATAGCCGCTGCCCACCGGCGCCATGCCGATCTTCGGCGTTTTTTTCGCATTTTGCCTGATCACAAGGGCGCTCTTGCCGTGAGCCAGCATATAATTGCGGAGCAGTGTCGACATTTTCTCCGGCACCTGCAGAAACGGTGCGTGGACACCGCCCAGATACCCTGCGCCGATAAAACACTGCGGCTCGTTGACCGTCATCCAGTACTGCACCCGGTCAGAGAGTGCATCGACGACAATGCGGGTGTATTCGGCGAAAAGATCGCTGATCCGCTCCGACTCCCAGCCGCCCATCTCATACGCCCACATGGGCAGGTCCCAGTGATACAGCGTCACCAGCGGCTCGATCCCGGCACAGAGAAGCTCGTCGACCAAATTGCTGTAGAACTCAATTCCCTTCGGATTGACGACGCCCTCGGCGGACATTACGCGCGGCCAGCTGACGGAGAAGCGATAGGACTTCAGGCCGATCTGCTTCATCAGCGCCACATCCTCTTTGTAATGATGATAATGGTCGGTCGAGACGGCGGCATTCTCATCTCTTTTTACATGTCCTTTATAAAGCGCATCCCAGATGCCGGGAACCTTCCCGTCTTCTGCGGCTGCTCCCTCTACCTGATACGACGCCGACGCGGCGCCCCATAAAAAGTCCTTCGGAAACGGCATGCTGTACACCTCCTGATTTTCGGATAAACCCGGGAGTCATTCCCACATCAGATTATAATATACACAGCCATCTGTCCGAAAGGCTTTATGTTTCATACAGAAAACCGATTGTCTTCATCATCAGCGGAAAACTGATTCTGCATTTCCCGTCCCATACGAGAACCGGGATCTCTGTGTCAAAACCATAGACTGCCGGTATGGCCTCATGCTCAAGATCATACACAATAACGGCTTTTTTATCCGGATCGATGATCCAGTACTCTCTTACACCGGCATTCATATATTTATAGAGCTTCAGCGACATATCCTTTTTTCTCGTCGAGGGAGAGAGCACTTCCGCCAGAAAATCCGGGGCGCCGAACACGCGGCCGTTCCGGAATTTTGCCCTGTCACAGACAATCAGCACGTCCGGCTGCACGACGGTCTTCTCGTCGCAGTCCAGCTGCACATCCACCGGCGACATGAACGGCATACACTCTCCGCCCTGCTCCATTACAAAATCCAGCAGCTGCTTGTGCATAAATCCGCCGATAGCCTGATGCACTGTCGTCGGGGCTGCCATATCATAGAACACCCCGTCAATCATCTCCACCCGCCGCTCTTCAGGAAGAGCGAGATAGTCCTCCAGTGTGTAATCACCCGGGTTTTTTACCTGATATTGTTCCGCGCTCTCCGCGACCATACCGGGCTTACGAAGTGCGTTTTCCAGTTTCCGCAGGGTCTCCTCCCTCGGGAGGGAGGTGAATCCGCTCATCACCTTCTGCACCGTACCGAGAGGAACTCCGCTGAGCTCGGATAGCCGTGCGTTGGAATACCCCAGTTCCTGCTTGCGCCTCTTCATTTCCTCGATTGTCATCCCTGTTCTCCTTTCCGGCATTGCACAGAAATCCGTTTCAAAGCCATTTCAAACCCGCTACCCCGACTTTATAGATCCATTTTAGATCCTTTGATTCCATTTTGCAACCGCAAAGCAGTATAAAGAGCGAAAAAAACGCCCTCCTTACCGGCTGTCCGGTAAAGAGGGTACTTATCAATCCTGAGAAACCGCGAGGGCGTTTTCAGTCTTCCACAAAATCTTCTCTGTATGGCGCAAACACATCGATCAGCACGCCCGGCTCCAGGCACACGCAGCCGTGCTCGACGCCGTCAGTCTTGAGCAGCGTGTCCCCCTTTCTCACGACATGTTTTTCACCGTCAATGCAGAACTCAAACGCCCCGCTCACAACATAGGTGATCTGCGTGTGCGGATGCGAATGGAGCGCGCCGACCGCATCCTTTTCGAAAGTGTTCTCGACAACCATCACATCATCCGAGTACGCCAGCACCCGGCGCGTCACACCGCCGCCCATGTCCTGCGGCACAATATTCCTGTAATAAACCCAGCGCTCACCCTTCATTTTTTTCTCCTCTCCTGAATTCAAATGCCCGGAAATCAAAATTGCTGCCCGGCAGGAACAGAAAACCGATTCGGTCAACGCCCTGCGGGGCCTTTACACAGAAGCTTTGTACGGTCCATTCCCGCGCCCGGGCAAAATCCAGCTCCGCCCGCATCTCCTGCCCGCCGGAAAACATGCACAGCTGAATCATGCACACATCCTGCGGCGTGCGTCCTTCCAGATCGATCCGGACTGTCCCGTCACCGCCGCGCACGGCATCAAGATTCATCTCCCGGAATTCCAGTGTGACGTTATTGCCGATTCCGAGCACGTCCGTCCCGCTCCGGCTGTATGTGTCGCCGTAAATCAGATCCGCCTCACCGGCCGTGATCCTGCGCAGCACCCGCTCCTGTTTTTCGAAGGAAAATCCCTTGATGTGCATCTTCTGATGCACGCGAAAACTGATCGTCTTCATGCCCCGCAGGCGCTCCTTCAGCTGCCAGGTCTCCTCCTGATAGACGTTATAAATGCTCTTTTTCTGATACACAACGAGATCCAGCAGCCTGCTGCCCGGCTCATCCGGCCTGCCCTCCCGGATCTCGATGGGATATTCCTCGTCCGTCAGCGTAAAGATCTGCATGGTGATCCGGTCTGAGCCGCCCGCACCGAAATCCAGATTGACGTAGGTCACCGTACTGACGCCGTCCCGCGCTGTCGCGATGCCGCGCTCATTTCCGGAGCCGATTTCACCCTCACAGCTGCTGTACTGCGCCGCCCAGATAAAATCATACGGATCCTGCTGTGCCTGCCCGATTCCCTCAATGCTGTATTCCAGCTCGGACAAAATCCGGATCTGCCCGGTGCCGCTCTTTGACGCAGCACGCAGACGGAATGTCCCGTCGCCCAGCGCCGTCAGCTTCACGGCAGCTCCGCCCCTGCCCGACGCTCCGCTTTTCACGGCATCTTCGCTGTTGATCTTCTCCAAGTGCACCAGCGCCGAGGGCACGCCGCGGTCGTCCACGGCAGAAAAGAAAATTTCCTGATCATCCGCATCCGCCGGCAGAACCTGCGCATACGCATACGCGGTCGGATTTTCTTTCGTGAGCAGCCGCGCGCTTTCTGCCCGGATCCGCACCGCGCGGACAGGAATTTCATCCGGCTGCCCTGTCAGAATTTCCCGCTCGATATTTGCCTGTGCCGTAAAGCGCCGCTCCCCGGGATATGCTGGAACCGTCGGATACGCGGCTGCTGCCCCGGATGCCGCAGCAATTTCATCTGCCTCATCCGCTCCGGGCACCGCATAGCAGATCAGCTCCGCGTCCGGAAGCCCCTTCGACCTTGCCCGGATAACAATTCCGCCCGGTTCATCCGAAGGCGCGACAATCGCCAGCAGCTTACCGGAAAACAGGCGCTTACTGCACCCTTTCAGGCTGTCGTAATCCGTGCTGTCGCCATTATCCAAACCGGTCAAAGCACCGCAGCCATCGACAGAAACGTCAATCCGGCAGGCTGCGTTCTCCACCGGATTCCCGTCCCGGTCAAGTGCACGCACGGTGACAAAAATCAGCTCACCGCTGCCGCACACAGCCTCCGTGCGGTCCGCCTCCAGCCGCAGGAAAGCCGCCTCACCGAACGAGCGCCGCTCCGCCCTGGCGATGACCTGCCCCGCTTTATCATAGCCGACGGCCGTCAGTGTCCCGGGCTCATAAGCCAGGCGGTAATCCGCCAGGATCCGGCTGCCGCTCCCCGGGGCGTGCGTCAGATTTTGCCTGCCCAGACTCTTCCCGTTCAGGAACAGTTCGACCGAGGCGGCATTTGATGCGACGCGCACATCGACCATCTGCCCCGGGTTGTGATCCCAGTAAGGGAAAAGATGAATCATCGGATTTTCCGCAGGATCGGTCCAGGCTGCCTGCCAGACGTAATACGCGTCCTTCGGGAAGCCCGCAGTGTCCACCTGGCCGAAAAAGGAATTCTTCGAATGATAAGGCGTCGGCTCGCCCAGATAGTCAAAGCCGCTCCACAAGAACTGTCCCATGGAATAAGGAAGGTCGCGGTCCGTCACGACGCAGGCCTCCATGCTCTGCGCGCCCCAGCTCGTCGTGCTGTTGCCAAGAGACGAGCACTGCCCGTCGTCATCACTGAGTCTTCCCGCCGACAGCGGGAAGTGATAGATGCCGCGGCTCTGCACGATCGAAGAGGTCTCGCTGCCGTAAATCACCCAGTCCGGGTGCGCGGCGTGATGCGCCTCATAATATTTTTCACCGTAATTGTAGCCGGCGATCTTCAGGATATCCGCACACTGCTGTGCGTTCTCCCAGGGCATGTAATTCGAGCCGATGGTGACGCGCCCGTTTCCGCGGGGATCCCACTTCTCCACCAGATGCCTGAGCTCCGCCGTCAGCTCCTGCCCGCGCTCCCGGTCCGCATGGGTATCATAGATCTCGTTCCCGATGCTCCACATCAGAATGCTCGGGTGATTCCGGTCCCGCCGGATCCAGCTCTCCACATCCTTCTCATGCCACTCCCGGAAAAACCGCGCGTAGTCATAGGGTGTCTTGGGCCGCTCCCACATGTCGAACCCTTCCGAGATGACATAAAATCCCATCTCGTCCGTCAGGTCCATCATCTCGCGCGCCGGCATCGCGTGGGCGCAGCGGATCGCATTGACACCCATTTCCTTCATGATCCGCAGCTGCCGCCGGCAGGCGCACAGATTGAAAGCGCCGCCGAGCGCTCCCTGGTCAAAATGCATGCAGACGCCGTGCAGCTTTTCATACCGGCCGTTGACAAACAGGCCTTCCTGCGGCCGCATTTCGATCGTCCGGAAGCCGATCCGCTGGGAAAACAGTGCCGCGCCGCCGGCCGTGTCTGCCTCCGGCGTTGTTGACCCATCCGGTTTATTTGCTGTAACTGTGCCTTTCAGCAGGTATAAAGCAGGATGTGAGGTGCTCCACTCCCGCACATTCCGGCAGCGATATGTCAGCCTGAAATGCTGCACGGCAGATGTGTCACCGACGCCGTCTTCGATCCTGTTTTCACAGGAGAGCAGTTCCATCTGCGCCGGAATTTCCGCGGCCGCTCCCGCCGGATTCAGAGCCGGCTCCCCGTCAGTTTCTCTCCTGATTTCCGACAGGACAAAATCCGGCCGCACCGCGGCGCCGTCTGTCTTCAGATCCGCATCGATATACAGAAGGTAATCCGACCTGCCGCCCTCTCCGGCCGTACCGGCAGAAGTCCCTGCGCCGGAGTCACATTTTGCCGAAGAAATATAAACGCCGTTTTCCTCAAAATCTATCGGCTCCGGAAAACGAATCCACACGTTCCGGATGATGCCGGCGCCGCTGTACCAGCGGCTGTTCGGCGCGCGGTAACGCACCCGGACCAGAATCCGGTTCACGCCCTCCATGAGAAAATCCGTCAGATTGATCGAAAAGGACGTGTAACCGTAGGGGTTGCGGCCCGCCTCGCAGCCATTGACATAGACGGTGCTGTCCATGTAGATGCCGTCAAAAATCAGCTCGGCCTCCTGTCCGGTCCTGCAGGGCACAAATTCTTTCAGGTACCAGCCGTCTCCGTCCCGGTACAGATTCATGCTGTCGGCGATCAGCCAGTCATGCGGAACCGGAACGGGTGCGAACTTTCCCTGCACATATGCGTCCATCGCATCCTGAAGCTGCGTGTCACCGGCCTGTGCATCTTCCTTCTGTGTATCGCCCGTCAGCAGGCAGAATTTCCAGTTGTCATTGAAGAGATATTTCATCTTGTCACTCTGCTTGTTGCACTCACATCATGATCTCAACGCATCCTGATCTCACATCATCGGCCGTCCATGCTCATCCGGGACACCGCTCATCCGGAAGAAGAAGCTGTTGACCTGATCGCACCACTCGCGCGCGTTACTGACCTGCCGCTGCATGCGCTCATGCATCCGCGCATAGGCGTCCGCGGGAAGCTCCTTTTCCATCTCCTCCAGCATGCCGAGCATCAGTTCGGCCTCCTGCAGACCCTCAAAATGCGTGTCGTAGATGTGCTGGAGAATGGTTTTGCCGCTCCTGAGCTTCCAGCTGTAAGGCATGTGGTGGAAAAACAGCAGCAGTTCCTCCGGACACGTGGCCGGATCATTGTACATGGACGCATTTGGCTCATTGTACTGCTGTGCGTAGCCCGTTCCCTTATCTGTCCGGTCGACGCCGATGCCGAGGTGATCCGCGCGGAGATAAGTCCCCCAGCGGTCGTACTCGTAGCCGATTATCGAAGGACCGTAATGTGTGGCCGGTGTCACCATCCAGCCGATGCCCAGCGGTGAAGTGTACTTCTCATAGGTTTCCCTGGAACGCAGCAGCATCTGCAGCAGGCGCTGTGCGTGTCCTGCGGACAGGCTGAAGGTCAGGCCGATCCACTCCGCCGCGATTTCCTCCGGCGTGATCTGCTCTTCAAAAGCCAGGCGGCCGAAGCCGTACCAGTTGGCCGCCGCCAGGTCATGGCCGGTCCAGCAGGCATCATTGCCCGTGTTGCTGACCGCCGTGATGCCGCACATGCGCGCTGCCCGGTTCCCGAAGGTCCGGCCGCTCACGATATCCGCCACCGTGTCTCCCGCGCCGGCATTCTCCGCAGGCACGCAGTAAGTCCGGAAGGACAGAATTTCCTTAAACATCGGAATCAGATAGCACAGGTCGATCTGATGGCCCGTGTACTCCTGTGCAATCTGTACTTCCAGCATCTGATTTGTCTTTTTCAGTCCGCCGAAGAGCGGCGAGACAGGCTCACGGATCTGGAAGTCCATGGGGCCGTTCTTAATCTGAAGAATGACGTTTTCATGGAAGCCGCCGTCGAGTCCGATAAAGTTGTCATACCCTGCCCGCGCGCGGTCCGTCTTCTCATCGCGCCAGTCCTGTGTGCAGTTGTAGACAAAGCAGCGCCACAGAATGCGGCCGCCGAAGGGCCGGATCAGATCCGCCAGCATATTGGCGCCGTCCGCCTGCGTCCGTCCGTAGGCATAAGGTCCCGGCTGTCCCTCCGAGTCGGCTTTGACCAGAAAACCGCCCAGGTTCGGCAGATGCCGGTACACGTTGGCGATACAGCCGGCCCACCAGTTCCGGACCGACTCGTCCAGCGGATCCGCCAGGGACAGTCCGCCCAGCACCATCGGTGCGGCGAAGCTGACCGACA
>OCTX012091953.1_pt1 | contig 11795 bp, 6 predicted proteins | sample 1539691 | NCBI WGS metagenome assembly OCTX01 (sample SAMN02144231, study PRJEB22623) | gut metagenome | biome: sheep rumen | host: Ovis aries | place: New Zealand
TTCACCAGCAGGAATGTCTATGTCGCTGATAGTAAGGCTGTCAATCTGAAGTTCTTTGATCTTTTTGGCCAGAGGTATGGCACCCCAGATAAAATATTTGTATCTGCCGTCGCGTATGCCGGTAAGTCCCTCTTTGGGCGACAGGTAACTTATATGGAATAGGGAGTCCTGAAACTCTTTCAGTTGAAGTGCTGCATAGTCATTTTCCTTCAGGTACAGAGTGTCGTTCTTTCCAAGAAGGTTTACAGACTGCAGCGGGGCTGAACCTTGCTTGCGGGCTACATTGACAGTGTAATAGTTTATATATTTCTTGGACTGCACATAAGGGCGACTTCTATATACATATGCCAAGCCATGTATGAGGTCTGCTTCATGGCGCTCAAACTTCTTGGCTGCCATAAACCATTCTTCCATGACAAACTTGTGTGGTATGTCCAACCTGTCTAATATGAGGTTCAGCACGTCGATATTATATCCTGCAGGCTGACCGTCACTATTGAGAAACTCGTATGGCTGAAAATCCCAGTCGCTCACTATTATTAAAGGGAACTCTTTTGTATATTCGGAGAACTCCTTAGCATCTGACGTGAGGACTGAAGACAGTAATGCCACAAGCAGTACTGCCATCCTTGCAAAGATATCTTGTATGATATGTAGTCTTATATTCATGTCGCTTTTTTGTTTTCAGTCTTTATTTCCTGTCTATCTTTGAGCATGAGCATGGGATGGATACCCATACTATCGTACCTTCACCGACAGTTGATTTGATTGTAATCTTGCCTTTCATCTGATTTACCAATTCCTGGCAGATACTCATACCAAGACCTGTACTGTTGTTGTCTGTCTGGGTAAAGCGATCGAAGATGTGCTTTAAGTTCTCCTCAGAGATGCCTTTACCTGTGTCTTGTGTACCTATTATCAGATGGTCACCAGTATAGTCACATCTGCAACGAACCTGACCTGATGTGGTGTCTTCGACAGCACGCCTTACGATCTGGTCTATCACAATACCGAGATTCTGTTCGTCAATGTCAACAATCAGACTGTTATATGGGTTCTCGTATATATAGTTCACTCCAGGCTTCTGACAATGGAATGCTGCTGCCTGACATCTGGCATCAAATATCGTTGCGAAATCTGTAGGCTTGTATTTGAATTCAATCATTTTTGCATCCAGACGGGATAGGAAAAGAATATCATTGATGAGATTCAGCAGCATCGATGAACTCTCTTTTATCTCTTTAGTAAATATCTTCTCGTCTTCAGGACTATGCTCCATTTCGAAGAGCTCTGCAAATCCCACCACAGAGTTTAAGGGGGTACGAATCTCGTAACTCATATTATGCAGGAATGCGTTCTTTACAGTCTCCACCTCCTGCGCCTTTATTGTCTCACGTGCCAGGTCTGCTTCTGTGGCTTTTATGTCTGTGACGTCACGGCACATGCCGAAATATCCCGTAACGTTTCCTTCTTTGTCGAAAGATGGAATGAACGATACTTGCAGAAACAGTCGTTTGCCCCCAGGCTGCCTGATCACTGTCTTAATGGCGGTATTGATAGATGCTGCCGAGAGATTGTCCATGTTGTTGAGCAGCCTTAAGGCCTTGTCCTTATATGCTTCATCTGTCAGCTGGATGGTACGTGTCTGGGTGAGTCTGTACTGCACGTGCCCAATCTCACTATAGATGTTCAGAATATGCAGGCTTGGTGAATAGGTCGCTATCTTGATGCTTCCGTTATGCAGCACGTAGTCGATATTCTTGATATAGCGCCTCATCTCAATATTGGCATCCCTTAGAAGCTCCATATTGCGCTTGAGTGAAGAGTATGCCTTGGCATTCTCAGTTACGTTACGGCCTGTACCGTAGATAGCTAGTAACTTGCCGTTCTCATCACGTACTGGTTCTATTTTCAGTTCATAGTAGAGCTCTTGATATTTTAGAATCTTGTTTAGCACACGTTCGTCATCTGGCGACTTGAATATCTGTGTCAGATATAAAGTGTCAAGGGTGTCCAGGTCTACTTCCCAGCCAAGCACATCGCTGATAGATATATGTGCTGCCTTGATCTCTTCCTTGCTTCTATTGAGGGCTAATAGCGATTTCTCGTTGAGGTCGTTGATGTATCCGTTCTCGTCGTAGGCTATCATGTCTATCATTGTTGAGTTGAAGATGCTCTGATAGCGTAGCATCATGTTTTTTACTTTCTGCTGCTTTTTCCTGCCTTCGGTGATGTCGCTGCGGGTGCCTATCAAGTCTGTTGGCTTGCCGTTCCTGTCGCGGTGCAGCACAGAGATCTCAACTGTGTAATTGCGGAATTCTGTTTCTTCTGAATTATCCTTTGCAAAGATGTCAAGCGTGACTTTATTTTCTTTGCCCTTCACAATGCTTGCAATAGCATCCTTCAGACGGTCAATGTCATGGGGGATTGCCTGTTTGAAGTACTCTGTCGATGGCATATTGCTTTCTGGCTGCCCGTCATTGTCAAGTGATGTGATAGTCCTTCCGGATACATCGTATATCCAGATCTTTACCTTACTGGTCTTTAGGATGAGAGCAAGCTGGTTGTTACTCTTTTTGATGTCGCGAGTCATCTTCTTTTCTCTCATGCGATAGAAACCGTAGTATGTCAGTAAGGCGATAATCAGGAGGGAAAGTCCTGTTGCTACATGCCATATCCAGGTAGGGATTCCTGATTCCACCCGTTCCGGATAGAACCATTTGTTCTGGATTGCCTGAAATTGTCCCTCTGAATTGAGAATTATGTAAATACTGTCGATCTTGTTCAGTAGTTCCTGATTATTAGACATGAATTTGTATTCACCATTAGGCATGTCTACGGGCGACAGCTCCAGATTGTCGTATTTGAACTTCTGGATGAGGTATTTGAGCGACATTGTGTTCCACAGCACTTGGCTCTTGGGGTCGGAATGTGCTTTCTGCACTGCATCCTGCATATCGTTATATGGTACTGAGTTGGCTTCCCACCCTTTGTCTTTCATAAGGTGGTGGCTGAAGGCTCCTGCATGTACAAGAACTACATGGGATGAAAGGTCGTTCACAGTCTTTACTTTAGGAAGCACACCCTTCTGATGGACAATGCTGTGCGTAAAGAGTTGTATGATGTTCTTTCCGTATTTTGCGTAGTCATCATGGAACTCTGCTGCCATACCGCACATCAGGTCTGCATGCCCTGCCTTCAGGTCCTTTAGGGCCTCTGATGTTGGCTTCAGCTTTATGATATATGGTATGTCCAGTCGCCTCATGATTATTTTCAGCAGGTCTATGTTGTAACCGACGGGGTCACCGACTTCGTTAAGGAAGGCGTAAGGCCAAAGATCCCATGCATCTTCATACACTAGTGGATGCTCCTCTGTAAACACTCGTGTGCTGTCCTGAGATTCTTCTGCAGCGATGGTTGCAGGTAACAAGTTGAGGGTGATAAGTATTGTAAGGAGTCTTATCATCGTCTGTTGCATACCAGAAAGTAGTTTTCTCGTTTTGTATATCATCATTTTTCCTTATGATTCTTCTTTTATCATTTCACAGGGTACCCATATCCAGAATGTAGAACCTTTGTCCTTGCCTGCTGATTCCACACCTACCTTTCCGTGATGACCTTCAGCTATGGCTTTACAGATAGACAGCCCGAGCCCTGTTCCCTGTATGAAGTCGTTGAGTTTTACAAATCTTTCGAACACCTTGTCTTGGGCTTCTTTTGGAATACCTTCACCTGTATCTTCACAATATATGTACAGTCCTTGATTCTCATAGCGATAGCCCACTTTGATGTGCCCCTGGTGGGTGTATTTTACGGCATTTGTCACAAAGTTTGTGATTACCTGCTGCAAGCGTCCGTTGTCGATGACTGTCTCGAACGACTTATACGGATTCTCTTTTATGAACTCCACTCCCGGCTCCTGTACTCTTTCTCTAAGTGAATCACAGATGTCATTAAACGACTTTGCGAAATCTACCTTGCTAGGCTCTATGTGTATGCCTCCAGAGTCCAGTGATGATATGGCAAGGATATCATTGATAAGCCTGAGCAGCATATCGCAGTTGTTCATGATTACACGGATAATCTCCTCCTTCTCTTCCTTTGTGGAAAGCATGGGCAGTATGTCTGAGAATCCGACGATGGAGTTCAGTGGTGTGCGGATCTCATGTGTCATGTTTGCCATGAAAACGGATTTCAGGCGTCCTGAGTCGTTGGCTCGCTCTGTTTCTTTCTTAAGCTTCTCCTGTTTCTTAATCAGCTCGTCGACATTTCTTACCACTCCATAGCTACCTGTCAGTTCTCCATTCTTATCGAAGATAGGAACACTGTCGATAAAGTTCCACTGCAAATCTCCTGTTTTGTGAAAGAATGGGCGCATGTATGTGAGCTCTGTCCTTGGGACATTGAAATAGTTGTCGAAGTCAAGCAGTCCCTGACGGAACGGACTGTCCAGGAAGTGGGATGATACTTCGTCGAAGGTCATCTCGCTCTCAGGGGTCTTTAGGCTCTTGTAGAAAGTGCATGTGCGGTCCTTCTTCCTGCACTGGAAGAATCTCATATTGCAAATGTCCATCAGATATTGCAACTGGTATTCATAATGCTGGATCTCTTTGTTGGCAGCCTCCATCTGAATGGCATTCCTCTTGTGCAGGAGATAGAGGTCACGCTCTTGTGTGATGTCACGGATGGATAGGGTGATATAGAAGAGTTCCCCCTTTTCATCATATATTGGGTGCACCCTCAATTCTGTATGACAGTTCACTCCTCGCTCAAGGATAAAACTCTTGGCGCAGAAGTACATGTCATCTATCTTCCTGTTGTCGAGGATGTTGCGGAATGTTGGCAGGTCGTAGATGCTGTGGCTATAGTAATACGGGTCTTTCTCTGACTGGAACTTAAGGATTTCTCTCATTTTGTTGTTAGCCCTGAGAAGATTACCGTCTTTGTCATAGAAAGCCAGGCCCACGATGGATTCTTCAAACATCGTGAGATATTTGTCGTTCACCTCATTGTTCTTCTGAATCTGCAATTGGTGATCTGTTTCATCGCTCATCGTACAGAAGATGGTGTCGGGCTCTTCCTGATTGTCATCTTTATATTGTCCGATTCCCGTGATGCGTATGTATCTCCAGTCTTCTGTCATTCCTTTTCCGCTGGAGTTCCATCGGATTACGCACTCATTCACCTTCTTCTTTCTTCCATGAAACAGGGCATAGAAGAAGGCCTGGTATACGGATCTGTCATCCGGGTGGACATAGTTTGTGCTTTCTTCATACGAAAGCCCTTCTTTGGGCATCATGTCTCCATACAGGTTCTTGGCATAGCGTCTGTGGAGGTCGAGCATGACGACATCGTTCCCACAGATGTCAAGAGTATGCTGCATGATGGTGGAAATCTCTCGCGTCTTGGAAGAATTCTTTCTGATGCGGAGTATGATGATACGGTTTATAGCCCATGTGATGATGAATAGCATCAGCACTGTCAGCACCATGATTGTTGTTATAACATATTGTCCTGCCATGTCACTTCTTCTCCATCTTTATCATTTCACAAGGTATAATTAAGTATACAGCTGTACCCTTGCCCTGCTCTGACTGAATTTCTATGCTGCCTCCCATCTGCTCTACTATTGACTTTATGATAGGCAGTTCCAGACCTGTGCCCTTTCGGCCATAGTTGGTATCGTTGGCAAAGCGGTCAAAAATATGACTGATTGTTTCTTTGTTTAATCCTGGACTTGTGTCTTCTATGGATATGGAGAGCTCTCCGTGACGATAGTCATACTTGGCACGAATGCTGCCTTCTTTGGTCGTTTTGGCTGACAACTCGCATATCTTGGATATTACTGACCCAAGGTTCTGCTCGTCGATTCTTACCAGAAGCTGGCTATAGGGGTTCTCTATAGTCATGCTTAAATTTGGATTGATGTCGCCCCATCCCATATAGCAGTAACCTTCGAATTGTGCGGCAAAGTCGGTCTCGTTGTAGTTGAATTCCACCATTTTTGCATCGAGCCTCGATATGAAGAGGATATCGTTTACGAGCTTTAACAGGTTTCCAGTGTTGCGCTTTATCTCTTCTGCGAAGACTGGCTCGTCGGCCTCGTCGTGTGGGGAGTTGAAAAGTTCTGCAAATCCGATAACTGCATTCAGAGGTGTACGGATCTCGTAACTCATGTTTGTCAGGAAGGTGTTCTTTAGTTCTTCTGTCTCCTGGGCTTTTTTCGTCTCCTCTTCAAGCTTCGTCTCTGTGAAATGCATCTCTGTGTCATTGCGGGCCATGCCGAAATAGTTCGTGATGTTACCGTCATCGTCTTTCACAGGAACCATGTTGATGGTCTGGTAGATGTTTCTGCCCAAGACGTCGTGGAAGATTGTCTCTACATTTGTACCGAGGGCTCCTGGAGTCTTGCGGTCCATGCGCAAGAACAGCCCTCGCAGCTTTCTCCTCTCTCTCTCTGTAACTAAAGATGCACATCGTATCTGTGACAGGCGATATTCTATCTTGTTAATGTCGCTGGCTACTTCAAGAGTATGGGTGTCGGGGTTATAGTTCAACATCCTTACGCCACTGATGCGAAGGGTATAATTGATGTTCTTTATATATTGCGTAAGACTCTCTGTTGTATGCTCAAGGATCTTCCTGTTCATCTGCTGGCGGTGGTAGGAAAGCACCATCTCCGTGATGTTTCGTCCTGCAGCTATCACTCCATGAAGTTTGCCCTCACTGTCGCGTATCGGGGTAAGGGCTACCTCGTAGTATATCTTGCCACCTTGGGTCAGCTCTGGGATTCTTTCGTCTGAGGCTTTTACTTTATCAATATCGGTTATCGACGAGAATTGTGTCTTTTCCAGTTTTTCAATGTCTACATCTCTGTAAGATGGTATGTCTGTAATATGTACTTTCCTCTTCAGCAGATCGGTACGGTTGGTGATTCCGAACGTCTCACAGGCTTTGTCGTTGATGTCGGTCAGAATGCCATTCTCATCATAGTAGATCATGTCTGCCAGCGACGAGCTGAACACTGTCCGGTATCTTATGGAAAGCTTTTGGGCGTTTTCGCGCCTGGTGTACTCTTCTGTGATGTCTCGCTGTATCCCCAGAAGTACTTTCGGAATTCCCGTGCTGGAACCATGGAGTATTGATATCTTGATGTCGTATATTTTTTCCTTGTCACTGATTTTGGCACCTCTGACAATCATGCAGCCGTTTTCTTTTCTCCCTTCTGATATGGGCTGGATAAATTCGTTGCGGAGTCGCTTGAAGTCATCGTGGTCGAAAAACTGGCTAAAGTCAATGGCGGCCATATCCTTCCATTCCTCACCACTCTCAGAAAGTATTGAGAAAAGCCTTTTCTGAACGTTGTATGTGAATATTTGTGTCTTGTTAGAGTATAGCACCAGTCCCAGCTGCTTGTTCAGCTGTTGACCCTTGGCTCTTGTATCCTTGTCGCGGTAATAATATAGCCTGTTTGTGAAAATCATCACAAAGAGACCGATAAGCAGGGCTGCTACTATATATGCTGCTACATGATGGAAATCGGCAAATGTTTCCAAGTTCTCTTTCTGTGCAGACACTGTAAGAGTTACTGCCAGCAGAATCGTTGTCACTAATATCCTTAGACCTTTGTTACAATTCATATAGTCATTAGGTGGTATTATTGGTGCAAAGATATGAAAAAGACTTCAATTAGCCAAATTTTATGCATAAAAAGTGTGAATTGTTTGGCAGATTGACAGAAAATAATTACTTTTGTCAACAGAAAACTTATAACTATCAGATTATGTTAGACGTTAAAGAGACTTTAAAGAAGAGTGAAGAGAGAATGGAGATGGCAGCGATGTTCCTTGAGGATGAGCTGAATCGCATTCGTGCCGGGCGTGCCAATGTTGCCATTCTTGATGGTGTTAGGGTGGCGTCGTATGGAAGTAAGGTGCCCCTGAACCAAGTAGCTAACGTGAGTGTTCCCGATCCTCGCACCATCGCTATTCGTCCTTGGGACAAGAAGCAGATTCGCGACATCGAGAAGGCTATCATGGACAGTGATGTGGGCATCACTCCGGAAAACAATGGTGAGGTTATCCGCCTCAATATCCCTATCCCGACAGAGGAGCGTCGTCGTGATCTTGCAAAGCAGTGTAACAAGATTGCGGAGAAGGCAAAGGTAGAGGTGCGTAATGTGCGTGCTGACATCAAGGAAAAGCTGAAAAAGGCTATCAAGGATGGACTGTCTGAAGATAACGAAAAGGATGCTGAGCTGGAGCTGCAGAAAATACACGATAAGTTTATCAAGAAAATTGATGAGCTTATAGCTGCAAAGAACAAGGAAATAATGACAGTATAACAAAGAGCATTTGATTCCCGCCCTAACTCTTGGGGCGGGAACTTATTTTATATGAAGGGCTTAGTAGTAAAAAATACTGGCAGCTGGTACACTGTCAGAACAGATGATGGACAGCTGATTGACTCAAAGATAAAGGGGAATTTCCGCCTTAAGGGCATCCGTAGCACCAATCCCGTGGCTGTGGGTGACCGTGTGACAATTGTTACTAATCAGGAGGGGACGGCTTTCATTACAGAGATAGATGATCGTCGTAACTATATCATCCGCAAGTCGCAGAACCTCTCCAAGCAGAGCCATATCATTGCAGCAAATGTCGATCAGGCCCTGCTGGTGGTGACTGTGAACCGCCCTCTTACCTCTACAACCTTCATTGACCGTTTCCTGGCATCTGCTGAGGCATATCGTGTGCCAGTGGTTCTTATATTTAATAAGACTGACCTCCTCGATGCCGATGAGGCCAGATACCAGAACGGGCTTATTCACCTGTATGAGACCGTTGGCTACGAGTGTCGTGCCATCTCTGCAGAGACAGGGGAGGGGGTTGACGAGCTCCTTCCTATGCTCGAAGGGAAGATCACACTACTCAGTGGCAATAGTGGGGTGGGCAAGTCAACACTTATTAACCGTCTTGTACCTGGAGCTGACCTGCGCACCTCTGAGATATCCGATGCCCATAATACAGGGCAGCACACTACTACCTTCAGTGAGATGATACCAATAGAAAAGGGATATCTCATCGATACCCCTGGAATTAAAGGCTTTGGCACCTTTGATATGGAACCGGAAGAACTGACCAGCTATTTTAAGGAAATCTTCACTTTCTCGAAAGACTGCCGTTTCTCTAACTGCACTCACACCCACGAGCCGGGATGTGCCGTTCTCAAGGCTCTCGAGGACCATTTTATTGCTCAAAGCCGTTACCAGTCGTACCTTAGCATGCTTGATGATAAGGACGATGGTAAATATCGCGAAGCTTTCTGAACTTACTACTTGTTCTCTGCGTCGATGGCCTTGATCTTCTCGCGAACGAGGTTCATCTCATCCTTCAGCTTCTGAACCTTGCGGTTCATCTCGTCGATGAGGCTGTTGCCCTTCTTCGATGATGCATTGAGGAATCCGAGATTGTTCTCGTAGGTCTGTACCTCCTGCTTGATGGCCTCATACTGGCGGAACAGGCGTGCGCGCTCATTGTCAAGAGCATTCTCACCGCGTTCTGCCACCTGCTTGAGGTTCTGCTTGAAGTTGTTAAGGCGCTTCTTTGCTACACTGATGTTCAGGTCTTTATATAGCTTGTCAAGTACTGCATGATACTCTTCGTAGAGCTTGTCCTTCTCCTTGAATGGCACATGGCCGATGCCCTGATACTCCTCTACGAGTGCCTGCACCTTCTCCTGGAGATCGTCTCCTGTCTCCTCAGCTACAGCCTTGAGCTTTTCTATCACGCTGCGTTTCTTCTCGAGGTTCTCACGCTCTTCGCCTCGCTGTCCTGCTCCTGCTGCGTTGCGGGCCTCAAAGAACTTGTTGCAGGCTCCGAGGAATTCCTCCCATAGCTGGTCGCCAAGTTTCTTTGGAACCATACCGATGGTCTTCCACTCTTTCTGAAGTGCTATGAGCTTGTCGCTGGTCGACTTCCAGTCTGTGCTGTCCTGCAGCTCCTTTGCTTTCTCGATGAGGGCACGCTTCTTGTCTGCATTCTCCTTGAAGGCGCTCTTCAGTCCTTTGAAGTACTCTGCCTTGCGCCCGAAGAAGTCATCGCATGCTGCACGGAAACGCTCAAAGATCTTCACATTCATCTTCTGAGGGGCAAAGCCGATGGTCTTCCACTCTGCCTGTATGTCGATGATCTCCTTGGTATGCTTCTCCCAGTCGCCGGAGCCTTTGTTCTCCATTGCGGCGATAGCCTCTACCTTCTCACAGAGCTCTGTCTTCCGGGCGAGGTTCTCTTCTTCCTTCGAACGGATTCCCTCGAAGTGCTGCTGGTGGCGCTTGTTGATGACTGTTGATGCAGCCTTGAAGCGGTTCCAGATTTCTTCGCGCTGCTCCTTTGCCACAGGACCGATCTCACGATACTCTGCATGTAGCTTCTGCAACTGGTGGAAGGCGCTGATGATATCTGTCTCGTCTGCCAGCCTTTCTGCGGCCTCGCAGAGCTTCGTCTTCAACTCAAGGTTCTTCTTGAAGTCGTATTCACGAGCCTCGTTGTTGAGCTTCAGCAGGTCGTAGAACTGCTCTACGTATAGCTGGTAGTTGCGCCAGAGCTCGCTGGCCTTCTCGGCAGGCACGTTCTTTATCTCGCGCCACTCTGCCTGCAGGGCCTTGAACTCCTGGTATGACTTGTTGGCCTCCTCGGGAGAGGTGATCATAGTCTTTATCTTTTCGATGATGGCCAGTTTCTTCTCGAGGTTAGCCTGCTTCTCTGCCTCCTGCTCCTTGAAGAGCTGTGCACGCTTCTCCTTTATGATGCCCATCTCTGCCTTGAAGACTTCTTCGTCCTCGTCACGGGTGATCTGGTATGCCTCAGGGTCGCCGCCTCCGTCAATGTATGCTTTGAGGGCTGCCTCACGCTCAGCGATGTGGATCTTGTAGAAGACGGTCTTAAGATAGTCTATCTCGTCTTTCTGGGGGGTCTCATCACCGTGGGCAATCTCCTTGATGCGGTCGAGCACTTCCTTCTTTGTCTCGTAGACTTTCTGGGGATGCTCTACTGCTTCGGGGGTTGCCTCTTCCGGCTGAGCTGCTGGCTCAGCAGCTTCTGGGGTTACAACTTCAGGTGCTTCAGCTGCCTGGATAACTTCTTCTTTTACTTCCTGCTCGAGGATGTTGTCTTGAGAGTCCATCATTTAACTTCTTTAGTTACTGACTTTATTATTATCACACAATATGGGGCAAAGTTAGGCAGAATTTTCGAGAATGCCTAATAATTAACATTATTTAATTCTCAAACAAGGCGTTTATGCTTGAAGAACCACCAGCAGAGACCCGACACGGTGATTGAGATGATTATTGCCATCACAAATCCCCAGGGACTATTCTCCATGCCGTTGATGAGGTTCATTCCGAACATGGATGTCACAAGTGTCGGTATCATCATTATGATGGTCACGGATGTAAGTGTACGCATCACGGTGTTCATGTTGTTGTTGATGATACTCTGGTAGGTGTCCATCGTCGACTCAAGGATGTCGGAGTAGATCAGGGTGGTTTCGCGGGCCTGTGTCATCTCGATGTTTACGTCTTCGATAAGGTCTGCATCCAGCTCGTCAATCTGAAGCTTGAACTTCAGTTTGGAGAGCAGTGTCTCGTTGCCTCGGATTGATGTCTGGAAGTATGTCAGAGAGTCTTGCAGACGTGACAGACCGATAAGGCTCTCGTTGTTAACCTCCTTGTCGAGGTTGCGCTTGGCCTTGTCTACGAGCATGGAGATTTGCTTCAGGCGCTTCAGATACCATAC
>OCTX011983724.1_pt1 | contig 11794 bp, 9 predicted proteins | sample 1539691 | NCBI WGS metagenome assembly OCTX01 (sample SAMN02144231, study PRJEB22623) | gut metagenome | biome: sheep rumen | host: Ovis aries | place: New Zealand
AATGGGCGACCTTCACGTAGGTCAGCTCGCAAGACTTATGTCACAGGCTATGAGAAAGCTCACAGCAGCTATCTCAAAGTCCAACTGCGTGGCTATATTCATAAATCAGGTACGTGAGAAGATAGGCGTCATGTACGGCAACCCTGAGACTACTCCGGGCGGAAGAGCTTTGAAATTCTATGCATCTGTCCGTATCGAGGTAAGAAAGGGCGAGGTAATAAAGTCCGGCAACGAGATAATCGGTGCTGATACAAAGTGTAAGGTCGTAAAGAACAAGGTAGCTCCGCCATTCAAGGAGTGCCATTTCGATATGATGTACGGTCAGGGAATCTCCAGAACAGGCGAAGTCCTCGACCTTGCCGTGGAACTCGACATAATCAAGAAGGGCGGCTCGTGGTTCAGCTATAAAGACCAGAAACTCGGTCAGGGACGTGATAACGTCAAGGAGCTTCTCAAAAACGACGAGGCTCTCATGAAAGAGATAGAGGAGCAGATACTCGCTCGTAAAGATGAGATATTAAATGCTCCTGTAAAGAAAGACAAAAAAGCAAAGGATGCGGCTGATGATAGTACTTCCGGAGAAGAAATCACTGAAAAGCCTGCATCATCCGACGACATCCTTGCTGATATAGATGAGGATTTTGAGGAGTTTACTCCTGCTGAAGAATAATGGAGATAACCTCTCTTACCAGATACAAAGGCTCTACATTTGAGGTCGAGCTTGACTATCAGCGAAAAATATATCTTCACGCCGATATTATCCACGACCATTCACTGCGTCAGGGCACTCAGCTTGAACGTGATGAACTTAAAAGGATAATATACGCTTCTAACTTCCGGCGAGCTTATCAGAGGGCTCTGTATCTGCTCGACTACAGAGATCACTCAAGAAAAGAGATGTACGATAAGCTCATAGACACCTATAAGAGCGAGGCACTTTGCTCTGCGGTGCTTGATAAGCTGGAAGAGAACCGCTTTATCGATGACGAAAGATATGCCGAGAATATGGCGAGAAAGCTTGTCGTGTCAAAGAGATTCGGCAGACGCAGAGCTCTCCGTGAGCTTGTACAGAAAGGCATCGGCCGCTTTACCGCTGAGGACGCTTTAGCTGAGTATGACGATACTTTCTCTGAAAATCTCAGCGAAATGCTCGAAACAAAGTACTCACGCTATCTCGGCGACCCTACTGACAGAAAATCAATAGAAAAAGTAAAAAGTTCACTTGTACGGTACGGCTACAGCTTTGATGAAATAAACCGTGCCGTAAAGGAATATTTTGAAAATATGGAAAGATGATGGAGGAACAACAAATGCCTATAAAGGTTGGAATGGTTTCACTTGGCTGCTCTAAGAATCTTGTGGATTCCGAGAGAATGCTCTTCAAACTCAAAAGCAGAGGGTATCAGCTGGTAACAGAACCCGGACTTGCTGATGTTGCAGTAGTCAATACCTGCGGCTTTATAAAGTCGGCTAAGGAAGAAGCCATAGAAACTATACTTGAACTTGGAAAGCTGAAAGAAGACGGAACTCTCAAAAAAATCATTATCACCGGCTGCCTTGTCGAGAGATACAAGGAAGAAACTGCCGAGCTTTTTCCGGAGGCTGATGCCGTTATCGGAATAGGCAATAACAAGGACATTATTGACGTTCTCGACCATGTCCTTGCCGGTGAAAAATATATAAACTTCGCTCCTAAGCTCGACGCTGAGCTTACCGGCGAGAGAATAATATCAACTCTGCCTTTCTTTACCTATCTTAAAGTAGCGGAGGGATGCAGTAACTGCTGCACCTACTGTGCTATACCTATGATAAGAGGTAAATTCCGCAGCGTTCCTATGGATGATGTGGTAAAAGAAGCTGAATTCCTTGCTGAACACGGTGTTACCGAGCTTGTTGTTATAGCTCAGGATACTTCCAGATACGGTGAGGATATTGAAGGCAGCTCACAGCTCCCTGAGCTTCTCAGAAGGCTCTGCAAAATAGACGGCCTTAAATGGATAAGAACTCTCTACTGCTACCCTGAGCGTATCACTGACGAGCTCCTTGATACTATCGCTTCTGAGGAAAAACTGGTCAAGTACCTTGAAATCCCTATCCAGCACTGCGACGGCGATATACTCCAGAGAATGAACCGCTGGGGTGATGAAGAAAAACTCGAAGCTCTGTTCAGCCATATCCGTGAGAAGATTCCGGGAGTAGTCCTGCGTACTACCCTTATTACCGGCTTCCCGGGCGAAACTGAGGAGCAGTTCAATAAGCTCGCAGAATTTATACAGCGTGTCCGCTTTGACAGACTCGGCTGCTTTGCTTACTCCCGTGAGGAGGGTACTAAGTCTTACGATTTTCCTGACCAGATAGACGAAGAAACTGCTGCTCACAGAGCTGATATAATAATGGAACAGCAGATGCTCATAAGTGCTGAAAATAACGAAAAGCTCCTCGGCAAAGAGTTTGAAGCCGTTGTTGAGGGCTTTGATAAATTCGGAGAGTGCTGGTTCGGAAGAACTGTTCTCGATGCTCCGGATATTGACGGAAAAGTATTCTTCACATCATCTGAACCGCTTGAAATAGGAAGCTATGTAAAGATCCGCATAAGCGATACACTTGATTATGACCTGATAGGAGAGGTGATAGAATAATGAATCTTCCAAATAAGCTTACATTGTTAAGAGTGCTTCTGATACCATTCTTCCTGCTGTTTATGTATATCGATATCCCGTTCCATTACGGACTTGCTCTGATACTCTTTGCAGCAGCATCGATTACAGATGCACTCGACGGAAAAATCGCAAGAAAACATAATCTTGTAACTAATTTCGGCAAATTCCTCGACCCTCTTGCTGATAAGGTGCTGGTCATCTCAGCTCTTACTGTGTTCGTAGAGAACAAGGACGTAAGAATGAGTGCTATACCGCTCATTATCATAATCGCAAGAGAATTCATGGTATCCGGTCTGAGACTTCTTGCTGCTGACAGCGGAATAGTCGTTGCAGCCGGTATCTGGGGAAAGCTGAAAACCGCATTCACAATGGTGACTATAGTCGGTATACTCTTCTGGCTCTGCATCTACCACGACTTCGATCTTGGTATCTCATGCTCAGTAAAGGATGCTGTAGAAAAAGTCATCGAACCTGTTCTTATATGGATATCCACAGCACTGACTATCATTTCAGGTGCTATATACCTCAAAGGATATTGGCACCTAATTGATTCAGATAAGTAAGAACCACTGTCTTCACAAGTGAGCTGATCGGTTCTTCAGGCAAAATTTCGTTGAAGACAGGTTCTAAGTCCCCGACCTTTGAAGGAGGTTAAAAATGAAACACTGTGCCGGACAGATAAAATATCTGGTTGCTATCAAAGAACTCATGGATGTGGACGAATATGTCCGCTGCGTAAACATCTCAAGACATCTTGGAGTCTCAAGACCAAGCGTCAGCAAAATGCTTCGCTGCCTTGCCAATTCCGGACTTGTTTATGAGGATTTCTGCAACAGCGTTGTCCTTACACCAGAAGGCGAAAAAGCTGTAAGGGATATATTCTCATCCTATAAAGAAGTGTACACCTTCTTCCATAACTTCCTGAAGCTTCCGGAACATGAAGCTCACGAAGAAGCTATAAAGTTCATTACGGATTTCCCGAAAGAGACCTGTGAACGTCTTAAAGTTCTTGTAAAAAGAACTCTCAAAAAGAAAGCATAAGAAAAACTCTCCTTTCAGTTGATTTGAAAGGAGAGTTTTTTTTACATACAACAGTATAAAACGAAAAACCGCTCCAGCCATTTCTGACAGGAGCGGTTTTCCGCTAAGGAGGTTTGGTATTTATTTGCGAAGACAACTTGAGTTAATACATCCGCTCCGCTCTGAAATGGAAAGGGAGTTTTTGGGCGAAGCGGATAGGAGTGAGGTGAATTATGCCTGCTCACTAAGGAGAATAGAAGCTCTGCTCTGTATCATTTCAGCAGCAGCCTGAGCTGTTTTTTCTCCGGCAAAATAAGCCTTGGTTTCTTCCTTCAATATATTGTAAATATCTATTGGAAGATCGCTCATGATATAATCTATATTCTTTACATAGTCTATAAGACTATTCTTTTCCTCTTCTGTAAGAGGCGGTATAATTATCTCTTTATCACCAACATATGAAGAACGGTCGTATTCTTCTTTCTTACCTTTGTCATCTATGGAGTAATCCTTTTTAGTGGAGTCGTCAGCTTTTTTCTCAAAAGCAGAAATTAATGAAGGGAATGCCCCGTATAAATCTGTATTCTGTGCTTCTTCATTAAAGAATGTCTTTAAGAATTTCCAGCACTCCTCCTTTGCAGGTGAATCTTTAAGTATAGAATAATAATTTGAAGCCTGTACAACGCCGCCATTACCATTTCCGGAAGTAGGGAAGCCAACTAAAGATATATCTTCATTAAAAATAACTTTTTTCAATTCGTTATAGCCTTTAAGGTCGCAAAGATCCCATGTATAAAGCATTGCTTTATCATTGATGTATTTAAGCTGATCTTCTTTATCAAATTTTTCCCATTCTTCTGCAGTAAAGTTGTCGATATCCAATTGACTGATTAAAGACTTTTCCGGAAATTGATTGCAGAATTCAAGTATTTCTACAAACTCAGGATCGTCGAAACTGCAAGTACCTTTATCAGTGTCGATAAATTTATTATCTGCTGAATACATTAATATATCAAATACACTCTCTTTTGAATCATCATCTGTAAGCTGAGCACCCTTAGGGAGTTTTTCATAAGCTGCTTTTATATCTTCAAAAGTCCAGCCCTGCTTATTAGCATATTTGCTCTTGCAGACCATAGTCATAGCATAGAATGAAGGAACAAATCCTACGAGCTTTCCGTCTGATTCACCTATTCTAAGGGCAGAAGGCATTATCTTATCTTTTGTTATATCAGGATCATTTTCCATTAATTCGTAAAGATCGACTAATGCATCTTTTTTAGCAAGCAATTTAAGAGTGCTCCTTGAATTTATTATCATCATATCAGGAGCTTTACCGGCAATAATATCCTTTTTAAGCTGTTCTTCGCCTGTATTTGAAATGCAATTATCACCCTCACTGTAATCGTTATATTTCTCGTAATCTACGAGCTTTATGCGATAATCTTTGCTTGTCTTGTTATAATCAGTTACCTTCTGTACTATATCATCAGAAGAGTACATAACTGCTAATGTAATTACTTTTGTATCTTTGAGTTCAGCTGCATCACGCATTGTAAGTCGGCTGATCTTATTATCGTCATCAAAAATTATAAAATCGCCGTTCTGTAGAGGTATGATATTACTAACTTTGTTTCCATTGATGTCGGAATCGACCCAGTTTAATACTTCTTCTGCCTTACCGTCTTTTATTTTCAATATACCGTTATAATTTTTAGCATAGATCGTATCAGGTTCGCTGCTTATGAGCTCATGTACACCATTTTCAACATCGGTTACATCTATAGGTTCGCCCTCTGCTTCTAAAGTACTGCTGTTATATTTATATATTCTCAATTTTTTGTCTTCATCGTATTTCAGAATATCTATCATGCCGCTTTCGTCTACTATCATGCTGTTGATGCTGCTATTCTCCTGAAGCTTCTGATCTTTTATTACTTTTCCGGACTTATCCATAATTATTACATATGAAGAAGAATTTATAAGTATATTTCCGTCATTAAGAGCGTCAATGCTATATACGTTCCACCACTCTTCATCTTCTGTATATTTCTTCACATCAAGCTCTTTAGCTTCAACTGTCACATTGCCGCTTAAATCAAAGGTATACATCTTATAGTACTGTTTTGCAGCCTTTTCCATAGCCTCAAAATCATAATTATCGTAATCGAAATCAGGGTCTTCATAGTCCGGCAATTTAAAATCACCGAAGTCTGTTATGTTAGCCAGAACAGTGATATTACCGTCATTTCCGGCAGCAGCATAAGATGTTACATAACCATTTTTAGGTTTTTCTATTTTAAGATTTAATTCTTTTGCACTGGACATATCCTTGTCGATCAGATAGTATTTATCCTCATCGTCCTTGCGGCCTGCTACAAGCACCTCTCCTGAACTGCTTAAATACTTTATTTCATCGATATAATTAATATCAAGAGTAAGATCGATGTCTACCGAACGATAGGAGTTATGGATAAGCTGGTCTGCTGTCTGGAGTTCTTTAGCTTGTGTGGATTTTCCGCATGATACTGCTGTTGTACCTATAGCCATAGCTGAGGCGATTACTGAGATCCTTTTTAATAAATTCTTTTTCATGATAAATTCCTTTCTATAATTCTTTCTTTTGTTATTTATTCCGGACTCTGTCCGGAGTTTTTCTGATGTTCTTCAAGCGGTGCCATAGTCTGTCTGCTTTTTTTGCTATGGTACGCTTTATATATAACTTTTTGCGTCTGTAGTTTCTTGCAAGAAGGAAGATGAACCACGCCACAGTAAGCAGTGGTATCATCATAATGATCCTTCTTGCAAAAAATATATATGAAAGACGGAATTCGGCAACTCTGGAAGCATTCTCCCAGAACGGATAAGCTACCGAATCGTCTATTATCGTTGACTTATAAAGCTTACTGAAATTCTTCGCCATTTTCTTAGGCTCGAATCTGCCTGTATTCCGGACTATTTTCATAGTCTTATCCTTGACATAAGTCTCTTTGAACAATTCCTCGACGTAGTTTATAGCAAAGTTTTCAACAGGGTCTGGTATAATAAGTTCATAACAGGTGACCTTTGAAAAATTATCCTGATTATTGGTTTTAGGCAGTTCATTATCCTCATACATACTGTCACTCATAGTGAAGTCAGCCGAAGCATCAGAGCTTTTTATAAGTCCGGCAGACTCATAGGATACATAAGCCATAGGCTTGCTTCCGATGCATTTTTTCTCCGGCTCAGTCGAGGGAGTTTCTATAACTCCCGAAATATACATCTTGACATCGTTTATGTATATATTCATCCCGACTACATTATCCGAACCATAAAGCTGCCATGCAAGCTCACGGTCTATTACAGCACCGTCCTTCATAATGTCATCATCATCGAAAAAGCATCCGTCAAGCAGTCTGAATTCGTGAAACAGGAAGAAATCTCCGCCGACCGCCGTAACATCAGCTTCGGCTTTACGCTCCATATCGCACCCGACTCTTTCAACTCCCAGCGGAGCACTGTATGCCTGAGTTATCCAGCGGTGTTCTCCGCTGAAATCATATGAAGCATCCACGAGCTTATTCTGTATCTGATAAAAGGTAGTTTTTGCATTGTTTATATTAAAATCAGCTTCATTTGAAATGAAACAGCTTATCTGTGAAAAAGACTCGTCACTGTCGCCTTTCCAGCGTTCAGCAGCATAATTATAGTACTGAGACTTCGCAAGAGCATTCCCACGCATCGTAAGTATCCCCGCACTCAGCAAAGCTGCGGCATTAACAGCGGCGATAATAATATATCGCTTCTTGATCTTATATCTCATAAAGCGGCACCGCCTTACTTATCTTTCATACGAACCTGATCGCCCGGAGATATAGATCTGCTCGATTCGGTGATAACGTAAGTACCCTGAGAGATATTGCCCTGAACCGCCTTTGATACTTCGTCGGCAGCCAGTACGTCAACTTTCACTTTCTCGGCAAAATAGCGATTTCCAAGAGGTGAATTCTTTGATTTCAGAGTAAGCACAAAATCTCCGTCGTCACCCTTTCGCACCGCACTCTTAGGCACTATAGCGTCATATGTACCTGAACCGCATGGTATGGATACTTCAAGCTGTGACCCTACCTCAACTTCGCCTGTTACATCAAATACCAGCATCTTATTCTTAGAACCGGATGTTGTATCAGCCTTTATTTCCTTGAGAGTCGCTTCTGTAGTGCCGCTCCAGTTGTTGAGCACCTCAGCTTTTACTCCTACTTTTATCTTTCTTGCTTTTTCCGGATCAACACCGTTTACTTTAAGTGTATATCCCTCATCAGCAAGGTCTACCATTGCAAGAATCTCGCCCTCAGTTACATCAGCGTCCGGCTGAGCTATTATTTCTCGCACTATACCGTCATACTTTGCTTTCAGCTCAACTTTGCCGGTATTTTTCTTCAGATTCTTTATTTCAGCCTTCTGAGCTTCTATACTTTTCTTCTTAGCCTCCATATCGAGTGCATTCTTTTTGCCTGTTACAGCGTCCTCAGCCTGAGCGTCAGCAAGAGCTGCCACAGCATCATCAAGAGCTGCCTGCTTTTCGTTTACGTCATCAACGTATGATTCATAGGACTCCGCTTCACTGCTCATATTACTCTCATAAGCTGCAACTCTGTCTGAGACAGGCTCTAATTCTTCTTCAATGCCCATAAGCTGGTCTGTGAGATTATTTCTGAGAGCCTCCTTAATGCTGTTATAATGCTCGGATTCCTTATCTCTTGCGGCACGTTTTTTCTCCGCATCATTGTAAGCTGAGTTTACTATATCTGCTCCTGCACCATTAGCAACCGCCTGTGTATAGTTAGCATAGGCATTGCTGTAGTCATCGGCAGCTTTCATGTATCTGTTATAGGCACTCGCAACGGAATTTGTATATTCCGGAGCAGCAGTTGAAAGGTCATCAGCATCAAGAGCACTTATAGTCGCCGAAAGCTTCTCCTTTATGCCCTGAAGTCTTCTTTCCTCGGACTTGTCAGAGCTGTACTGCTCTTTTGCCTGAGCTGCATCAGACTGCATACTGTAAGCCTTGTCACGCTTTTTTATAGCAGCATCAAGAGCTGCTCTTGTGTCCTTAACAGCCTTTTTTTCCTCTTTGAAGCTGTTTGGAGTATCAAGCAGAGCTTTTTCATATTCAAGCTCAGTTTCCTGTAAAGCTTTTTCAGCTTCTTTAAGGGTAGCATCAGATTCTGCTGTAAGAGTGAAGAGTACATCGTCCTTTTTTATTTCCTGACCCTTTTTAATATTTATAGCAACAATGGTCATTGCTTTTTCTGCCTTGACCTCATACGTCTGATTTGATTCAACTATACCGCTTCCTCTTACACGCTCTGTAAGCTTTCCGGAATTCACGGCCTCAGTGGATATTTCCGGAAGATGCCTGTTCATTATAGTGTTCGAGAAAAATGTGAGTATAAGCATTCCTGCAAGAAAGATTATAAGCAGAGTTTTTATTATCTCTCGTTTTCTTATCGGGGAACGTTCTTCTTTTTCAGTATTTTTTATATCGATCTTTTCGTTCATTGTATTCTACTCCTTATCAGCCTTTTATACCGCCGGCATAGGTTATGCCCTCTACGAGGTAATCCTCGCCATACAGGAACATAAGGATCGTCGGTATCATGTACACAACGCCTACCGCAAATGCAAGTCCCACATCGCCGGTATTGACCTGTGAAAGGAACACTGAAAGCGGATGCATTTCCGAATTTTTCATGAGTACCAGCGGCTGTTCTACCATATTCCAATAATCTATAAACACCAACATTCCTATCGATACAAGTGCACTCTTGCAGAGCGGAAGGTATATTTTTGTCATTATCTGAAATTCTCCTGCACCGTCAAGCTTCGCCGCTTCAACGTATGATATTGGTATTCTCCGCATTACCTTTGTAAGCAGGAAGATGCTGAACGGAGAGAATATGCTCGGCAGCAATACCGCTCTCCTCGACCACATCATGCAGAATACATTCAGCGGAGCGGCGGCTCCCTTAAATACTAATTTCTCAGATGTTTCCAGCATACCAAAGTGGTCGGCAACAAGGTAATTAGGTACAAGAGTTACCTGATAAGGCATCAGCATCAGTATTATGTAAGCAAAGAAAATTATGCTCTTTATCTTTCCCGGATACCTTGCAAATCCATAGGACGTTACTACTGCAAGCATCAGCTGAAACAGTGTTATCGGTACTGTAAGTATTACCGAATTCCAGAATTTCAGAAGATAATCTGAATTAAGTATCAGTACCGACTTGTACTGCGAAATAGTGACCTTATCCGGAATGAATTTCAGGTTAACGTCCTTTGAAATAACAACATTTTCTTCACCGCTCATATTGTTGAACATCGCACCATAATTGGCTGATATTTCTTTGGATGTCATGAATGAGTTTGCAATGGTCAGCACTGTGGGAAGAATGAACAAAACTGCACAAAGGAATACAAATACTGCAAGTGCTATATCTATAGGTCTGTATTTCTCTTTCTTCATCAGTTCTCCACATCCTTTCCGAAAAAGCTCTCAGCAATCAGGAGAACCGCTATTACCACTATCATCACAAGCGAGAATAATACCGCAGCAGCTGATAATTTCTGATAATCAAGACTCTGGAACGTGTTGTTCATAAAGTGCTGGAGCATATACAGCTTCGCAGGATAATTTCCGGTAAGAAGATACACTTCACGGAATATCTTGAACGAGTTGATAAGAGAAAGTATGAAAACGAAAAGTATAGTCGGTGAAAGATACCTAAGCTTTATGTGTACGAATTTGTAGAATGTGCTTGCTCCCTCAAGGTCGGCAACTTCTATTATATCTTTAGGGATACTGCAAAGAGCTGACATATAGAGTATCATATTATACCCCAGATTCTTCCATAAGAACATCAGTATTATAACTACCTGTCCCTTTGAAGTTTTAAGCCAGTCTACAGGCTCTCCGCCGAACATCTCCACTATCTGGTTGACTGTACCATGATTATGGAAAAGCACCTGCCATACAAGCACTACAGATGCTGTCGGCACCATTAGCGGACTTAGAAAGAAAGTTCTTACAAGACTTTTTCCCGGTATCTTCCTTTCAAGCAGCACCGCAAGCATCAGTGAAAGCACGGTCGCAAGTGGAACTGCTATACCTGTGAATATCGCCGTATTCTTTGCCGCTGTCTTAAATGCCATATTATCCATCAGCTTTGAGTAGTTCTCTGTACCTACATACTCCTTGCTGATAGCATTATTAATAGTCGAGTAATAAACAACTATAATAAATGGGATTATAAAGAAAATAAGAACTCCGATAATGCTCGGTATAAGACAGGCATTGCTGAATAAACGCTCACGCCGTCTGCCGCACTGATTTCCTGACCTTCTCCTTATCAAATGTATCACACCTCTTGCTCTGTATTTTATATCTGCTATCCTGAATCTTTCTTTAATACATATCACAGACTCTGAAAATGATCTTCATATATTAGTGTCCTGAAAACGTAAAAAAGACGATGCTGAAATTATTTTTTTATTTTAACTTCAACTCCTGTTTTTGTCCTGAGTTCTCTAATACTATAATCCATTGATAATTCATTGTCAATGGATTTTGCAGTTATTTTGCATTTTGCTTATCACATTTTTGATTTTTTTCCTTTTTATTTCTTTTTGCTGTCAGCAATATTGTTTTTATATCTCATTTCTTTTGTAGACAATAATTATTATACTGTCCCTTTATTACATTACGATGACTTCTGCATAACAAAAACGTCATTTTTCTATCCTTCATTGTGTTTTAAAAGCCGAATATAGCAATTGTCACTTAGCAAATCAAATATCAAAACTTTTTTTGTACATTGTGACTTTTTTTGTTTTCAGCTATTGACAAACCAGCTTTTTTGTGGTAGAATGTTTACTGTTGAAACGACATGCGGGTGTAGTTCAATGGTAGAATTCCAGCCTTCCAAGCTGGTTACGTGGGTTCGATTCCCATCACCCGCTCCATTTTAATTTTAGCAGCTTTGGCTGCTGATTTTATCTATGCGCCTTTAACTCAGCTGGATAGAGTAACTGCCTTCTAAGCAGTAAGCCGCTGGTTCGAATCCAGCAAG
>OCTX012213896.1_pt1 | contig 11793 bp, 11 predicted proteins | sample 1539691 | NCBI WGS metagenome assembly OCTX01 (sample SAMN02144231, study PRJEB22623) | gut metagenome | biome: sheep rumen | host: Ovis aries | place: New Zealand
CATGGCCATGCGCCAGTACAAGGACACCAAGCAGAGCGCCGAGGCGTTCAACGCCGTAGCTGATCTTGTAAAGCCCGCCCCGACGCCGGTGCCTTCCTCCGTGGAGGACGCCACCGGCGAGGACGGAACAGACACTCCGGCAAGCTATGAGCCTGCCTCGGAGCTGACCGCCTATGACAAGTACGCGGCAGTCTATGAGCAGAATAGCGATTTTATTGGCTGGATCAGCATTGAGGACACCAAGATCAACTACCCCGTCATGCAGACCCCCGGCAGCAAGGACTTCTATCTGAAGCACGCTTTTGATAAGTCATACAGTGAGTACGGCGTTCCCTATATGCAGGAGAATTGCAAGCTGGGGCTCTCCGACAACTGCGTGATCTACGGCCACCACATGCAGGACGGCTCCATGTTTGCCGACCTCTGCAAGTTTGAAAGCGAGGACTTCTACAAGGAGCATAAGACCATCCATTTTGACACGCTGGCGGGCTTTGGCGAGTATGAGATCGTGTGCGTATTCAAGACGGCGGCCTACGCTGCGGACGGCTTCAAGTATTACCACTTCGTTGACGCCGCTGACGCTGCGGAGTTTAACAGCTTCCTGTCCTCTTGCCAGTCTCTTGCCCTCTATGATACGGGCGTGAGCGCCGAGTACGGCGACAAACTGATTACGCTCTCCACCTGTGAATACAGCCGCAGCAACGGACGCATGGTGATCGTTGCCAAGCTGGTGCAGCCTGCCGCCGATGAGGTGGGAGGCAATGGCTGATATTAAAACACGGGATGCCGTCAAAGGCACGATCAAGACCATAGATAAATCCGCTGTTGCCGCCGAGCGCATGAAAGACGCCTTTATCCGTACCAAGGAAAAGGCGGAGCGTAGCACTTCTCCCACGGAGAACAGCCCGGAGGAATACGCGGCAGACCGTGTGACGGGCAGCGCGGAAGCCGTCACCTTCGGGGCGGCGCATGAGTTTGATAAGCGCGGGCGAAAGGCCGTCCGGGACACAAAGGAGAATATATCCAAGACCAAGGACTATCTGGAGCAGCGCAAAGCGGCGCAGCCGCAGGAGGCGGCAAAGAAAGCCGCCGAGAAAGCGCAGGAAACCGCCTGCGCCGCCCAGCAGCCCAGCCAGACAGTGACCTATCCAAACGCCGCACCCACCCCGGCCAGAGCGCCGACCACTCCGGCAGAAACGCCCCAGCCTTCACCGGCTGGGGCGCGTATCAAGACCATAGATCGGCAGCGCATGACCATTCGCACACGGGAAAGTACCCGCACAGCCATAGAGCAGCCCGTGAGAACAGGCGGCATCCGAGCAGTCAAAGGCTCTGCCCGTACCGTCAAGACTGCCGAGCAATCATCCCGTGCGGCCATCAAGACCAGCGAACAGGCGGCGCGCACCGCGCAGGCCAGCGCCAAAGCCACAGTAAAGACAGCAGAACGAACAGCACAGGCGGCGAGGGCGGCGGCAAAGACCGCCGCCGATACCGCCAAGCGCGCCGCTGAAGCTACGGCCAAGGCCATCAAGGCGATCATTGCCGAGACAAAGGCGCTGATCGAGGCCATTGTCGCGGGCGGTTGGATCTCCGTTATGATCATTCTGATCGTGGTGATGCTGGGCGTGGCGATCTCTCTTTTCGGCAGCGGCAGCGGTAATAGCTCTTATACGCCGGTGAGCGCTGAGGTGGAAGCCTACACTCCCATCATTCGCATTTATGCCCAGCAGTACGGTGTCGGGGAATATGTGGAACTGATAAAGGCCATTATGATGCAGGAGAGCGGCGGGCGCGGAGACGATCCTATGCAGGCGTCCGAGAGCGGCTATAATACCCGATATCCGCACAGCCCCAACGCCATCACCGACCCGGAGTATTCCATTGATGTAGGCGTTCAGACCATCGCGGACAGTCTGCGGCAAGCGGATGTGGAAAGCCCCATCGACATGGATAACATCAAGCTGGCCTTGCAGGGCTATAACTACGGAAACGGCTTTATCTCATGGGCGCGGGCAAATTACGGCGGTTATTCTACGATTGCGGCGATTGAGTTTTCCGACATGATGGCCGCGCGCATGGGCTGGAGCGGGTACGGGGATAAGCAGTACCCAGCTCATGTGCTGCGGTACTATCCCATAGGCCGCGCCTTTACCGTAGGCGGCAATCAGGCCATCGTGGAGGTGGCCTTGACGCAGGTGGGCAATGAGGGCGGTGAGCCATACTGGAGCTGGTGGGGCTTGAGCTACCGTGTGGAATGGTGCGCCATGTTCGTGAGCTGGTGCGCCGATCAATGCGGCTACCTGGACGCCGGAATCCTGCCCAAAATGGAGGGCGTGCGCCCTTATGTGGACTGGTTTATCCAGCACGATCAATGGCAAGGCCGTGACTATGAGCCAAGCCCAGGCGACATTATCTTTTTCGATTGGGAAAGCGACGGCCTGGCTGATCATGTCGGCATTGTTGAGCGTGTAGAGGATGGGCTGATCTATACCGTGGAGGGTAATTCCGGGGATCGCTGCATCGAAAACCGCTACTATCTCAGCTCCGCTCCAATATACGGCTTCGGGCAGCCGTTGTATTGAAACGTATTCTATCGCGAGATCCCAGGGCGGGTGGCGAAATGCTTACCCGCCCTCATTCTTAAGAATCCCTAACATCGTTGAAAGAACAGCTTTTTCCAGTTATAATCTATTTGATCCTCTCAAAGAAAGAAGGGGTACAAATGATTCAGATTATTATTTGCGATGATGATGCAGCTTTTGCTGAACGCCTAAGTGCCGCTATCAGTACAATCCTAACACGCGACAGTATTTCCGCGAAAATTCTTGTTTGCAATTCCGCAGAAGAAATTGGGCGGGAGACTCTGGCATCTTGTGATGTGGCTTTCTTGGATGTTGACTTTAAGGGAAAAAACTACAACGGGATAGATATTGCGCGTGAACTTCGGAGTCTCCGTAATGATGCTGTGATCGTGTTCGTCACGAACTATGTTGAGTTTGCGCCAGAAGGTTACGAAGTACAGGCTTTTCGTTATCTATTGAAAAATGAGCTTCCTCAAAAACTGGAGGCCAGCATAGGAAAGAAAATTGGGCAACTGCGTACTGAAAAAAGTGATATAAAAATCCAAGTCGACGGTGAGCAAATCCCACTCATGATCCGAGATGTTGTTTATGTTGAATCTATGGGACATAATTTGCTGTTTCATGTCCGGTGCAAGGGCTACGAGCCGGATCGTCAATACTCATGCTATGGAGCAATCGGCAAGATGGAAGAAGAACTCTCTGGACGTGGTTTCTTGCGGAGTCAAAAAAGCTATCTTGTAAATATGGCTCATATCAAAAAGATCAACTCTACAGAGGTTCTTTTATCAAACGGTGTAAAACTTCCCGTAAGCATCAAGTATTATGCAGATTGTAGACGAAAATATCTGTTATGGAGGGGGCAGCACTAATGGAGTATCTCGTAACTGCGCTATGGGTAAGCCTTGAGATGCTCTCTCTGTACTTCTTCATGAGTGCTTTTACAAAACCCCGCTTTTCCAAGCGACTTACTCTCTACATTTATCTGATCGCTGTTCTGCTCCTCACTTTGCATAGTACCGAAATACTGTTTTCGTTACCTGCATATTTTAAAAAGGGTATTTCATTTGGGCTATGTCTTGTTTTCACCCTTGTCACTTTTTCCAGTCCGTGGTACTTATGCGTCATGCTCACAGCAGTATTTTACTTTGCTATTGGAGCATTTGACACAATAGTTCTTTATGCCGCATCTGCTCTTTACGGCATTTCTGTATCTGACCTTGTGTGGAAGAAAATCTTATACACAATGGTATGTACGCTCGGTAAATGCATTACCCTTTTTATCTGTTGGGGCTTTTGCCGTCTTCGTGATCATCGGGAAAGAAAAAAGTTCAGTCTTAAACGTATTATTCTGACCACGCTATTCCCGCTCATAAGTATTTTGCTACTATTTCCGATTTTTCAAAGTTATAAGCTACAAGGGGATTTATCTCTATCTGCCGTGGTATTCAGCATTATTTTACTCTTTGCAAACGGTTCGGTTCTATATCTCATGGATAATTTGGATCGAACAGCAGCGGCAGAACAGGAAGTGGCGCTGCTAAATCAAAGCATGGTGTTGCAATCAGAGAATTACCAAGCTCTCGAAAAAAGCTACCGCGCACAAAGATCTGCAAGTCATGAGTTTCAGCATCAATTACAAGTTATACAAGCGCTGCTGAAGGACGGGAACACAACTGAGGTGCAGGCGTATATTGATCAGCTTCAAGGGCAGAACACGACTCGTATTTTTGCCACAAATTCAAAGCACCCGATCATCGATGCTGTGTTGAATGAGAAATATCAGCGGGCAAAAGAAAACAACATTGACATTCAAATTAAAGTAAATGATCTTTCCAGGCTGCAGGTTCACACCGATGCGCTTGTAGTTCTCCTTTCTAATTTAATGGATAATGCCATTGAAGCCTGTTTACGGGTACCGAGTGATCGAAGCATAGAGTGCTCGCTTGTCCTAGAGGATAGTTTCCTCCTCTCCATACGCAACACTTCTTTACCTGTTCAAATCGAAGATGGTCTGATTGAAACGACAAAAGCATCCAAATCAGAACATGGATTCGGCCTATCTGCTGTTCGGAGAATCATTGAACAGCTAAACGGTGAATATGTCATCGATTATACTGAACCGTGGTTTCAATTTGTTGCAGATATTCCAAACCAATAGTACAAGACTGAAAAGCAAACGGCTGTTGTCCCGATTACCGGGCGACAGCCGTTTACTTTATTTCATGTCAAAAAAACTCCATTTGGTGTTGAATGAATGGAAAAAATACCCTTCAATCATTATTGTTCGGCTCAGGAACGCTATTAGTTCCAGTTTTAGCAAAGGAGGGCAAATGAAATTCTCAAAAGAGGAATTGGTCGTGCTAAACGTGCTCAAGGCATCCCATAGATCTATGTCTATTATGGAGCTTTCTGAAAAAAGCTGCTTTCACTTTGCTCCGAAGCTCAGAGTCACAATAGCCGTTGACAGCCTGCTTCAGAAAAAAGCAATCATCGAGGCAGGAGTACATCAGTCTTATTCCGCAGGAAAAACCAAGAGCTATATCGCTTACGCACCTGCTATATCTGCGGAAAACTCCTGAAAAAAGAAAAACCGTCTCACCGTGAGAAACATTAAGTATGTCATTCTAAAACTGTAAAGGAGAAAACTATGAAAAGAATAATTGCATTAGTGTTGGTGCTATGTAGCATTCTGTCCCTTGCCGCCTGCGGCAAACAGAGCGAAAAGCCGGAAGTCTCAGAACCTGCCGAAAGCACGCGGGAGGTCGGGGAGACGCCTTTGCCTGTCTCCCCGCTGCCGGAGGAGGAAAAAACGGTGATCACGCTGGCAACCGCCTACATGGACGGGCCGCTGTATACAATGATCCAAAAATTCAACGAGCAAAGCCCCGACTGCCGGGTGGAAACCCGCGTGTATGAATTCGGAAGCTGGGACAAGCTGCGCGTGGAGATCATGGCCGGGCATGGTCCGGACATGATCGACACGGTTTCCCTGGCGCTGGGCGGCGAGCAGTCGCTGTATCTGGAGGATTTACTGCCTTATCTTGAGCGCGATCCGGAGCTTTCTGAAGACGACTTCATTCCCGCCGTACTGGAGGCCATGGAGGAAGACGGTAAGCTCTATACACTCATGCCGTCGTTCTACCTCAGCGCGGTCATTGACTACGATGGAGCAACACGCACGGGGCTGAGCTTTGAGGACTACGAAAAGGCTCTTGGCCCGGCACCCGACGTGGACGACATTTTCCCTGTTCCCGGCGCGTTGGACAATTTCCGCGACGCCTTCCCGGTGATTGAAAACGATGTGGTAAACGGAAATGACGTGGACACGGAGCTGCTGAGAAGCTGGCTGCAGTTTTGCAAGGACGCGCCGGGACTGGGTGTCCGGCATGAGCAGGTTTCAAGCTGCGGACGTCTCCCTGCGATCCGTACTTATATTTCCCCAAATGCCGAATTCGTCGGCTGGCCAGCGCAGAAGAGCGGAGGCTTCTATGTGATGCAGGGCGGCGGTTTCCTTAACATGGGTATTCTGGCCGACAGTATGCACAAGGAGGAAGCCTGGCGCTTCATGCACTACGCTCTCTTCGCGTATTATGACGATATGTTCGGCCGGGACGCGCCGGATGGCTTCAACGATTTCTCCGTGTTGAAGGATCGCTTTGAGGCGCATCTGCAAAAGGGACTGGAGGACCCGGACAATCCGATCACCGAGCAGGACGCCCAGCGGCTCCGGGAAATCATCTATGGGATCGACGTTCCCAGCTTCCGGCACGAGGGGCTTAGAACGGTCCTGCTTCCGCTTGCGGAGGCGTATTTCTCCGGACGGAGCGGGCTGGATGAGACGGTAACGCAGATGGCGTCAAAGATCCGGCTTTATGTGGGCGAGCATGACTGAATCGGCCAATGATTTTTAACGAAACAACGAAAGAGCGTTCATATAAGTGAAGGAGTTTTTTACTAGCAATACGGCGCGGAGCGAATCCAAAGCAAGCTAAGCCTCTACATGTCCGAGCACTATGGCTAATCAACCAAGAAGGGCCAGCAATTCCTTTCAGAGTTACTGGCCCTGTGTCAAAACTTGTCTCACGATGAGATATATTTCTTGCTGTTGGAGGGCGAGTAATGAAAACCTCATTACATGCAAAGGACTATCAAATGCCTCATAGTCATTATAAGATGTCATACAAAGGGCTGGAGATGATTCCATATAAGCATTTGTGTTACCTAAACGGCGACTCTCTAGCTCTAACGCAAACAGAGTATTCTATTCTTCAGACGCTGATGGAGAGCTGCGGGCAAGCTGTTAGTTCCAAAGTAATCTCCGAGCGGGTATGGAATGATGCCGTTTATATAAGTCGGAACGATTCCATTGCTGTTCATGTTCGCCATCTTAGAGAGAAACTGCATGATACGCTCAAGCCCTTTGATTATATAAAAACTGTGTGGGGCATTGGTTATGTTTTGGAATAACTAATTCATGGAGGGCAAAACATGAAATATATGCATTTCAAAGCTTCGTGCTCCTATGCAGCACTGGCAATTCTTTTAGAATTCCAAGGCGTAGATACAGAAGATACCGCAATCGCTTTGGAAATGGATCTTCCCCGGCTGTTCGCAGAGGAAAATGGGGCTTTTCTCTCCGGGCCGATGCTGCAAGGCGAAAAATGGTTTAATCTTTGGTGCTTGCCCCGCGGGTATACGATGTCAGACACAATCGTAAAAAGAGAGGCATTATGCCAAACGCTAAAAGAAACCGGGCCATCTATGCTAGGCATCCAAACACCATACGGTAAGCACGCTGTCGTGTTTTCTGAATATGATGGTGCATTTCATTTCTTGAATCCAACCTATGAAAGTAGCGGTGAAAAAACAGAATTGCTCATAAACGAGGACGAGCTGCTTAATTTGGTTGATGACGAATTGATGCTGGGAGTAATTCGCCCGTCACATCCACAAAAAGTGAACATGGTGCCTCTCTACGATTCATCAATTCAAGCGATCCAAAGAAACCTCGCTGCCATTATCTGCTTTTCCTCAGTTGAACACACACAGGAAGAATATTTTGCCGTGATGAACACATTGTTTCGGCCCCTACTCCTTGATGGAATCTCCATGCTGGAACTCGCCGGAGAAAAGAATTTGGCTGAAGAACTGCGCTCAAGGCAGAGTGAGCTGATGTCATTTCTTCGCGATGATTGCAAAGGAAAGCTGAGTGACACACTCTCTATATCCCATTTGCAAAAAGCGGTACGTAAGTATGTCTCATTTATACGAGCGATAAAAGCGGAGCAAAGATATTAAAAATGTATGCCCAGATGCTTGACCGATTAGGCCCGCTTGTTGCGGAGACTATATGCGCAGGGGCTTTTATACTGCCGATAGTATGGATTTTGGACAGAGTGTATTTCCATTGCAGAAAGAGGCTACCGCTGTATTTCATTTTTTCCTTGTACCTTTCAGCGGTATTTGCAGTGACCGGATTGCCTACCATTAGATCATTTCATTTCTATCCGAACATAAACTATGTTCCTTTTGCTGATATACGGGAAGATTTATTAAATGCCACATTTAACATTGCCCTGTTTATCCCATTGGGGGCTATGCTTCCGGCTATATGGAATGGATTCAGAAAGATCACGGCAACGGGTCTTTTTGGATTGTGCTTATCAGCGGCAATAGAAGCCCTCCAATTATTCACTTTCAGAGCAACCGACATAAATGATGTGATAACAAACCTCACAGGAACGATGCTCGGTTACTTATTAGTAATAATAGTTCCTAAGAATACGCCTAAGAGTGACCCGCCTTTGAGAGCCACAGATTCGATTGTCCTGTGTTTAACATCGGCTCTTGTTATGTGTTTTGTATATCCCTTCATTTCAATTTGAGAAGAATTGTTCAGCCTAACAGGTTATTTATTATGCGGAGAAAAACAGTATGAGAAGAAAATCTATTATAATTACGACAGCAATCCTTCTGCTTGCCTTGCTGCTGTCAGCTTGTGGGACCGAACAAAGTCAAACGCAGGATCACCGCACAACAGATACAGACTCGATAGCACAGATTGCAGAGGCCAGAGCGACTTTTGATCCGTGGGACAGCGATTACATAGGCGCACCGATCACGCTGCGTATGCTCTCAATCTCGGCCAATCCGCAGATCGTCAAAGCCGTCAACGACTTTAATCGACAGAGCAAAAAGTATCAGATTGAGCTGGAGTCGCTGTTCCCTTACGATCAATTACTCACTGCGTCCGAGTTGGACAATGCAATTCTCAAGCTCAATTCTCAATTTATATCGGGAGATTTGCCGGACATCATAGATTTGTATGAGCTGCCAGCTGAGGTTTACTACTCAAGAGGAATCATTGAGGACTTGTTGCCGTATCTCCAAAACGATCCCGAAATTCGGCTGGAGGACTACTATGAAAACATCATTGACGCTATGATGATCGACGGAGGCTTACCGTATGTTACAAACGGCGTCGGCTTCCGCACTATGATTGGTCCTAAAGAGCTTGCCGGATCAGAGCCCGGCTGGACATTGGCGGAAATGAATGCCATGTTGGACGAAAAAGGCTTGGATGCTCTTGGAAATCTCAATGGGAAAGTGTTTATCAACATGATGCTCTATACCCACGACTTTTTTGTGGACTGGGCAACAGGCGAATGCCGTTATACTTCCGACGAGTTTATCAGCATGCTGGAAACGGCATACAGAATCCAGGCGGCTCAAGTTGGCGATATCGTGGTGGGCGAGTATGAACCACACTACGTTTCCTTTGAAGGGATCACGAATTTTTATCATATGGCCCAGTTCATGGACTATTATGTGGGCGATCTGGAGTTCTTGGGCTTCCCGTGTGAAGCAGGTGAATTTCATGCAGTTTTCCCTGAATCCAGAGTTGCGATTAGCTATACCTGTCAGGATAAGGTCGGCGCATGGAAATTCCTTCGTACACTCCTTATCGATCAGCAGGAATTCTGTTTGTTTTTTCCCATCAGACGAGCTGCATTTGAATCGGTTGCAAAACAAATCGTTGCCGGTAAAACAAACGACTGGTCAAACAGCTATGCCAATATCAAAGTCGAAAAATCGGACGTGGCTATGGTACGCAACCTTATTGAACGCACGCATTATCCGTACAGTACCAACGTCACCATTCAAGAGATCGTGTTAGACGAGCTTGACAAGTACTTCAATGGTCGAGAATCGGCACAGGAAGCCGCACGATACATTAAGAGCCGGGTTAAGATATATCTCGGAGAGCAGGCATAGCATATCGGCCTTTACAAAACCGGTACCTCAAGATGTGCTGTAAACAGCATAATAGCTTGTTTTAAAGCCAGACGCACGACGCAGAGCTATAATAACTAAAAGGAAATAGACAATGACACAAAGCAAAAACGAATCCCGCTGGATACCGTGTCCGATCTGCGGAAGCAGAACGCGAACAAAGGTTTATACCGACACAGTTCTTGTAAAATTCCCGCTATTCTGTCCAAAGTGTAAAAAAGAAACCAGAATTGACGTAGTACAGTTAAAGATGGTATTGAGCGAAGAGCCAGACGTATAACGCAGAGCCAGCTCCCCGATTATGGTGGAGCTGGCTCATTTTATTTGATCTCCGTTCCTACTTTCGAGCGCATTGCATGTAGGACAGATTGAAAGACCGGAATCATTGCCACAGCTTCTTCCTCGTTGCAATCCTCTACCAGTAGCCGTAACTGCCGGAGTGCCGGGGATTCCCTTTGCATATTGGGATAGAAGATCTCACGTGAATCCATATTGAGGGCACGAACTAAAGGATATAAAACCTCCAGCTTGGGATTGCCTTTGTAGTTTTCAATGTTCAGTACTGTGCGAACATCCTTATCCATTTTATCGGCAACTTCACGCTGGGTGAGCCCCGATGCACCACGAGCGCGTTTTACGGCATCGCCTAAAGAACGAGAGTATTCTTTCATCACAATTCACCTCTCGCATATTCTACAATACCTGTCCTTTCAGCAAAATTCGCGCTGTTTCATCTAATGAGTGTATTGAGATACATGAAATATATGTATGAGGTAGTAAGACATGAATGTGCAGCTTTGCGGTGAGTATTCGCCGCACATGAATTTCAATGTTATGCACGGACATACCCCATCATCACAGATGTATCGCAATACACTGTAATCTTCTGTTCCCCATGTAATCAAATAAGGCTTGCTTGCCGTTCTCCGCCCTCTCGATCTGATTTTCAAAAAACAGATCGGAGGTAAAAGAAAATGGATGGCAAGCATCCAAATCAATATGATAAGCGCCCCAAGAGGCGCAAAGACAAAGACAATCCCTATGAACTGCTTTCGGTTGGTATGGATACTCCAACGGCTCGTTATTACATTCGCTTTAAGGATGGACAAGGTGTAGAGCATTGTATGGAGATTGAAAAGCCGCTTTTTGATATGCTGGATGGCTTTGAGCTGGAGGATATATCGTACTTAAACGAAGTGGACAATCATTACGAGCACTCAGAGCTAACCGAGGCATCATTGAATGAACGCGCATTTGAAGCACCTCAGCCCATTGAAGCGATTGTGAATTTTAAGATTGAGTGCGAGGAATTACATAGGGCGATCCGGCATCTACCGGAGATCCAGCGCCGTAGGCTGATACTCTACTATTTTTGTGATATGACTTATGAGCAGATCGCGGAAATTGAAAAGTGCAGCTATCCCGCCGCGCGGCGGTCAATATTGTCGGCCATCGACAATTTGAAAAAAATTCTGGAATGAGGGGTACATTTTCCCCGATTAGTTAGGAAACAGGTGAGAGGCAACGGAAAGCCTTTCACCTGTTTTCCGTTTTTATGGTGAATGGGTTTGACCTTTGACAACAGAATACCCACTCATCAAGCACATTCCCATAGCTATTGCGAGAGCATGAGCCAGTATAGCGGCTGCGCCATGATCTGCGGCGGATGTTGGCAGCGAAAAGTCACTTTACCTTGTTTTCGGCTTGCACATCCCCCGCAGGAAGCGGAAACAGTCTGCTATGGGCGTCGGATGGTCACCGGCGCGGCCACGACAGGCTATGGGGTCAAAGATACTCCTGCTCAGTCACAGCCCGAGCGCGCAGCGCTTTTCCGTGCGTGAGGCGTCACAGGCAATGAGGGCAGCCGACAGCGATCCTGCCGGGGGTTAGATTCCCGTGGAGCTGGTACACCGCCAGC
>OCTX012222019.1_pt1 | contig 11793 bp, 15 predicted proteins | sample 1539691 | NCBI WGS metagenome assembly OCTX01 (sample SAMN02144231, study PRJEB22623) | gut metagenome | biome: sheep rumen | host: Ovis aries | place: New Zealand
GCGAATCCTCGACCAGACGACTACGTCGCTCGACCTCGAGAACGTCGGTTTCGCAGAGGACATCTACGAGCAGATCACGATGGACATCGAAAAGCCCAACGGCATTTTCATCGTGACGGGTCCTACCGGCTCGGGCAAGACCACGACGCTTTATTCCGTCCTTCGCCGCATCAATACGATCGACACGAAGCTCCTTACGGCAGAGGAGCCGGTCGAATACAATGTCGACGGCATCGTGCAGGTCCCGATCGACGCGCGCGTAGGCAACACGTTCGGCAAGGTGCTCCGCGCGTTCCTCCGTCAAGACCCAGACGTGATGATGATCGGCGAGATCCGCGACCTCGAGACGGCCGAGATCGCCGTTCAGGCCGCGCTTACGGGCCACTTCGTCTTCTCGACGCTGCACACCAACGACGCCGCTGGCGCGGTCATGCGTCTTATCGACATGAACGTCGCGCCCTACCTCCTCGCGTCTACGCTCGAAGCCGTTCTCGGCCAGCGTCTCGTGAGGACGTGCTGCCGCGAATGCCGCGAGGCATACGAGCCAGACGACGAGACGCTGGATCGCATTGAGATGACGCGCGACCAGATAGGCGGGCGTCCGTTCTACTTTGGCCGCGGCTGCAAGGTCTGCAACGGCACGGGCTACAAGGGGCGAAAGGGCGTTTTTGAGTACTTGAGGATGTCTCCGCCGCTCCGTGAGCTTGTCAACAACAAGGCGCCGACGCTTATCATCCGCGAGAAGGCCCGCGAACTCGGCATGCGTACGATGCGCGAGGACGGCATAAGGTCGATCCTCGACGGCTACACGACCGTTGACGAGGTGCTGAGGTACACGTGATAGAGTTTAAAGTTCAAAGTTTAAAGTTGAAAGTTGTGGTAGTTGGATAGTTGGAGTTGTGAGTTGGAGTTGGAGAGAGGAATGGTAAAATCTCCTTCTTGGGTTTTGCACATTGAACATTGCACATTGAACTTTAAACTTTGAACTCTTCATTAAGTATGATTGGTGACTTAATCATAGTAGTCCTGATTATCGCGCTGTTGGGCGCGGCGGCGGCGCTTGCTACTCCGCCCGGTCGAATTCCGCTTGCGCTTCGTGGCGTCTACCGTATTCTCAAAAAGGACCGCGGCGAATGTGCCGCGCCGCCAAATTCGGGTCCGGCGCCACTTTGGCGCCGCATCCTCGCGTTTTTCCTCGTTCTCATCGCCGCATTGCTGGCCTTTGCCTGAAATGGAGACCGTCGAAATCCTCGGATTCCGCGCGAAGGTCGCGCGAACGTTCTGCGAGCGGGCGCGCGGGCTCATCGGCACGAAGTCCCTCGCCCCCAGAGAAGGGCTCCTCATCGAGAAGTGCAACGCGATACACACCTTTTTCATGTCGTTTCCAATTGACGCATACTTCCTCGATGACGAAAACCGCGTCATAAAGACGGTTAAAATGGTCCGTCCGTGGAGTTTTCTCGTCTGGGGCGGCTGGCGCGCGAAGAAGGTTCTTGAAGTCGCCGCCCGCCCGGACGCCAAGATTTCACCCGGTCCGTGTTGACTATCCACGCAATTTTCGGTAAAATTACACCTAATAAACCTCAATAGGAGTATTTCAAATGAGCGAGCAGCAGCAAAAGGGCACCAACTGGGTTGCCGTTATCACAATGATGTTCATCTACGGCATGATTTCGTTTGTCACGAACCTTGCCGCGCCAATGGGAAGTGTCTGGAAGTACCAGCCCGGCATCGATGGCTCCAATATGTGGGGCATGATGGGCAACATGATGAACTTCCTCGCATACCTTTTCATGGGCATTCCCGCGGGCAAGATGCTCACAAAATGCGGTTACAAGAAGACTGCCTTGATTGCCATTGCGACCGGCTTCGTCGGCGTTGGAATTCAGTTCTTGTCTGGCAAGATTGGCATCTGCTCCGATTGCCAGTCGTTTGCGCTCGTAGGCGGCAAGCCGTTTAGCTTCTACATCTACCTGCTCGGTGCGTTCGTGTGCGGATTCTCGGTCTGCATGCTCAACATGGTCGTCAACCCGATGCTCAACCTGCTCGGCGGCGGCGGCAACCGCGGTAACCAGCTGAACATGATCGGAACGACGTTCAACTCCGTCTGCGGAACCGCCACGCCGATTCTCGTCGGCGCGCTTATCGGCGAGATCACAAAAGCCACGAAGGTCGCCGACGTCAATCTTGTGATGTTCATCGCGCTTGCTGTATTCGCTGCCGCGTTCGTCGTGCTGACTTTCATTCCGATCGCAAACCCCGAACAGGGCAACACTACCGAGGACATCCCGGTTCTCGCGCCGCTAAAGTTCCGTCACTGCCTGCTCGGTGTTATCGCTATCTTCATGTATGTCGGTATCGAGATCGGCATTCCCGCGACCATGAACAACTGGCTGGCGGACAAGGACAACAGCCCGCTCAAGAGCCTCGGCTACGAGACGCAGCCGGAGTGGGCCGGCGTGGACAAGACTTGCAAGACATGCAATGCGCATTACAAGGACTATTCGGCCGAGGTTGCCGCTGCGGCGGCTAGCAAGAAGGCTGTCGAGGCCGCAAAGGAGGCAGCCAAGAAGAGCGGCCAGCCCTTCAAGGAGCCTCTTGGTACCGCCACGGTCGCCGGCATGGTCGCTGGCACCTACTGGTTCCTCATGCTCATCGGTCGTACGATCGGTGCGTTCATCGGCGGCAAGGTTTCGAGCCGCGTCCTCATGACTTTCACTACTTTCACGGCTATTACCCTCATTTGCATTGGTGTATTCGTTCCGGCAACGACCACGACCTCCATGCCGGTGTTCACTGGTAAGAGCTTTGTTATGGCGACCGTTCCGCTCACCGCTCTTCTTTTCGCGCTCTGCGGTCTTATGACCTCGATCATGTGGCCGTCGACCTTTAACCTCGCGACCGAGAAGCTCGGCAAGTACACGGCTGCGGCTTCAGGCCTCTTCATGGTGATGGTCGTTGGCGGTGGCGTGCTTCCGCTCGTCCAGAACGGCATTGCGGACAAAGTTGGCTACATGATCTCCTACGCTGTGCCCGTCCTCGCGCTCGCCTACATGTTCGTCTACTCCGCGTTCCTCTCGAAGCCGCCGGCCGACATCGAAGAGCGCGTGAAGTAAGTAGCAGGGGTTAGTAAATTAAGGAGTGTTGAAATGCTGAATCAGGAAGTCTACGACGAGCTCGTTTCGAAGTTCGAGAAGATGTACGGCGAGAAGCCGCAGGTCGTTGCGTACGCCCCTGGGCGTATCGAGGTCCTCGGCAACCACACGGACTACAACGAGGGCTACGTCTTCTCGGCGGCAATCGACAAGGGCACGTTCTTCGCCGTTTCGCCGACTGCCGACGACAGCTGCGAGCTTACCGCCGGCGACTTCATGGAGACGGCGAAGTTCACCACCTCCACCGTCGCTCCTGCGAAGGAAATGACGTGGCAGAACTACGTCACCGGCACCTTCAACTGGCTCTTCGACGGCAATCCCGCCGCCGCGAAGCACGGCTGGAAGGCGATGTTCCTCGGCAACATCCCGCTTGGCGCCGGGCTTTCTTCGTCTGCGGCTCTCGAGATGTGCACGGTTCTCGCGCTCTCCAAGATCTACGGAATCGAGAAGGACAGGACAACGCTTGCGAAGATCGGCCAGAAGGCGGAGCACACGTTCGCCGGCTGTCCCTGCGGTCTTCTCGACCAGGCATCGTCGATGTACGGCAAGGCCGGCGCGCTCGTCAAGAGCGACTTCCGCACGAACGAGTTCGAGTCCGTCCCGATGGGCGACGGCGTCGCGTTCATGATGGTCAAGTCCAACGCCAAGCACGCTCTCGTCGACGGCGCGTATGCCAGCCGCCGCCAGGCATGCGAAGACGCGGCAAAGTATTTCGCGGGCGTACTTCGCAAGAAGGTGACGCACCTTAGGGACGTCACGATGGCAGAGTGGGTTCTCTACCGCGGGGGCTTGAGCGAGACGACCGCAAAGCGCGCCGTCCACCCGATCGGCGAGGACGAGCGCGTCATCCAGGGCGCGGATCTTCTCGAGAAGGGCGACCTCAAGGGCTTCGGCGCGCTTATGTACGATTCGCACGAGTCGAGCCGCAACTGGTTCGAGAACTCCTGCGAGGAGCTTGACGCCATCGTCGATGCGGCGAAGGCGATTCCCGAGGTCTACGGTGCTCGCCTCTCGGGCGGCGGGTTTGGCGGCAGCTGCTGCCTGCTCGTCGATCCTTCCGCGGCCGACAAGATCGCGGCCCAGATTTCCAAGGAATACAAGGCTAAGTTCGGCGACGAGCCGACCTGCAGCGTGATCAAGCCCTCCGAGGGCGCGCATCTCGTCTGAAAGGAATAAACATGAAAAACATCGCCCGTTTCATCTCTGTAGCCGCGACGGTCTGCGGACTGACGCTTTGGGCCCAGGATGATGACGTCGAAGACGACGCCACCACCACGACCGAGACCACTACCGAAGGTGGCGAAGAAGAAGCCGACGTCGGTATCGACATCGGCGGGCAGATTCACCACACGAAGTCCGAGCCGAAGTACTTCTACACGCTTCCGACCGTGTCCAGGCTCGAAGGCACCGCCGACGTGCTCAAGCCCGGCGCGCGTGACTGGGAGCCGGCTTCCGAAGGTAGGTTCTATCCGCTCGGCTCCGTCTTCCGCTCGGTTGGCGCGGCTACGCGGCTTACCGTCGCGCTCGGCAGGGAATGCAGCGTGTCCATGTCCGGCGAGGCCTCGTTCGGCACTCGCTCACAGGGACTCGCGGTCAAGTCCAGGGCGATTCTCCTCAAGGGCGGCGTCATAACCGTCGACCTTCCCCGCAACCTTCCAGAAGGGCTCGTCTTCGTCGAGGCGCCCGGTTTCTCGGTCGTGAACCCGGCAGGCAAGTCCGCCTATCGCTATGTCAAGACTGGCGATGGCGACAAGGCCACGATCCGCTGCGTCACCGGCTCGCTTGCGATTCAGGGTCTCCACTTCACGATTCTCTCGATGCGCGCCGCCAACGAAGTCTGCATCCAGACGTCGCAGGACGCGCTCTTCACCGGCATCTACGGCACTCGCGGCGACTACATCTGCAAGCTCGACCAGGGGCTTGTCAAGATCCGCGACGTCGAGACCGGCGAGTCCCACACCGAGCAGAAGTTCCTCGAGTGGAAGGTCTCGCCCCAGACGGCCGTGCGCATCCAGCGCGCCGTTCCTGAGATCGGCGAGAACATGGCTGTCACGGTCATGACATTTGACGCTGCGGGCAACCTCAAGAACCGCTGCGCCTTTGCCGAGAACCGCTTCGAGGTGAACTCGGGCGAGCTTGCGCCGCACGACAAGAACAGCCAGGCCGAACTCGAGAAGAAGGCCGCAGAGGCGACTTCCGACACCGGCACGGTCGAGACCGAGGCGGTCGAGGCGACGCCAGAAGACGATGGCGGCAATTCTTCGAATTCTTCAGACGACGATCTTGAGTTCTGACGCGATTTGCAAATCAACAACAAACAGGATAACAGAAAGTTCAGAGTGTAAAATGGTCATTCTTCAGTTCAACAAGCTCATTCGCAACAAGTGGCTTTGGGGTGTTTTCGCGATAATCGTTGGTGGTGCGTTTGCCTTCGACTTCCTTGTGGACGATCTCCTAAGGGACGGCAAGCGCGAGACAAATGACGCAGGTGTCGGAACTCTCGGCGGCAAGCAGGTCAGTTCGGCGGAGTTCCATGCAATCACGGAGGAAGTTCGTGGCTTCGGTCAGAACCGCGACTGGCGCCGCAGCAGCGCAGAGGTGAACCGCGAGGCGTGGGAGACTTCCGCTCTTCTCGAGGTCGCCCGTCGCAACGGCGTCGAGGCGACCGATTCGGAGGTCGCGCAGGCGATCCGCGCCGACAGGTCCTTCCAGCAGAACGACCAGTTCAGCTTCGCCATGTACCAGGCGCTCCTTCGCGAGAACGGTCTCTCGCCCGAGCGTTTCGAGGAGTTCCTCAAGCGTCGCCTCACGGCGATGAAGGTCGCGAGTTCCGTGCTTTCCGGTGCGGCATCCTGGGCCTCTCCGATGGAAATCGAGCAGGCGGTCGCGGACGTGACCGATTCGTACACCGTGCGCGTCGCCAGGTTCAAGCAGGACAAGGCCGAGGCCGATGCTGTGAAGCTCGACGACGAGGGGCTCAAGAAGTGGTACGACGAGAATTCCAAGTCCCTTGAGCTTCCCGAGCGCATCAAGCTTCGCATGGTTAGGTTCGATGCCGCGGCGAGCAACACCCTTGCGTCCGTGACAGTTACCGAGGACGCTCTCCGCGACCACTACGACGTTACAGTCGACAAGTACACCACGACCGATACGAACGGCGTCGAGACCGTCAAGAAGTTCGAGGACGTCAGGGCCGAGGTTGAGAAGGAAGTCCGCCTTATCGAGTCCGTCCAGTGCCTCACGACTGGTCTCGTCTCGCGCGTCTATGGCGTGAAGGCAGCCGAGGGCAAGTCTCGTCTCGACGAGATTGCGGCCGAGTCCGGCGCAAAGGTCGAGACGAGTGACTGGTTCGCTCTTGACGGCAACTACAAGGATGGCTTCATGAAGCGCGCGACGGCAATCTGCCCCGGTGCGCAGAGCTTCGAGGAAGTCGTCGCCGAGCTCGATTCGTCCAGTGAAGACCTTCGCTACGGCGTTGTTGCCTCCGACAAGGAAGTCTGGCTCGTCGAGAAGGCCGAGACGAGCGCGGCGCATGTGCCGACGTTCGACGAGGCCAAGGAGGTCGTCCGTCCTCGCGCTCTCGCTGCCGCAAAGGCCGACGCCTTCAAGGCCAAGGTCGAGGCGATCGCAAAGAAGGGCGCCAAGGCCGTACTCGAGTCGGGCGACGTTTCCACGAACATCACTTTCGCCGTGTGCGACATGAAGCCCGGCGACTTCCCTGATCAGAGAGCAATCATGGGCGCCGCGATGAAGCTCCGCAAGGGCGAGGTCTCTGATTTCGTGTCGACGGGCGTCGGCAAGGCGCTTCTCGTCGTCTGCGAGGATCGCGTTCCCGGCGATGCCGCCAAGGCGCAGATGTGGAAGCTTCAGGTTCGCAGCGAGGTCGAGGCGCTCCAGCGCCGCCAGATCCCCGAGACCTGGAAGAAGTGGAATCTCGATCGCCTCGGTTTTGAGCCCGGCGAGGGCGCGTCGATTGTCGACGCGGAGATCGAGGAATGACGCTCCGCTTCAAGCGCATTCATCCCGATGCGGTCCTGCCCGCGTACGCCCATGCGAGCGACGCTGGCATGGATGTCAGGAGTGTCGCGGATCTCGTGATTCCGGCAGGCGGTCGCGCTCTCGTGCCCACGGGGCTCGTCGCGATCATTCCGCCGATGTACGAAATCCAGGTGCGCCCGAGGTCCGGTCTTGCGCTCAAGCACGGCGTCACGGTGCTTAACACCCCTGGTACGATAGATTCCGGATACCGCGGCGAGATCGGCGTCATCCTCGCGAACTTCGGCGACAAGGACTTTTCCGTCGCGAAGGGCGACAAGGTCGCGCAGCTCGTCTTCGCGCCGGTGGTGCAGCCTGAAGTCCTCGAGACTGACACTATCGACGAGACAGACCGTGGTGCCGGTGGTTTCGGTTCGACGGGGAATTAGCCATGTAGAACAGGTAGAACATGCAGAAGTCCTACACGATCTACATGTTCTACACGGCTTAAAAAGAGGTGTTTAACTCTTGAAACTCAAGATCTACAAGTACGGCGAACCTGTCCTCCGCGAGAAGTCGGAGCCGGTTGCAATTGTCACCGATCAGCTTCGTTCGCTTGCCGTCGACATGATTTCCACGATGCATGCTGCGAAGGGAGTGGGGCTCGCGGCGCAGCAGATCGGTCGCACCGAGAGGATGTGCGTGATCGACATCCCAGAGGGCTGTGAAAACGATGAGGACGAGGCGTTCAACTCAATCGTCCAGATGCCGCTCATTCTCTTCAACCCCGAGATAATCTCTCGCGAGGGCAGCCAGTTCGACAAGGAAGGGTGCCTGAGTTTTCCTGGCGTTGGCGGTTCCGTAGATCGCGCGGCGCAGGTGACATGCCAGTATCTCGACATGAACAACATGCCGCAGATCGTGACTGCGCGCGGCTTCCTCGCGCGTGCGCTTCAGCACGAGATCGACCATCTCGATGGCATCCTCTATGTCGACCGACTGTCGGAAGAAGAGCGCAATTCCTTCGAGCCGAAGCTGAAGAAGCTCTCCGACTCCAACGGCGGCGTCAGGTAGAGATCTTGGCGTAGAGAGATTTAGGACAGCGAAAAAAAGAAAGCCGCGGCAAATGTGCCGCGGCTTCGCTTTTTGGTCTATGCCGTAGTGGATTACTTGACGACGACGACCGAGTTGAACGTGCCCTGGTCGTTCTTGACCGAGTTCTCGTTCTCGGGGTCGGCGCACCAGGTGCCGTCGATGACGAACTTGTACTGGTATTCGCCGGGAGCGAGCTGGACCGTCGCGGAATAGATTCCGTTCTTGGCCTTGTAGGCCATCTTCTTGGCCGAGGTGCTCCACTCGTTGAAGGAGCCGGCGAGATAGACGGCCTTGCCCTTTTCGGCGTGGACGGTGAACGTCACAGCCTTCTTGGCGGGCTTTGCTGCCTTCTTGGCGACCGGCTTTGCGGCGGCCTTCTTGGTGACGACCGTCTTTTCAGCGCTCTTCTTTGTGGTCTTGATCTTCATTTTCTTTGTTGCTCTTGTGTTTGTTTTTGATTGTGTTCGATTGCGGTTGACGGTCTTGCGGAGGCCTTTTCCGAGCGAACGGGCGTATAGTATCTCATATTTTTTTGAAAAGTCAATGATAAACGTGCGAAAATTTTTGGTATAATCTTTGTCAATGAATGACGGACTCAAAGAGAAGGTCGCGAAGATCGTCACGATATCGCTTCTTGCGATAATCGGTTCGCTCGGCGCACTCTCGGTCTGGCCCACCTATCTGCGCGGCCAGAGCCTGAAGAGGCAGGACGCCGAACTGACCAGGCGCATCGAGGAGAAGAAGCGCGAAATCGCGCGGCTCATCGACTTCCAGAAGCGCTTCAAGACCGATCCAGATCTCGTTGAACGCATCGCACGCCAGAACGGACGCGTGTATCCTGGCGAACTCGTTTTCATATTCGAAGACTGACCGATGGCGAATTTCCTGAGAATGATCCTCGGCGTTCTCCTTCTGCCGATGTGCTGGGGCGTAGTTCGCGCCTTTTGCGATTCCGTGATGGCGTCGGCCGGTGAGTCGGGCGGCATCACGGCCGAGTCGATCGCGCTTGTCGGCGGAATGGCCGCGTTTGCGCTGTGCTGGATGGCGGTCTCGCATCCCGTGAAAACCTACGTCCTCGGCCATGAGCTTACGCATGCGATATGGGGGCTCCTCTTCGGCGCGATGCCGTCGAAGCTGCGTGTCTCGGCGTCTGGTGGCAGCGTCAACCTCACGAAGTCGAACATGCTGATAACGCTTGCACCGTACTTCTTCCCGTTCTACACGTTTCTCGTGATCGTCGTGGCGCTCATCACGTCGGCGTTCATACGCCCGCTGCCGTGCCTTCCGCTCTGGATGTTCGCAGTCGGCTTTACGTGGGCGTTTCACGCGCTCTTCACGCTCGAGACGCTCGCCCAGCGCCAGCCGGACGTGAAGCTGTACGGGCGCATCTTCTCTTGGGTCTTCATCTTTCTCGCCAACATCGCGCTTATTTTGGTGTTCCTCGCCTCCACGACGTCGCTCACATTCGTGCAGCTCGGAGGCTTTCTTCTGAATCGCATCGTTGACGCATATGTCGGCGTTGGCTTGGCTGCGGTCGATGCGTTCAAATGGGTTGTCTCGAAATGTTCCCGGACCTGATCAACATCGGCTTTCTGCACCTTCGCACATACGGCGCATGCATGGCCGTCGGCTTCCTTCTCTGCTGGACGCTCGTCGAGCGGCTCTCTGGCCGGAAGGACCTCTCCAACTGCATTCTCTCGATGATGGTCGCGGGCGTCGTAGGCGCGCGAGCAGCCTACGTGATTGAACACTGGTCTTCCGAGTTCGCCGCGCGTCCTCAGGACATCATCCGCGTAGACCAGGGCGGGCTCATGTTCTACGGTGGGCTCATACTCGCGTTCGTCGTGTTCTTCGCGTGGTGCTTTATCAAGAAGGAGCGTCCTCTCGCGCTCGCAGACCTCTTCGCGACGGTGATTCCCCTCGGTCATGCCTGCGGGCGCATCGGGTGTTTCTTCTACGGCTGCTGCTACGGCAAGGACTCGGACGCGTGGTGCGCTGTCGTCTTCCCTAAGTTCTCCCCTAGCTGGTACGAGCACGGGCAGCGCATGGTGCCTGTTCTCCCGACGCAACTTTTCGAGGCTGCGGCGCTACTCGTTCTCTTCGCCGCGCTCCTCGCGCTCTACATTAAGCGCCGTCGCGACACATGCGCCGCGTATCTTGTCGGCTATGGCGTAATACGCTTTTGCATGGAGTACTTCCGCGGCGACCCCAGGGCGGCTTTCTGGGGGCTCAGCATAGGGCAGGTCATCTCCATCGGTCTCATCGCCGCCGGTGCCGCGCTTTTCGCCGCAACGCGTCCAAAGAAGCAGTGAGAATTTTGCCCATGAAGGGCAGATTTTTGATATAATGCGCACATGAGGATACGCGGCAGGAGCGGACAGACGGCGGTAGAGTACGTGCTGGCACTTTGTGCGCTTCTTGCCGTCGTGGGCGCGATGTGGTACCTCGTCTCGGCGTCGAAAAAGAGCGTCGTCAGGACGGAAAACCTTGTCAGCTCCGACTATCCCTGAATGAAAGGAACGATGAAAATGATGAAAGCGCTAAGAAAAGGCCAGACGATGGTTGAGTACATCATCATTGTCTGCCTTATCGCAGTCTCGCTTATCGCGGTGTTCACCTACCTGAGCCGCGCGATCGGCAAGAAGGCCGCTGGCGCCGCAGGCGCGCTTTCCGAAGAGGAAGGCGACAAGGCGAAGTCCGCAGCCGATTCGATCAGCGAAGACTCGCTCAAGCAGCTCGGCGAAGACTGAGGAGGGGGCTTCATGTCCTTCCGTCGAGGACAGGCGATGCTGGAGACGGCTCTCGCCGTCCTCTTCATCACTGTCCTCTTTCTCGTCGTGTTCCAGGTCGCACACATGGTCACGACGAAGATTCTCCTCGACCATGCCGCAGCCCGCGCCGCGCGTGCGAAGGCAGTTGGCTTCAACGAATGGATGTGCCTCAAGTCGGCGCGCGTTGCGATGATTCCGGTCGCCGGTCGCCGATTGTGGCCCGAGGAGGGGGAATACGACGAAGCGTCGCTCGTCCCGATTTACATGACGACCGAGCATGAGTCTATGGCGCGCGGAATTCTCGAGTACGAGCGCTGGAGGACGATGGACGTGGATGTCAATTCGGGCGGCGGCCTTGGTTCCGAGGTGTCGGCCCGCGTCGCGGTGGATGTGCCGCGCTTCTATTCGCGTGGCGACGAGGATTCCGACACGGTGGAGATAGTCGGCGAGTCGTACATCGAGTCGCACTTTCCCTTCTACATGAACGACCAGGGGCTTTGAGATGAGACGCGGACAGGTCGCCATATATCTTCTGATGGTGCTTGTGGCGCTTTTCCTCCTGGCGCTTCTCAACGTCGACGTGTTCGACGTGGTGCGCGGCAAGAACCGCGTGCAGAACGGCGGCGACGCGGCGGCTCTCGCGGCGGCGCGCAAGCAGGGCCGGCTCCTCAACGAAATAGGGAAGCTCAACATCGCTCATCTCGTCGCGGCTGCTGAAAACGACGCGCGGACTTGCGATGAACTCACGATGGAGCAGCGGCGGCTTGCGCTCTTGGGCCCCGTGGAGGCGCTTCGCC
>OCTX012242875.1_pt1 | contig 11785 bp, 8 predicted proteins | sample 1539691 | NCBI WGS metagenome assembly OCTX01 (sample SAMN02144231, study PRJEB22623) | gut metagenome | biome: sheep rumen | host: Ovis aries | place: New Zealand
GAGATCGATGTGGAGGATCTGATCCAGGAAGAGAACATGGTGGTGACGCTGACCCATGACGGATACGTCAAGCGCGTTCCCTCTTCCGTTTATCGGGCGCAGCACAGAGGCGGCCGGGGCGTCAGCGGAATGAACGTCAAGGACACGGATTACACGACCCAGATGTTTGTGACGAGCACGCATCAGGAGATCATGTTCTTCACCAATACGGGCAAGGTATACAGTCTCAAGTGCTATCAGATTCCGGAGGCCGGACGTCAGGCGCGCGGTACGGCGATTATCAACCTGCTGCAGATCGCGTCCGGGGAGAAGATCTCCACGATGCTGCCCATGCCGAAGGAAACGGAGCAGGAGTACAATCTGGTGATGGCGACCCGGGGCGGCCTGATCAAGAAGACCGCGCTGGACGAGTTCCGCAACCTGCGCAAGAACGGACTGATCGCCATCGCCCTGAAGGAAGAGGATGAGCTGATCGGCGTGCGGCTGAGCACGGGCGATGATGATATGCTGCTGGCCACCCGCAAGGGCATGTCGATTCGCTTCAACGAGCGGCATGTGCGGAACCTGGGCCGGAACTCGATGGGCGTCCGCTCCATCCGCCTGGCGGACGGCGACGAGGTGATCGATATCGCCGCGGTGGAACCGGATACCACGGTGCTGGCCATCACCTCCCTGGGATACGGAAAGCGGACGAATCCGGAGGAATACCGGGAGCAGGGAAGAAACGGCAAGGGCATCCGGGCCATGAACCTGACGGAGAAGACCGGTGACCTGACGGCGCTGCTGTTCGTGCACGAGGATGAAGACATTCTGCTGATCACCGATGACGGAACGATCATCCGGGCCCGGGCAGCGGACATCCGCCTTTGCGGACGGACGACCCAGGGCGTGCGGATCATGCGTCTGAGTGAAGGCAGCACGGTGGTCGGCGTCTGCCGTGCAGAGAAGGAAGAAGAGGAACCGGCGGAAGTTGAAATCCCGGAGACCGGTGAAACAGGAACGGAAGGAATCGAAACACCGGAAACCGGAGAAGAAAAGACTCCAGAGGAGCGGCCGGAAAGCGATATCTGATGCAATAATCCAGTCAAAACATGGCGGCACGGATGAGACAATTCATCCGTGCCGCCATGTTTTTTCTTTAGGTTGGATTAAGCTTTCCGCGTATCATAACAGATGCAGGCCGATACCGGTGAAGCGCAGGATCTGGAAGCCGGTGCTGAACGGACGGATGACGGTGCACAGTCTGATGGCCTGATCCAAACCGGAAACAAAGAAGAACAACGAAGGGACAGGAGGAAACAACCATGAAAAGGATATTTGCAGGAATCGCAGCGGTTGCCCTGATGATGACAACAATCTCCGCCGCGTCTCTGGCGGAGACCGCAGACGGGCAGGCGATCTCTCAGCCGCAGCAGATCGAACAGCAGCAGGATGGGAACGGACAGAACGGGACAGACCGGCATGAAAACCGGATGCAGAAGCCAGGCAGACAGCGGGGAAACGCTGACTGGAAGGAATCCGGAAACCGGCCGGGCAGACCGGGAGGAAAGTCATCCGGAGGAATGACGGGCAAAGCGGAGCAGAAGCGGAACAGCGAAGCGCAGCAGACCATGCCGGGCAACGGCCAGCAGCCAACGGAACAGCCGGAGAACGGTCAGCAGCCGCCGGCTATGCCGGAGAACGGTCAGCAGCCACCGGCTATGCCGGAGAATGGTCAGCAGCCGCCGGCTATGCCGGAAAACGGTCAGCAGCCGCCGGCTATGCCGGAGAACGGTCAGCAGCCGCCGGCTATGCCGGAGAACGGTCAGCAACCGCCGGCTATGCCGGAAAACGGCCAGCAGCCGCCGGAGATGCCGGGAAACGGCCAGATGCCAGGCATGCCCGGAAATGAAAGCGTGGATTATACAGCGGCAGCGACGGTGACCGAAAGCAATGACGGAGGGACCTATGCTTCCGAAGCGGACGGGGAGAACGCCGTTCTGGTTCAGGGAACCGAAGTGGCTCTGACGAATACGACTGTGACCAAGACAGGTTCCGCTTCCGGCGACAATGCGGATTTCACCGGCATTAATGCGGCGGTTCTGGCGACGGATGGCGCGAGCCTGACGATTGAGGGAGCCACGGTGACGACGGATGGCTCGCATGCGAACGGCGTTTTCAGTTACGGCACAGGCACAACGGTGAATGTATCCAATACCAGCATCACGACCACGGGCAACAACTCCGGAGGACTGATGACCACAGGCGGAGGAACGATGAATGCCGCCAATCTGACGGTGAGCACCAGCGGGAACTCCTCGGCGGCGATCCGTTCCGACCGGGGCGGCGGAACGGTCACCGTCACCAGCGGCAGCTATGACACCACCGGAGTGGGTTCTCCTGCCATCTATTCAACGGCCGACATCACCGTTTCCGATGCAACGCTTTCCGCGACAAACTCCGAGGCGGTTGTGATTGAGGGCGGAAACTCCGTGACGCTGTCCAATGTTGCGATTACCGGTTCCAACGCAACGCTGAACGGTCAGTCGACGCAGAAGACGAATGTGCTCATCTACCAGAGCATGTCCGGCGATGCGAGCGAGGGAAGCTCAACCTTCACCATGACGGGCGGTGCCATGACGGCGGAAACAGGAAGCATGTTTCATGTGACCAATGTAACCACCACCATCAACCTGGAGAATGTGGATTTCACCTACGCTTCCGACAGCAGCGTTTTCCTGGACGCTTCGGCGGATTCCTGGGGCAGCTCCGGAAAGAACGGCGGCAATGTAACGCTGAATCTGGTGAACCAGGAAATCACCGGTGCGATTCTCTCGGACAGTGCATCTTCCGTGACGGTGAATCTGGACAGCCAATCCACCTGGACGCTGACAGGGGACAGCTATGTGACGGAATTCAACGGGGATTTAAGCCGGGTGAATCTGAACGGATATATGCTTTACGTGAACGGAGTTGCCGTGAACTGAGGTACAGGGATCAGTGCCCTCACCCATTTGGGCGAGGGCCTTTACCAATTGTATAAATATAACCATTATCATCCATTTATTCACACGAAACACACAGTCGGTTAATATTCGGTTCTTATTAATATGGTAAATATATAATGTATATTCATCATGGACGGAAAGGAGGATGAAAGAATGGACGAAGGAAAAAGGATGATAACAGGGGAGGCGGAAAGGATTTCGGAAAAGAGCGGAAAAAACAGGAGAAAAAGAAAAAAGTGATTCGAAGGCTGATTGTCGCTGCGGTGATTCTGGTTGTACTGGGGTTTGCCGGATTCATTGTGGCCCGGAAACTGCAGGCGGATTACAGCGTGATATATGATCCGTATACTGCCTCCATCGGGACGATCACCAATTCCCTGAGTTATTCCGGCAGCATGCAGCTGATCAACAACGAAACATATACGGCTTCTTCAGCAACAAAGGTACGGGAAGTGTATGTCAGCCAGGGAGACAGCGTTCAGGAGGGAGACAGGCTGATCCGCCTGAATGATGGAACGACAGTGACGGCGGCATTTTCCGGTACAGTGAACCGGATTGACGTGGCAAAGGGGGACGCGGTGACAAAGGACCAGAACCTGGTGCAGGTGACGGATTATGACAACATGCGGGTGACATTTCGTGTCGGAGAAAGTGATATCCAGGATGTTCGCGCAGGGCAGGAGGTAATGATTACAGTTTCCTCCATCGGAGCGCGGTTCAGCTCAGCCATCGATAATATTGACTATTCCACATATACGGGCAACAGTGTGGCTTATTATACCGCAACCGTCGATGTGGACACGTCAGGCATCAGCAACATCTATCCTGGTATGCAGGCGACAATCACGATTCCGCAGGAGGAGGCAAGCAATGCGGTGATTCTCAAAATGGATGCGATCACCACCGCGGGAGACAATACAGCCTTCGTATACAAACAGGCGGAGGATGGCACCATGACTGAGGTGCCCGTGACGGTCGGCGTTTCGAACGGGAATTATGTGGAGATCAGATCAGGAGTCAGTGACGGGGAAACCGTTTACGCGGTTCAGGAAAAAGAGGAGACCTCGATGACGAGCATTCTGGCGAGCCTGTTCGGGAGCCAGCGGGTGAACGCGCCGCAGCAGAATTACCGGAACCGCCAGAACATGGACAGCGGCGGTAACGGCAGTTTTCCGGGCGGAGGCATGACACCCGGCGGAAACGGGAACGGTACGAATCAGACAAACCGCAACCGGGGGAACTGACGATGGAGAGAGAAATATTCTTCCGGATGCGGAACATCGACAAGGATTACCGCATGGGTGGGGAAACGGTGCACGTGCTGAAAAACATCAGCCTCTCCGTTGACGAGGGGGAATATCTGTCTGTTCTCGGTCCTTCCGGCAGCGGGAAGACGACGTTGATGAACATCATCGGCTGCCTGGATACTCCGACGGCAGGAGGGTATATTCTCCGGGGAAGAGCCGTTGAAGAGATGGACGAGACGGAACTGGCAGCATTGCGCAATCGGGAAATCGGCTTTGTCTTTCAGAACTCGCAGCTGCTGCCGCGGCTGAGTGCGCGGAAGAACGTGGAGCTTCCGATGATTTATGCCGGTGTTCCGCCAAGGGAAAGAAAAAAACGGGCGGAGCAGATGCTGGAGCGGGTCGGGCTGGCGGATCGGATGGACCACCTGCCCAGTCAGCTGTCCGGAGGACAGCAGGAAACTGATTCGGGAAGGAGATCCGGCCATCATCGAACTTGAGGCGGATGAAGGGCACAGCTATCAGGGTACGGTATCCATGGTTTCCGCGCTGGGCGTCGCCGGAGAAGAGGAAACGACGTACAGCGTGCTGATCGATTTTGCTCCGGATGACGCGGCGCAGTTTGGAATGAGCGTGATCGTTACGATCGGAGAGGATGAGGAAAGCCAGGGCGGGAAGACGGATGCGGGTATGGCAGAGGAGACGACGGAGACAGCGGATGGAAAATCCGGAAGAGGAACAGGAAAACCGTAACATACTTCAGGCGCGGCACAAAGATGCGGGGCGGATGAAAATTCATCCGCCCCGCAAAAACAATTGAAGCAGGACTATTTTTCCTTTGGCAGGCTGCAGGCAATCACGAGACGGTCCTGTTCCATGAAGGCCCGGATTGTTCCATTATGCTTTTCCGCGATGGCCGCGGCAATGGACAGGCCGATGCCGAAGCCCTTCTGCCTGTCCTTGTTCCGGGAGGGATCCGTGCGGTAAAACCGGTTGAACAGCTGGGCACACTGCTCTTTGGACAGGGGTGCTTCCACCGTGTTGGAGAGCCGGAGAACGGCATTCCGACCTTCGGAGAGGGTTTCCGCCAGGATGCTTCCCCCTGCCGGCGCATATTTGGCGGCGTTATCACAGAGGGTAGAGATCAGACGCTGCAGGGAGGGCCGGTCGCCCGTGACCCGAAGATTCTTCTCGGTGCGAACCGTCATGTCCCTGCCGTTGAATTCCGCCATGGCCTCAAAGGGCTCCGCCGTCTCCTCCAGCAGGGAGGAAAGATCGACGCTTTCCATGGTCATGGCGGGATGCTCCTCTTCCATACGGGAGAGATAGACGAGCTCATCCACGAGGTGGGCCATGGCCGCAGCCTGCTTCTGGGTGCTGCGGACCCAGGGATTGCCGGGCGTTTCCATATTGAAAAGCTCCATATTGGTGGAGATGACGGTGAGCGGGGTTTTCAGCTCATGGCTGGCATTGGTGATGAACTGCTTTTGCTGCTCCATGTTCCGGATGGTGGGCTGAACGGCGCGGCGCGACAGGAGACTGACCAGCAGCAGGGCAAGCAGGATGCCTCCCAGGCAGGCGATTCCGGAGATCAGGGCGAGATTCCGGACGGAGGCAAGGCGTGTTTCACAGTCCAGAACGACCACCTTTGGGGAAGGAACATGCGATTTCTGAACCAGGAAGAGGTAATCGCCGATATAGCCGGTTTCGTGCCCGGAGGCAATGGCCTGGGAGGCGATGGAGGCAGCATTTTCCTCCTCCAGATCCTGAATGTTCTGAAGGTTCATGGTCCGGATGGACTCATCCGGATTCAGGTAAGCGGCGAACCAGCTGGATTCGCTGATCATGTTTCGGGTGTGGCGGTTGTGCTCCTGCGGCATGCCGCCGCGGCCAAACCGGCCGTCATTGAAACGGCTGCTCTCCGGATCGGCGGAAGAATCGGCCTTTTTTTCGCCGGAAGAATTGTCCTCCCGGAAAGAATTCTCGGAAGAGGTGTCCGGAAGACTGCCTGAAGAGGAATCCGCATCCGGCAGATTATCCGGCAGATTATCCGGAGGGACTGCCGGCATGTCGTTCATGGCAAGCAGGGAGAGCGTGCTTGCCAGTTCGGCGCGCACGCTGATCAGGTTGGCGATATTGACGACGGCAACCACCAGCACCATCGCGACGGTCAGTGCGAGAACGGTGATCAGGATAAATCGCTTCTGCAGTTTTCGAATCATGCTTTTTTCTCCAGTGAATAGCCGGTTCCGCGGTGCACACGGATTTCCGTGGAGGAGCCGAGCTCGGTCAGCTTCTTTCGCAGCTGGGAAATGTTCACCCAGACAACATTGATTTCCGCCTCTGCGTCCCAGCCCCAGACCCTGTCCATCAGCTGCTGCACGGAGAAGAGAAGACGGGGATTTTCCATAAAGAGCTCCATGAGCTGATACGCTTTCCCGGTGAGCCGGACGGAACGGGTGCCGCAGGAAAGCTCACAGCTGCCCTTGTCCAGAGAAAGATCCTCCCAGCGGACAATGTCCGGCACATAGGCGTCCCGGCGGCGGAGCATGGCGCGGATGCGGGCAAGAAACTCCGTGGCATTGAAGGGCTTGGGCAGATAGTCGTCGGCTCCGGCGTCAAGCCCGGCTACCCGATCTTCCACCGCGTCCCGCGCGGTCAGCATCAGGCAGGGAGCAGAGATGCCGGACTCCCGCATTTTTTTCAGCGCGGCAATCCCGTCCATCCGCGGCATCATCCAGTCCAGGATGATGCCGTCATAGGATTCTGCGGCGGCGTAGTCCACCGCTTCTTCTCCGTCATAAACGGCATCGACCATATAACCGGAGCGCTCGAGCAGTGTTTTGACAGCGGCGGACAGGTCCCGGTCATCCTCGGCAAAAAGAAGGCGCATGGGGAGAAACTCCTTTCCGGATCATAGAACAAGTATAAGGAAGAAAGTTAAATCGGAATTAAAGTATACCGCGAAACAGGATCGGAGACAAGGGTATGGAACTGCGGAAAGAAATGTGATAGAATAAATAGAAAGCACGATTTCACGGAAACAGAAATCGGAAGGAATGAGAAGCCTTGAAGAACAGATGGTTCTGTGTTTTGTCATTGCTGATGATGCTGATGGCATGTACGATAGCCAGTGCCGCGTCCGCGGATACAAAAACGGTTGCTCCTTTCACGATCCAGATTCTGGACGATGAGGAAAGGACTGCGCAGATCACAGGGTACAGCCCGATGCGGACAGATGATGACGAGATCGATCTGGTGATCCCGGCGGAACTGGACGGGTATGCGATCGTGGAGATCGGGGACAGCGCGTTCAAGCTGCAGCGGCGGCTGAGGACGGTGACCATCTCCGAAGGGATTCAGGCCATCGGGAGCCGGGCATTCTCCAGCTGCGACGGGATTACACGGCTCACTTTGCCGGACGGACTGAAGCGCATCGGCAATCGGGCCTTTTCCAACTGCAAGGGGCTGACGGAGGTTGCGCTGCCAGATACGCTGGAAAGCATCGGGGAGAATCCCTTTGCCCTGTGCTCCAATCTGACCCGGGTAACGGCAGGAGGCGTCTTTGCTGTAGAGAATGGCGCACTGATCCGGAAAAATGAAAACAGGCTGATTGCCTACTTCCATTCAGCCGGAGAGGGCGAATACACGGTTTCCGAGGAGATCCGCACGATTGGAAAGAGCGCTTTCGCGGAATGCAGGGAGATGACGGGCATCCGGCTTCAGGAGGGGCTGGAGCTGATTGAGGAAAGTGCGTTCAAGGGATGCACGGGCCTGAAGGCGATCGTCATTCCGGAGTCACTGACCACGATCGGAAACCGGACATTCGCGGACTGCACCGGGCTGAAAACCATCGAGATTCCGGATACACTGACAACCATTGAGGGCAATCCCTTCATGGGCTGCAAAAACCTGACGGATATTCGCGTCAGCAACCAGAATCCGATGATCGGTATCGTCAGCGGTGTGCTGATGGACATGCGGGATATGCGGCTCCTGTGCTATCCCTGCGTGCGGAATCAGAAGGTGTTCGAGGTGCCGGACGGGACGAAGATCATCGGGGCGAGCGCTTTTGAATTCACATACGGGCTGGAGCAGATCATTCTTCCGCCGAGCGTAACAGCCATCGAAAACTATGCCTTCAGCAACTGCACGCTGCGGGAAATCCGCATTCCGGACACGGTGGAAAGCATCGGAATGTGGGCGTTTGAGAACTGCGGCAATCTGGAGGAAGTGACCGTTCCTGCCGCGGTCACGGAGCTGAAGGCGATGACGTTTGCCTACTGCAGCCGGCTCAGGAATGTGGTGCTTCCGGAAGGGCTGCTGACCATTGGGGACGATGCGTTTACCGACTGTAAACAGCTGGCTGAAATCACGCTGCCGCAGTCGCTGACCAGCCTGGGGTCCACGGTGTTCAGCGGATGTGACATGCTGACGGAGATCGTGATTCCGGAATCGGTTGAATCGATGGGCTCGCGGGTGTTCAAAGGCTGTACCCGCCTGGAATCGCCGAGGCTTCCCGCATCGCTGAGCATCCTGCCGGAGGGCACCTTTGAATATTGCCGCGCGCTGAGAACGGTGGAAATCCCGGAGGGCCTGAAGGGAATCAGCAGCAATGTATTCAACGGATGCACATCGCTGACGGAGATCAGAATTCCGGATCGGGTGCGTACCATCGGCGACAGCGCATTCCGGGGTTGCACCGGCCTGACGGAGATCACCCTGCCGACAATGCTGCGGACGATCGGCGAATACGCGTTCGGCGGCTGTACAGGACTGACGGGGATCCGGATTCCCAGCGGTACGACGACAATCCGCAGCCATGCTTTCGAGGACGCTGAGAACCTGCAGAACGCAGTGATTCCGGCCAGCGTCAGCAAAATGGGCATCCGCGTTTTCTATCACTGTCCGCTGGATATGGTGGTATGGGTGGAGAAGGACAGTTATGCGGAAAAATGGTGTGACGGCGAGGCGCTGTCGCCCGTGTACTGGGACGGAACGAAACCGGCAGTTCATTGAGATGCCGCAGGTCGGAAATCCGTTCCCGAAAGCAGTCATGAATGCTTTTTTCAGATAAAAACCGTGTCCGGAGGCTCTGGGGCGCTCCGGACACGGTTTTTTAACCGAGGGCCTGTGCCAGGTCTGCGATCAGGTCCTCCCGGCTCTCCAGACCGACGCTGAGCCGGACCAGATCCGGCGAGACGCCGGCAGCGGCAAGCTCTTCATCATTCATCTGGCGATGGGTGGCACTGGCAGGATGGAGGCAGCAGGTGCGCGCATCGGCCACATGGGTTTCGATGGCGGCAACCTTCAGTTTTTTCATAAAGGCTTCCGCCGCTTTCCGTCCGCCCTTGACGCCGAATGAAACGACGCCGCAGGAACCGCCGGGCAGATATTTCTGCGCCCGGTCATAATAGGGATCGCCGGGCAGTCCGCAGTAGCGGACCCAGGCGATTTTTTCATGTCCCGAGAGGTATTCCGCGATCGCCTGAGCGTTTTCGCAGTGACGTGCCATGCGAACATGCAGGCTTTCCAGACCCAGATTCAGCAGGAAGGCGCTCTGGGGGCTCTGGACGGAGCCCAGATCGCGCATCAGCTGGCTGGTGGCCTTGGTGATGAATGCGCCCCCGAGGCCGAACTTCTCCGCATAGATGATCCCGTGATAGCTTTCGTCCGGCGTGGTGAGACCGGGGAATTTCTCCGGCTCCGCCAGCCAGTCGAACTTTCCGCTGTCCACGATACATCCGCCGACGGCGCTGCCGTGACCGTCCATATATTTGGTGGTCGAATGGGTCACGATATCGGCGCCCCATTCGATCGGCCGGCAGTTGACCGGGGTGGCAAAGGTGTTGTCCACAATCAGGGGAACGCCGTGGCGGTGCGCTGCATCGGCAAACATTTCGATATCCAGCACGCAGAGAGCCGGATTGGCAATGGTTTCGCCGAATACCGCCTTCGTGTTCGGCCGGAAGGCGGCATCCAGCTCCTCCCGGGTGCAGTCCGGGGAGACAAAGGTGAACTCAATCCCCATTTTTTTCATGGTCACGGCAAAAAGGTTGTAGGTTCCGCCGTAGATCGCCGAGCTGGCGACCACGTGATCCCCGCAGGTGGCGATGTTGAAAACGGCATAGAAATTCGCGGCCTGGCCGGAGCCTGTCAGCATGGCGGCGGATCCGCCCTCCAGCGCGCAGATCTTCGCGGCCACCATATCGCAGGTCGGGTTCTGCAGACGGGAGTAGAAATAGCCGGAAGCCTCAAGATCGAACAGCTTGCCCATATCCTCGCTGGTGTCATACTTGAATGTGGTGGACTGAATGATCGGGATCTGACGTGGATCCCCGTTGCCGGGCGTATAGCCGGCCTGAACGCATCGGGTTTCAATATGGGACATGACAGCGCCTCCAGAATCAGAATATGGGATATTTTAGCATCCGGTGATGAAATGCACAAGGTTCGGGAAGGATGAAAAGTATGTGAAAACAGTTTGAAAACAAAACGACGGCGGTTGATTCCCTGTCCGGACCTATGATAAAATAATCTGTATTTTTTCGCGCGAGAGGAAAGAGGAGCAGGACGATGATTAAAAAACTGGCCTCCCGGATTCGGGAATACAAGAGGCAGTCCGTCGCCACGCCGCTGTTCATGGTCGGGGAGGTCGCGATGGAAGCGCTGATTCCGCTGATCATGAGCTGGCTGATTGACCGGGGCATTCAGGGAAACGGCGGCGCGGGCAGCATGGAGAATATCCTGCTGTACGGCGGAGCGCTTCTGCTGACGGCGATGGTTTCGCTGCTCAGCGGCGTGATGAGCGGAAGGATGGCGGCCATCGCCTCCTCCGGATTTGCCAGGAATCTCCGGCATGACATGTATTACAGGATTCAGGACTATTCCTTTTCGAATATCGACAAGTTCAGCACCAGCAGCATCATTACCCGGCTGACGACGGACGTGACGAATGTTCAGAACAGCTTCCAGATGATCCTGCGGATGGCGGTCCGCGCGCCGCTGACGCTGATCTTTTCCATCATTATGGCGATGACGATCAACGCGCGGATCTCCCTGGTCTTTGTGTTTACGCTTCCGATCCTGGCTTGCGGTATCGCGCTGATCATGACCCGGACGCATCCGATCTTCCGCCGCGTGTTTCAGACCTATGACAAGCTGAACAACGTGGTGCAGGAAAACCTGCGGGGCGTGAGGGTCGTGAAGAGCTTTGTCCGGGAAGACTATGAGGTGGAGAAGTTCAACAGGATCTCCGGGTCGATCTATAAGGACTTTGTTCACGCGGAACGGAACCTGGCCTTCATGAGCCCCCTGATGATGATCTGCATCTACGGATGCACGCTGATTATCAGCTGGCTCGGCGCGAAGGCGATCATCGCCTCCGGCAATGATCCGGCGGTCGGAATGACCACCGGGCAGCTGATGAGCCTGATTACCTATGTGATTCAGATCCTGTCCAGCCTGATGATGGTTTCCATGGTTTTCCTGATGATCACCATGAGCCGGGCGTCCGCCCAGCGTATCGTTGAGGTGCTGGACGAGGAAAGCGAC
>OCTX012082947.1_pt1 | contig 11783 bp, 9 predicted proteins | sample 1539691 | NCBI WGS metagenome assembly OCTX01 (sample SAMN02144231, study PRJEB22623) | gut metagenome | biome: sheep rumen | host: Ovis aries | place: New Zealand
AGAGTCTGAAGCTGCCCACCATGAAGCCCCTCGACCCCGAGACCATGAAACTGATATTCAACAAACAAAGATAACGTATGAAGTCGTGCGCACCGTCGTACTTGAACTTCTGCAGCAAAGAATACCGGATGGTGCAACTTTTGGCATTCTTCATACGTCTAACAAGCACAAACCTTTAAAAGAAAACGATTATGATACTATCAACAACCCCACAGATTGAAGGTCACACCATCCGTGAGTACAAGGGTATTGTGACAGGTGAGACAATTATTGGAGCCAATGTGTTACGTGACTTCATGGCAGGCATCCGCGATTTCGTTGGAGGACGTTCCGGCAGTTACGAGAAGGTACTCCGAGAAGCCAAGGACACCTCCATTCAGGAAATGATGCAACGCGCAGAGGAACTTGGAGCCAATGCCATCGTTGGCATCGATATCGACTATGAGACCATCGGGGCCAACAGCTCCATGCTGATGGTAGCCACCAGTGGAACGGCGGTAGTAATTTAACCCATAAGAGCAGAAGAAGTCGTCTTCTTGTATAAAGTATTTAAAAAGTTTTGTGATGATGATAGACCAGATTATTGCATATAACAAGACTTTCGTAGAATCAAAAGGCTACGAGAAGTATCTTACTGACAAGTATCCAGACAAGAAGTTAGCAGTGCTTTCATGTATGGATACCAGACTAACCGAGCTGCTCCCCGCGGCCCTTGGACTCAAGAATGGTGATGCAAAGATTATCAAGAATGCCGGCGGCTTGGTGATATCAGCTTTCGATTCTGCCATGCGCAGTCTGATCGTCGCTATCTATGAGTTAGGGGTGGAGGAGATCATGGTTGTTGCCCATTCCCATTGCGGTGCCTGTCACATGAGTTTTCACCATTTCCATCACGAGATGTTAGCCCGTGGCGTGACAGATGAAACACTTGACACCATCCAGAAGTGCGGTATTGATTTGCATCATTGGTTGGAGGGATTCAAGGACACCCCAGAGTCTGTCCGCAAGACCGTTGAGACCATCAAGACCCACCCGCTCGTTCCAAAAGACATTGTGGTTCGTGGGTTTATTATTGACTCAGAGACAGGTGCATTAGAGGAAATTGTGAATTAACTTCAGTTGTTTCAGATCTCCCGAAAGCAGAGCAGAGAATTTCTACAAACAAGAAAAACAAGAAGTTTTCCATTTAGGATCAATTAAACATTATCCAAGGAGGCAATAGCACGGGGTTAGAAGAGAAATATGAAAACTAAAAAGGTAAAAAGGTAAATTGGTAAATTGGTAAATTGCTCCATGATTCCCCGAAGGGGCAAAAAAAGGCTCTCCGCTGAGAGCCTCCAAAACCAAAACGTATCTTTATTACTATACATATTACCAGTGCAAAAATACAAATATACATTGAAAGTTGCAAGCATTGTGCTAAACTCTTTCTGGTGATTAAACATATTGGAACGATTTTGAGAGGAATACAAACAGGATACAAAAGTATTTGAAGGCTTCATCTCATACATCCATGATTCTAATGGGGAACAATATTGGAACAACTAACCCACTGGCATTTGGCTTGTATGCTAATAATCAGTGGGTTAAATTGTACTTTTATCAATCTTGATAAGATTATTATGTGTTTTAATTGATAAATTAAACGTCATTGGCATATGTTCTTCAATTCAATTGCACCAAATACTTATTATTGTCGCTATGAGTGTTACAAATGATACTACGATTGCTATTAAAGCAAGAAGCCTACTTTCTTTTGCTCGTATATTATTTTTCTCTTTTGTAGAATTTTCTTAACTCCATGCCTTAAAATCATAAATTATGCAACATCTTGATTCTCTGACCACTGTTCGCACTGCTTAAGAACTATGTTCATCGCATCTTCTGCTTCTTCAGGTGGGTACTTATATTGTTTCAATAATCTCTTAACTAAACGACGCATATTAGCACGTTCTGCTTCCCTGCGATTCCAGTCGATAGTGCGGTTCCTTCTAAGCATGTCTGTTAGCTCCTTTGTAAGTGCAACCAATTGGTCATTAGAATAGAAATCCTTTACAGCCTGTGGACGAGTCAAGGCATCATAGAAGGCTTTCTCTTCATTTGATAAGCCAAGGTCATTGCCCTGCTGTTCTTCATCCATCATTTCCTGAGCCAGTTTTAGCAGTTCTTGTATGACCTCTTCATTAGTGATTAAGCCATTGACATAACGGTTAAGCGTCTCACTGAATCTGTTGCTGAACAGCTCGCCAGTGACAAGGTTTGAACGAATCATGGTTCGAACACGACCACGAAGTAAGTCTTCCAGCAACTTTGCAGCAAGGTTTTTTTCCTTCATCTTCTTGACTTCTTCCATGAATTTTTCATCGAAAAGGGAGAACTCTGTCTGTTCGTCAAAAAGATTAACCACACCATCACTCTGCACACTTTGTTCAATGAGAGATGCAATACGCTGGTTGATTTCCTTCTTTGTTACCTTTCCAGGACTCTGGAGTCGAATGATCAGGATGCGAACCGATTCCATGAAGCTGACCTCAAAACGTTCTTCTTCGACAAGTAACGAACGGCACAATGTCACAGCCTGACGTAGCAAAGATGCATTCTTAATGAAGTTCTTACAGTCATCTGCCATGTTAGGTGCAATCATGAAATTGACAGCTCCCTTAATCAGTTGAGCACGTTCAGCAGGGCTTCCATGATGGAAACATTGTGCCAACGAGGGCAAAGAGGACTTGCTTTCTTTGCCGAGTGCAGCCAATGTTCGCTCAGAGAGCAACTTGCTGTAATCATATCCATGAAGGAGGTCACGGCAGATTTCAAGTTTTTCCTTGAACTCTGAGTATGCCTTTTCTTTGATGTCGTTATTGCCGTAGTTGTCTCTGTCACGCTTGGTATAACGCTTCATGGCATCTTTCAGAGCCGCTGCGATACCAACATAATCGACAATCAGACCACCTGCTTTCTCTGGGAATACTCGGTTCACACGGGCGATTGCTTGCATTAGATTGTGGTCTTTCATTGGCTTATAGACGTACATCGTAGCTAACGATGGCACATCAAAGCCTGTCAGCCACATATCCACCACGATGGCAATCTTCATGGGATCGTTTTCATCCTTGAATTTCTTGGCAAGTTCTTTCTTGTAGGCTTTACTGCCAATGATGTCTGCCCATTCCTCAGGATCCTGATTGCCACCAGTCATCACCACCTTCACCTTTTCTGTCCAGTCAGGACGGAGTTCCAGGATGCGCTTGTATATCTTCATCGCTATCGGACGGGAGTAAGCCACAATCATAGCCTTACCACAACAAATGTGCTGACGGTTATCCTCATAATGAGTGATAATGTCTGTTACAAGGTCATTGATTGTGACATCATTGCCAAGAAGGGCATCCATGTGAGACATTTCCTTTTTATTCTCTTCAAGGTCAGTTTCTGATGCTCCTTCTTCCCTCAATTTGTCATATTCTGCATCAATCTGTGCAAGAACTTCATCGTTGAGTTTGAGCTTGATAACTCGGCTCTCGTAATATACGGGTCGAGTTGCACCATCATTGACTGCCTGAGTCATATCATAGACATCAATATCGTCACCGAAGATTTCTCTTGTATCTCGGTCTTTGTCTGAGATTGGAGTACCAGTGAAGCCAATATATGAAGCATGTGGCAATGAATTACGGATCTTTCTAGCAGCACCGATATGCACATTACCCTCAGTATCCACTTTTTCTTCCATGCCATACTGTCCACGGTGTGCCTCGTCAGTCATAACGATGATGTTCTGACGATCTGAAAGAGCGCCATCCCAATCATCAAACTTCTGCATAGTAGTAAAGATGATACCGCCAGAGTGACGATTCTTCAACAATGCTTTCAGCGAAGTGTCATCATTCTCTGCATTACGACTGGTGCATTGTACAGGTCGTTGTCGTAGGAAATCAATGGTGCGAGAGAACTGTCCATACAGCTGTTCGTCCAAATCGTTACGATCTGTAATCACCACAATAGTAGGATTCATAGCTTGCACCTTGGGATGGTGAGCCAGGAACACCATCGACAAGCTCTTGCCTGAGCCTTGCGTATGCCAGAACACACCAATCTTGCCATCACCCTTTACGGCCTCTTCTGTCTTTACGGCTGCTTTCTCTACCGCATAATACTGATGATAGCCTGCCAGTATCTTGGCATAGCTGCCCTCGCGCACATCGAAGAGCATGTAGTTCTTCAGGAGGTTAAGAAACACCTTCGGCGTGAATACCGACTTAAAGGCTGTATCATAATCAGCCACCTCGCCAGTGGGCTGCTTCCACTCCATGTATCGGTCTTCCTTCGCGGTGATGGTACCAATCTTGGTGAGTGCCATATCACTCATCACATTGAAGGCATTATAGATGAAGAGCGAGGGGATAAACTTCTGATAATTCCTCAGTTGCAGATAGGCTTCACTGGCATCCGTTTCTTCCCTGCTGGGTGATTTCAGTTCTATCACTACCAGTGGCAGCCCGTTCACGAATACCACGATGTCAGGTCGTTTGGTGTCGAGTTCCTGCATGGTGAATTGGTTCACCACCAGGAAGTCGTTCTCGTCAGGATGCTCAAAGTCAATCAGTCTTACGATTCTTGTCTTCTGTTCCTGTTGCATTTCCACGCGCTCATTCTCACGCCCATAGTAGGCCAGGTCTTCGCGAGCCACCCAGGGGTTGTCGTTCGTCTCGCTGAACGTCACCTCAATGCCATACTGCAGCATCTGCGTGAACTTGAAATTGCACTCATAGAGCGACGAGCCCTCTATCTGATGCAGCTTCTTGATAGCTTCATCAATAGCCGACGTGGGCAGCGTTGGGTTGATGCGCTGCAAGGACTCCTGCAACACATCATGCAATAACGGGTTGGAGTAATTACGCACTATATCAGGGCCATACTTGTAGTTGTATCCCAATTCTTGGAACAAAGCAATCAAGGCCTGTTCGTATTCGTTTTCTGTATATCCGTTCATAGACTTTGTTATTTAGTCTTCCTGTTCGTAATAATAAGAATAGTCGATGCCCTTCATAAACATCTCGCGATCGTCAATCTTGTCGGTCAGAGCACCTTTTAGCAACGCTTTGATGGCGCGGGCATCAGTTGTGCTCTGTCGCATGGCAGCTAAGTATTCCTTCTTGTCAATCTTACTCCAATCCACGCACAGCTTCAGTTGTTTCTTGAATATCAAGTCAAGCCAGAGGCGCGTTGAGCGCCCATTGCCTTCCATAAAAGGATGGGCCACGTTCATCTCCACATATTTATTCACAATCTCGTCGAATGTCGTTTCAGGCATCGCCTCGATAATACTCAGATTCTTCATCAAATACTCGGCACGGCAGAATAGTGTGCCATCCTTCCAGATGGTTTTTGTGCGAATCTGTCCAGCAAAGTCGTAGAGACCGCCAAACAGATAGGCATGTATCTGCTGCAGGCATTTCACTGTCCCAGGCTCCATGCTGTCAAGCAGACCACTCTCAATGAGGGTGTAGGCCTTCTTCTTGCTCTGTCCGTCGATGGAGCTGTCACTATATATGAACCAGTCAAGGAAAGCAGTGGCCTTCTGGTTGGGTATCACCTTGGCGAGTGCTGAGACACCTTCCGAATCAAGCACATCGGTGAGTCGTCGTTTCCCGTCAGGAGCAAGCAACTTCAACTGGTGAGTGGCACTAACCACTTCATTCTTATCTGCCTTCAATTTGGTCTTCAGATACTTCCAGTAGTTGCGAGTCTTGGCATAGTCTGGCTGTTCGTTGATGGCACCAATCACGTCGAGCACAGAGAAGAACCACTTATGATCCTCCTCGCTCCACACCGCTCTCACCTCGTGGTCTTTATAGAATCGAATAGATACTTTGTCCATAAGCCTACACTTTAATTTGACCAGACATCAGTTTGGGAAGAAGGGTGTCGCGGAGGGTGGAGAGACGGAGATTCTCTTCTTGTTTTGTTAGAATCATATCAAACATTGGATAACAAATTTCATTGAACGATTCAATCACATTATTCGAGTATACCGCTATAATGGATTCTATATCTGAACCACTTATATTAGGTTGAGCACTTCCTTGTCCCATTGTTGTCAATTGCTTTCTATTCCTATTATCGCTTAACAAACAAAACACATAAGGCAATTTTTCAAGAGGATTATTGCCAAGAAAAAACTTACCAACTCGTTGGTTAATGTATGTTTCATCATCAAATTGGGGTAAAATACTAAATTTCCCAATGGTGGCCCCAGTCATAGCAATCACAAGATCACCTCTATTTGCTTTAAATGCTTTTGCTTTTGCTACATTTTGTTTAGAAATATAAGAGCAGTCTGTCATATCAATGCGTCCAGAATTAGTAATGTTTTTAATTTTTATTACTGGGCATCCCTTTTCTGTCCACATTGAACTTTTGAACGCAAATCCCGATTTTACTTTACAATAGTCCCCCAACTTCCCTACTCTCCATCCTTCAGGAATCATTCCGAGTTCTGACTCTACGAAATTACCATTTTTAAATGGGGCAAAGTCAATGAACCAATGCTTGAAAAGAGCCTGAGCCTGAGCCTCTAAGTTCTCACAGATACGACGATTCACAGCGATTTTGTCGTCGAGGGAGGAAAGAAATGAAGTGATTGACTTCATTAACCCTTCATTTGGAACTTGAATGGGAAAGTTTCTTAAGGCTTTTAATGTTATATATCCTTGTGTGGTCCCGGAAAGGGTTGAATTGATATATTCTTTGGCTTTTCGTGTTTTAAGCCAATAATATAGCCACATACTTTTAATTTCATCTCCACCCATTTTGAAGATACCCATATTCTTGACAGCAAAGTCTACCTTAGCCATTGAAACTCTATGTGTTATTCCTATGGTTCCTATCATACTGAATAAAACATCGTATTGATCCACTTTACTTCTTGCTATTGCCTTTTCATAATCTTCTTGGGATATTTGATATGCATTTGCAAAATCCAATTGATATTCTTGAAGATGTTTAGAAGTAAGTAAATATCTACCCTTACTTACGGGCTTAGGGCTATCATGTGTGCCATCGGTAACTTCAACACAAAAATCGGTGGCAATTACTTTTCTCCACTCACTCATACTCCTACCTCCTTTCTGACTATTTCCCAATGACCTGTTTTGTTGCTGCCTATACGGACTATGATACCAGCCTCACGCAGAGAGGCAATATGCTTGCGAACCATACGACTGCTAATGCCTAATGCTGCACCGATTTCTTCTGATGATGCCGAACGACTGGATTTCAATATCCTGTATACGTCCCATGTAGCATCGGATATATCCGGAAATTCTTTCTTGAGTTTATTAGGAACTTTATTAGGAACTTTATTAGGAACTTTATTCTGCAATGGCGCACCCTGATGGGCTTTCAGCGTCTTATAAATTTCGCCCAGCATAAAGTCGATAAAGGGTCCTGACTGCCCAGCTTTACTACTGGCAGTAATGGCATCGTAGTATTGCTGCTGATTACTATAAACCATATTCTCCACAGGCAGATGCTCAAACAGCGGGTGCAGCTTGCCCAGTATCAGCGACTGCCACAAGCGACCTGTTCTGCCATTACCATCAATGAACGGATGGATGAACTCAAACTCGTAGTGGAACACACAACTGCGAATCAGCAGATGATCCTTCGAATGTTTCAGCCAGTCAAAGAGATCCTTCATCAGCATAGGCACCCGGTCAGCAGGAGGCGCTAAGTGTACCAATCCCTTTTCACCATATACGCCAACGCCTCCACGTCGGTATCGACCAGCATCGTCCACCAGCGCCTGCATCATGACACTATGTGCTCTCAGAAGATCCTTTTCCTTAAACGCATCGAGTGTGGGATACATCTCGTAGGTCTGGATGGCATTCTTCACCTCCTGAATCTGACGGATGGGAGCCACAACGCTCTTTCCATCTATAATGTCACGCACTTCGTCCTCGCTCAAAGTGTTACCTTCTATGGCAAGCGACGAATGGATGGTCTTAATACGATTGGCTTTTCGCAACCGCAGGCCGTCTTCCTGTTCCAAACGGATAGCATAGCGCTCTATCTGAGCTGAAATCTCAGCGATCAGGTTGATGGCCTCAGCACTAACTGTAAATGGTGGTATATACATAATCAGCCTTTATTTCACGTTAAATCCGATCCCAGCGAGTTTCTCACGGATGCCTGCCTCAAGGCGATGACTCTCTGCAAAGAGGTCGCCGAGTTCATTGGTGAGGCGGGCCATCTTTTCCTCGAAGGGCTCTGCATCTTCTTCCTCATCAGCGATACCAACATAGCGGCCTGGGGTGAGCACCCAGTCCTGTTTGCCGATCTCCTCGATGGTAGCCACCTTGCAGAAACCCTTTACATCTTCAAGGGTTCCGTTCTCGTAGGCACGGAAAGTGGCTGCAATACGTTGAACATCACATTCCTCAGCAGGGAGGTTTGCCCAAGGCTTGTCTTCCTTCTTGACAGTATCGTAACGAACAAGATCGTCGCTGAGTTCGCGATGGGTTCGGTCAACCATCATACCCATCTCTCTTGCATCAATAAAGAGCACTTTGCCCGGATTCTTTTTCTTTCGATTAAAGAACCACACGCAGACAGGGATGGACACGTTGTAGAACAACTGGTTAGGCATCGCAATAACACCTTCCACAAGGTCTGCTTCAATAAGTCGTCTGCGAATATCTCCTTCACCACCTGTTGTTGAGGTCAATGAACCATTAGCCAACACCAAGCCGATGCGACCTGTTGGCGAAAGGTGGTGTATCATGTGCTGAATCCAGGCATAGTTGGCATTACCTTCTGGCGGCACACCATATTTCCAACGGACATCATCTGCCAGTCGGCTGGCTCCCCATTCACTCATATTGAACGGAGGATTAGCCATGATGAAGTCGAACTTCTTGGTGGCATGTTTATCGTCGCCAAAAGAGTCGCCCCAACTGTCGCCAAGGTCAGCTTCCAAACCACGGATTGCAAGATTCATGTGTGCCATCTTCCAAGTGTTGGCATTAAACTCCTGGCCATAGATGGTGACATTGCGGAGATTCCCCTGATGCTGTTGAATGAACTTTGCACTCTGAACGAACATACCACCAGAGCCGCAGGCTGGGTCATAAACACGACCCTCGAAGGGCTGAAGCACTTCTACTATCGTGCGGACAATGCAGGAGGGTGTGTAGAATTCACCACCTGACGACTGGGTTTCAGCTGCAAAGTTCTGCAGGCAGTATTCATACACGCGACCGAAGAGGTCGAGACCTTCACCTTGTGCATGCATATCCATATTGTCGAAGATTTCAACCACCTCACCCAAGCGTATCTTATCAATCTCAGGACGAGAGTAGTTGTTGGGCATCACCTTCTTCAGACGGGGATTCTCTTTGCCAATCTCTTCAAGGGCATGGTCAATAACCTGACCAATCTGAGGGTCATGTGCCTTGCTTGATATGTTCTGCCAACGAGCATCCTGCGGAACCCAGAAAACATGCTCTGCTGTGTATTCATCACGATCTTCTTCGAAGCCATCACCTTCTTCTACAAGTTCATTGTAACGCTTCTCAAAACAATCGCTGATATATTTGAGGAAGACGAGACCAAGTACCACATTTTGATACTCAGAAGCAGTTAGATTACCACGAAGTTTATTCGCACTTTCCCAAATGCGGTCTTCAATAGACTTCTCTTTGACCACTTTTGCCTTCTTTGCCATAATATTTGTATCTTATTTTTCTGTTGAGTTTAATAAGTCCTTCACGTCAACGTCAAGGAGCTTAGCTATCTTATCTAATGTTTGCAAGTCTGGTTGAATGCTATTGCTGCACCATTTACTTATAGTACAGTTCGACTTGCCAAGTTCACCAGCAAGCCATTTGCCAGTTTTGCCTTTTTCGACAAGCACGACTTTAAGTCTATTGAGATTTGCCATAATATATCAATTATTTTAGATTTGGTGCAAAAGTAATAAAATTCTATGAGAAAGGTGATATTTTACTCATAAAGTTATACATAAGTACGTATTTTCTTTGAAAATACAATAAAATGACACGTATGGGACTCACATTTCTATGGTATTCACTTTCGTTATTTGCAAAATACCTTAAGTTCACACAGTGCTGATGAGTCTTTTTTTGATTCTCCATCTGTTCATTATCAAAGTAATCTCAAAATGACAAAATCGGAAAATTTCACTTGTTTTGCTTTAGCCAAACTTGGCGGCACCTCGGTATAGCTCAAACAAGTTTAGCTCTACTCTCGGTTTGCACAAGCTTTCCACGTTAAGATTTGTTAAGCGGGTATTTTCATTTTAGGGTTTCTCAAATTTTTGTTTCCAGTTTGTTTCTTGTGTCTGTTTCTCACAAGGAACTATGTTGTGTATCAGCCGCTTATGAAGAATTGACAGGATTTGAAGAAGAGTATCATGATTTATGAGAACTGTAACGGTTATCTGAAAGATAGAATCTAAATTTTCTAATGCGGCATATAGTTATCCCCTTATTCCTGATGTTCTTTTCGGATGATAGTCCCCCTAAAAATGACAGTCAATATACTGTCACGTAAAAATGTTCTTTTTGTTGGATTAATACTGGATTTGGTAACACGAAGATGACACCTAAAACTGTCCTTTTCGGATGATGCCACCCCTTTAGTGTGACAGCCTTAGACTGTCACGATAAAATGTCGGATTCGTTAGATGGTTGATACAAAAAAGGAGGGGCGGGATTTGCTCCCACCCCTTTGCTTACATGCAGCTCACGACACCCATTGACGTGATCAGCGCGGTGAGGGCAGCAACGATCATCTGCAAGACGGATTTAAGAATCTGTTTCTTCATGCTACTTTATCTCCTTTCTCATCATTAATTATTTACTACATTCAAGGGAAATATTGGGGGGGGCGGGGGTACGAGATACCTATCAGTTGTAGTCCGCATGGCACCCCCTCCCTTTGGGAGGGTTGGGGTAGGCTCCCTTTGCCGAATGGCACCCTCCCTCCGGGAAAGTTAGGGGTGGGAATCGGTTAGAGATGAATTACCCCTCTCCACCTTCGCCTTCTCCACCTTCGCCACTCTCGGCAGGTGCATCCTTCGGGGTGATGTTCTTGATGTTGACGAGCTGTGCGCCCTGGAGCATCTTCTTGATGCGCTTGTGGGAAGAGGCATCGGTGGTCACCTCGGGCTGGAAGATGATGCGCAGGCCGCGGATGTGCTCTCCGGTGCTGTACTTATCCTCGGTCTCAGAGCCCTTCGAGCTGATGCCCACCTTGAAGCATCCGAAGCCGTCGATCTTCACGCGCTGGGAGTTCTGCAGGCAGTCGGTGATCACCTCCACCATCTCGGTGAGCACTGCCTTGGCATCCGACTTCTTGGCAGTGGAGTTCCGCTGGATGCGCTCGGCGATGTAGTCGAGGTCAACGGTGCCAGTCATCACAGGACGTGCATACCACTTCTTGAATGCTGCGACCATGTTGTCGTTCATGTTCTGAATCAATCTGTAAAAAATCATGATAAACTTGCAAGGGCTGTTTGGTTGTCGTGTCATCTGAGCGCCCTTCCTCATTTTGACAGTGCAAAGGTACAACAATAAAATTTGGGAATGTCGGTTATGGTCGGTTATGGTCGGTTATAGTCGGTTATTCTTCCATTAGAGGGATTTTTAGATTAAAACTGAGAAGTGAGAGGTGAGAAGTGAAAGATTAAAACTGAGAAGTGAGAGGTGAGAAGTGAGAGGTATGATTACCACTAAGAGCCTGGCCTTGGGGCGGGG
>OCTX011933172.1_pt1 | contig 11782 bp, 3 predicted proteins | sample 1539691 | NCBI WGS metagenome assembly OCTX01 (sample SAMN02144231, study PRJEB22623) | gut metagenome | biome: sheep rumen | host: Ovis aries | place: New Zealand
AATGGTAATCTGGTACTAAGGTATAAAGGGGAACAGATCACTGCGATCGAAAGGAATGGCAGATATGGATTTGTATATCAGGATAAGTGGACGTGGAGATATAGGAACCGCGGGATATATGATCTGGAGACATTGAAGGCAGCGGCGTTTGAGATTTTTGATAAGGAATGAACTGAATAGACCATGGCTGAGCGCTACCAGGGGTCGGCTTGACAGCTTCTTAGTTATCAGTAGATTAATGCTCTGAAAGCCAGGGAACGTTATACTATCTATGGCGTTAATCTATAGCATGTGACCCTTTTCTATTTGACAATCATGAAAAGGTGAATTTGTAAGGGATATTTTTATACGATATATGAATAAGCGAAACAAAGACGAAAGCAGTCAGTTCATATCTACTTATTATATTCTGCCCAAAGGAAAGGGGGGTGAAGAAACAGCCGTTTGTTTCTTCGCCCCCTTTGTCAACAGCCTGCGAGGATAGACTGAATTCTTTCCTATCTGTTTTGATAGAACTGTCGGAATAGATACCTGTTCAATAAATAATCTGGTAATCAAATAAACAATATTAAGCATTCAGCGGATTCCCTTGACGCCATCGGATAAAATTCAATACACTGACTTGGTATGCAGCAGAGCAAGGGTGCTGACCATAAAAGATAGAAGGAATCAAGGTCTTCACTAAAGTGCAGGGCAGTCCCTGACGAATTATTAGAAATCACTCAGGATATTTAACCCTGATCTTTTTCCAGGAATTAGAATTGCTTTTCCGAGCCTTAATATATGATTCATGAATAGCAAACATCAAAGTGTCTTTTTCTTCTTGGCTAATATAGTCACATGAAAAATATGCTTCAATGTCAAGAAGAAGATTTTTGGAGATGTACGATCTGTCTTTTCCAAATTTATCATAGATACCAGATACTATACCGGGCTGTTCAGATAATAAATATTCAACGGGACAGTCAAGGACTTCTGCTAGTATGGTTACAAGATGCCGTTCTTTTGGATAACGGTTCTCTGTCTCCCAACTGCATACAGTCCGCCTAGAGACATGTATCAGTTTGGCCAAAGCTGTTTGAGAGAGATTTTTTGCTTTTCGTAAAGTGCGTAGTTTTTCACCGAAGTTCATATTGATAAACTCCTTTGTGTATGATATATAATAATTATATAGGAAGAACATAATTGCGCAACTGAATTTCTCAGATGTGAAAATGTCAGAAAAATACCTCGAAAAAGAAGCCCGAAAAACCGCATAAATAAAGCAAAAAATCGGTTGAGGGTAGAAATGAGAAGAGCCCGAGATGATGGGCAATAACACGTATTCAAGATTAGTCATACCGATACCGTTGTCCGTAGAAATGAGAAGAGCCCGAGATGATGGGCAATAACCGGGAGTCTCGAGGTTTGGATGCATAATCAGCACTGCCGTAGAAATGAGAAGAGCCCGAGATGATGGGCAATAACCACTTCACTAAGAGACACAAACGCGAGCATCACAGTGTAGAAATGAGAAGAGCCCGAGATGATGGGCAATAACCGTCAAACGCGTCCTTTGCCGTTGTTTGATTCGTTGGGTAGAAATGAGAAGAGCCCGAGATGATGGGCAATAACCCACTCCTTAAATCTATTTCGAAGTCTCGGTTTTCCTGTCGGTAGAAATGAGAAGAGCCCGAGATGATGGGCAATAACACCCTATCTTTGAGTCGAAGATCTGTATCTTCTCAAAGTGTAGAAATGAGAAGAGCCCGAGATGATGGGCAATAACCGACGTTCGCAATCGAAGAATCCCTGATGGAGTGCTCGTAGAAATGAGAAGAGCCCGAGATGATGGGCAATAACACGATGTGCTCGCATACGTCGGAGAACGTCTGCACGTAGAAATGAGAAGAGCCCGAGTTAACATCAGTAATTGAATTTGCGTCAGAGCACTCTTATTCAACTACGCAGGATATGAGAGGTTAAGAGAAAGGAATTTGATATTTAAGAGAGCAGCATCCGAATACACTTCTATTCGGAAATGTTACATGTGTTTGAATTGAGTTGTATGGATAAACAAAAAACGCCCCATAAGGGCGCTTTTTTTTGTCGATTTTGTCAAATGATGTGTAATGGTGTATAATAATGTAGTAGTGGGTTGCATTCTCGTTATGGAGGGAAAAATGAAAATCTCAAAAGTAAATCACATGAGAACAGCGGTTACAGTGGCAGATATAACACCGGAAGGGATACTGTATATTGATCCTTCAGAGAACCCTGACCCTGTTCAAAATATTAGCAAAGTGTATGATGCTATTAATAATCGGGCGGCACGACTGTATTGCATACTAAATCCTGCAAGAGAGGAAGAAGGGAAAGAGGTAAAGAGTGCTCATACGGTAATAAATAAACTAATAAAGGAGCTTCTTAGAATTTCTGTCGACGATGATATGCCGGCTACGATAAAGAGGCAGCTCGATTTTTTAGAAAGCGATAAGATATTTATCTATACGCCGGAAAAGGGATATGCTACAGACGAACAGATAGATACGTTAGTTTCCCAGTGTCTGCGTAAATCTCTGAGAACGAACGTAACTATAAATGCGGAACGATATTACCTGCCTGACATTGCCACTAAGCTTATCATTAAATTGGAGGACTGTTGGAAAAAGCAGGAGAAAGTGGTGTTTACTGATGATGCTGATCCTATAGGCGTTGAGGAAGCGGCGGCATTTTTGATGGCTGTTGTCAACGACTGGCATAAGCTTTATAAGTCGCCTAAGAAAAAAGAAGATACAATTCAATCAATAGAAAATCAAAAGGCGCTCGTCAAAGTGATCAGTAAAAATGGACACAGCCTGCTGGTGCCTTCTAATTCAGCACATGCAAAAAAAGTCCATGTGTTCTCTTTCATGCGTGCTTATGCTGCCGGTTCCGAGGGTGACAGGCGCAGGATGCTTATCTCTATGCGTACACTTCTAACGATATATCTGAGAGGAGAAGGCACCTTCAGCAGCGTTATAGTTGCAGAAAACTCATTTCTTTCCGAGTTCTCTGCGGAGGATTTCCTGAGTGCAGATATAGTGGCATCCTTTGATGAGATCGATAGAATAAGATACCAACAAGAGAAAACAAGTGAGAAGCAAAAAAAGGCAGACAAGAAGAGTATTGCGAAAATAAGAACGGATCTATACCAGAATGTTGAAAAAATACTGAAAGAGCATTACAGAAGTACATTGGCAGCGGTAAGTAAAAATGACTTCCTGATAGATGAGGTCTGCAAAGGATACTGTTCTGATTTGCTGGATGGTGGAGAACCGGAGATCACGGCATTACAGTTCTGGCTCGATTATTTTGATGGAGAGGCTAAAAAAATCCTTCTCCGGGGGCGGAGACTCGATACCTATAAGACCTGTCTCTTATGGCTTGGGAAAAGGATCTGGAGCAACTGGACCTCGTATATTGCGCAAAAATTCATTGATTACGGAAAGACGGTATACCATTTCGCGATGCCTGAGGAATTAATAGTAAGTGGCGAAGGGATTTGCCTGGGAGATGTTCTCCCGGAATATCAGGATGGTATATCAAGTTTTGAATATGAACGGTTGAAAGCCAGGGACGATCTCGACCGCAGTATTGCGGTTGCGGTCACATTTGCAGCAAATACCTTTTCTAGAGCCGTTCTGGAAAGCACCCCGATGCAATTGAATAAACGAACAAACCGGGAGGAACCTGTAGAGGACATTCTATTTGCTGATAAGGATGTACATAGCCCGAATCTATATGAGGATGCCGGAAAACGCATATTGCGATATTTTGGTGGTGCCAGTAGCTGGGAGAACAATGATGAGATAGCCTTATATGCGGCAGAGGACAGAGGAATTGAGTTAATAGTTCCGATTCAGGATCAGTTGAAAGATATCAGGAATTCTTCATTCCACTATCTCGCAGCAAAGAGCTGTACAGATACAACAGTAATACGAATGCTGTTCGACCAGGAAAGGGATACGTATTCCCAACTTGTACGCAAGAAATACTATTCAAATAATGTATACCGCTATTATTCGGAGGAGGATACAGAAAGGCTCCTGGACTTTTTATACGAGAAACCGGCCTATGTCCCTGCCCAGATACCGGCATTTAAGAACCTGTTTAATCGCACCAGTGCTTATATGCACAATAAAATAGTGAAAGGAAAATCAAGAAACAGGATAGCCGGGATCGGAACGGATGAAATTACGATCTTTAAGGGGACTCTATTCTTCCTCCTGAAAGAGATTTATTATAATGCATTCTTACAGGATCCCGCCTGCAAGGACCGGTTTGTAGCCCTCGTTCGTGGAGAAGACACGTATGTAGAGGTCAAAAATGAAATGGCACTTGCAGATTTCAGAAAGAGAATTGAGTCTCTTGGGGAAGATGCAACGTTGGGGGAGATCTGCCAACTGATCATGACGGATTATGAGCTGCAGAACCAGGATAAGCGGGTCCGTAAGGCCCAAAAGAATGAAAGGGAAATATTCAAGCATTTCAGGTCTTTGCTGTATCTTTACCTGAGGGAAGCGTTCATTGATTATTTGCTCAAATCCGGGAAAGCAGAGATCTTCGGCTTTATACGGGAGCCGGTTATTAATAAGAACTGGGCGGAGAAATCTTTAGAGGGATATCTTGCTTCCTGGACATGTGAGACATATAAGGGTGTCCTGCAGGATGAGAGCGTGCTCAAATGGTATACTTTGGCACATTTTCTTACGCCAAAACAATTGAACCACCTGATCGGCTCTTATAAGCACTATGAAGTGTTTATAAACGACATTGAGAGGAGGGCGAATAGTACTGGAAACAGAGCAGATATGCCAACGGTGAATGACGAAAGCCAACGGGTGAAAGCTATAGTCGACATGCTTGCGTTTTCTGCAAGTTTCTGCGCAAGAACGACAAATACAGCCAGCGATTACTTTAAAGACGATGAGGCGTATGCGTCTGTTATTTCTGAGTTTGTCCTCCTTGATAAAAAGTATGTAGACAGCAATATGGCTGCGCTCAAGATGTTCAGCGATAAAGAACTGAATATCGAAAAAAAGGGTCCGAATGGAAAGAAGACCAAAGCAAAGCAGAAAATTGGAATATACTATGATGCGCTCAACCCTATCGTAAACCGCAACGTGGTACTTGCTTCGATGTATGGAGACCTCCACATGCTTTCCGAGACCTGTGACCGTGTCGTTGAAAAAGATGCTCATATGTATTATTCACGAAAAGAAGAACTCGCAAATGTATTCAAGACAGGAATATGCTCTGATTACAAAGAACAGGAAAAGCTCCGTGAATTCCAGAATATGAAGAACCGTATAGAACTCCATGATCTCCTGACGTATACCGAGATGATCAGCGATCTGAACGGGCAGCTCGTGAACTGGTCGTATTTCCGTGAAAGAGACCTCATGTACATGCAGCTCGGGGTCCAATATACAAAGCTGTTCTTTACGGATGCAGTACCGGAAGACGATTTCAGGAGGAAAATTAGCGGAGATGGTTTTGTAATAAAGGATGGCGCTATCCTGTATCAGATAGTTGCAATGTATGATTATAGTCTGCCACTGTATGGCTTCGACAAACATGGACGGGGAAAGGTCGCTGTGAATGCGGGAATTCCTACTTCGGGCTGCATTGGGGGGTTTGTTAAAGGCTACTGCGGAGAAACTTTCCAAAACCCTGCGACCTATAATGAAGGATTATATTTTTTTGAAAACATCGGTGAGCATGATGAACTTGTCGATACAAGGAATTATATCGATCATTTCAAGTATTACGCGAATCATGAACGCAGCCTGTTAGATCTTTATAGTGAGATTTACGAAAGATTCTTTGGCTATTCCCGGAACTTCAAAAAGAGTGTTTCATATATTCTGCCTAATATTTTGGAACGGTATTTTGTTGTATTAATTACAGAGATGGGCAAAGGCGAACGCATCGCCAGGAATGGCAATGAAAGCCGTTACCATGCAACGGCAGAAATACGGGTGAAGAAGGTGTCCTCCGCAAACTTTACGTACACATTTACGACTGGCAAAAAAGAGGAGAAGTATCAGATTCCGGTACATTCCGAGAAATTTTTGACGACCGTCAAAAGAATATTGGAATATAAAGTCTAATTCTAAGGAATAAGCAACTACAAAGCATTTAACATGCCGATGACAACATCCTGAGAGGAGCAGTATGATACTACAGATTCTCAAAGTCAATATTCTTATACCTCTTGTATATAATAACCGGGACTTTAAAAAAAGCTTAGAAGACACTATTACGGTAAGCAGAGAAAAAGCTGAGGCCTGTAAAGCATCAAGTGCTTTCGATTCATCTGATTGGTTCCATTATTGTTTCATTAATAAACCGATTGAGGCGAATTTTCAAAATATCAATACACCATTGCTCACAGACCCGAAGTTTCGAATCAGTAGAATTGAACTGAATTCTGTTGTGCGTACGGCTGTTGGACTACATCAAAATGAAAATGCTGTTTATAGCTTGCAGAAGGTAAATCAGAATTTCAAAATAGGAAAAATCAGAATTCTTTTTACACAGAGTCGAATAGCTTTCCTACACATTACATTGAGCACAACAGATATTGATGGAGATGCGGTGCTGTCCGTTATTAACACATTCCGGCAGATTATAAGTAGTCAGCCTCGATTTCAATATAATAAGAAATTGTCCAAAGATAAAACAGAAACCATCGAGATATCCCTTAAGGAGCTGGTTCAAAAGGTGGTGAATCTGCAGAAATATCTCTTGGTTTCTGTGTGCGAAGGAAGCATTATGCCATATGTGCAATTGTGTATGGTCGGTACGGGTAAACAGGATGAAAAGATGAAATTTTTCGAATCTGCTCGCACGCTATCCAAACGCCCCAGCTCAAAAGAGATAGAAGATAAGCTTATTTATACCGGTAAAGAGCCGTATATATCCAGATTTGTTGGTGATAGAGCCGTTTGCATTTTTGGCGACACCGGTATGTGCGGGGATATCGATTTGCGGTTCCTTACGGATTCGGGTAATGGACTGGCTAAAACTGCTACTGAAAACTATCTTACAGTATATGCGTTCCTGATTTCTTTGAAATTAATAGCAGAGAAAAATGACCTTGAAAATCCTGATATCGAGTACCTGCTTAATGCTCCGATGAAATTGTCGAATGAAGAAAATATAAACGAGTTCTTTGAAAAATGCCTGTGGGGGTCGGCATGGAATCTGAAAGAATCCATTTCTTTTATTAGAGATAATATTCAGAGGAGCAATGGGAATGCTGTGGCTGAAAGATTAGGGTATATTAGTGACCAGACGGAAGAGAACAACCGGAAGCTGGAAGAGAACCTTGAAATCGCAAAAAGGATTGAACAGAAAGAAGCTGAGCATGTAGAACTCACAAGGGAAATAAACCAAAAAATGGATGTTCTCGTAGAGTTTGTTCAGAACGACCTTAAAGAGTATATAACCGGAGAAAGAGCAAAGTTAAAGGCAAGCATAAGCGATGTAGATGAAGAAAGTAATATTTGCACCTTTACCAGAGATGTCAGTACACATATTAATAAGAAGATTAATGAGAGTGGTGATGCTATTGTTGATCTCGAGCGAAGAAGCTTAAAGATGCTTTTTAACGATCGTTGGGATTTTTTACTGCCGACTTCTCAAACATCTCTGATTTCGTCGGGAGTGCTTCTGAAACGTTGTGCCGATATCAGAACACCTGATTTTGATTTCTCAGGAATATGTATCTGCGCTACAGCAGCGCTTGAAGCGGAATTAAAGAGAGTCTTTTTTGATGGTTTATTAGCATTCATGGTTGGCAAATATGGTAAGCCCGGTACTGGGGATGATGATAAAATTTATGCTAAATGGCCGGATGTTCTGCTAACCGTTAAAAAATCTAAATATGAGGAGCAGAAGTTTTCTGATAAGAAAAAGTCCAGACCGAGGATGGAAAAGTGTTTTACAATGGGAACATTGCCCTTTTTATTCGGTGAAGTTAGAAAGATTCCTGATGCGGCTGATCAGGCGAAGTATGAACAAGATCAATCGAAAATGATGCAGCAAAGAATGAGAGAGTATCTTTCTGAAGTGGTAGATGTCGGTTATAGCAGTAAACCATTTGAAGCCTTTTATACAAGAGTGACCGCGAAGAACAGGATTACGTGCCAAGTTGGTGACTTTGTGTGGAAATGTGAAGAAATTAGAGATAAATACAGGAACAAAGCTGCGCATACAGATATTATGTCTGGATATGATGCGGTGGGCTGTTATCAAAGTATAGTACGCAAACCGGAACTTCCGGAGGCGCTTGTTCTTAATGCCCAAATTGCAGGGGTGATTCTAGAATTATTCCAAAAGATTGATGGGAACAAACTGGAAAAGTTCATTAGTTGCAAAGTGCCGGCAAAATCTAAGGTAGGAACACCTAAAAAGCCAACGGAAACGAAATATACTATCGGACAAGTCGTTGAGCTTATAGATCTTAAAAAAGGTGGTAATGGGGGCTTGCGTGGTGTTATAGAAAAATCGGATATCGAAGTGTCATTATCAAAAAAATCTTTGAAAGAAAGCGGTATTATTGCACAAGATTATGTTGGAAAGACGATTAAAGTTAAGCTTGTGCGTTGGGATGATAACGCGCAGGTATATAATGCTGAGTGGATTAAAGAGTAACTGAAATAATAAGAGTGGTATAGGAAAGGAGCCAGGTTTGACTTTCATTATTAACTGTTATTAAACTAGAAAGATCCCCTGGTAGAAACAGCAAAAGCAAAGGGCCTGTCACCCTTGAAATACATCACCTACATCCTGAAAGATATGTCAGGAAGCGAGTTCCTGCAATATCCGGAACATCTGGATGACTTTATGCCATGGAACCCAGAAATCATAGAAAGCTGCAAATGACCGTCAATCATTAATCGTATAGAGTTGACGGTCATTTTTTATATACACCTTCTTATTTGACGCTACCGTTTTTTCAGCAAGCAATTATTTACGGGGACAATCAATTGAAGCCAATACGAACTTGTTTTTCATTCGAATCAACCACATCTTCTAGATCTTCCGCCATAATACAATCAGGATCCCAGTCCTCGTTATTGTAAAAATTCACGGCATGATGACGAAAAGCCCGCTCGTATATATTGAGGACAGTCCGCCCGTTGCCAAAATTCGGTTTTTTCATTTCAGCTCGGATGATTTCATTAAAGCGAGACCTTACACTCGGATGTATCATCATGCTGCCTGCTTTGCAGTTCATCTCAAAGATCTGGTACAATTCATCCTCCGTGAAGTCATCAAAGTGAACAGTGATCGGAAATCTGGATTGCAACCCAGAGTTCTCGTTGAGAAATGATGCCATCTGTTTTTCATAACCGGCGAGTATGATTGTTAAATCCTCTTTCCTGTTCTCAAGGAGTTCAAGGAGGACCGAGACAATTTCCGTGCATAAGAACCGGTCTTTTTGAAGAAGATAGATTTCGTCAATAAACAGGACTCCGCCCATAGTCTCATTGCATATTTCGTTCAGCTTTTGGCTCACGTTGTGGACATAAAGATCTTTGGCTGTAATCATTTTGGTACGCGGAGATTTTGCAACCCCAATACTGAATAGCATTTCGGAGAAGATTTTTGCAGTCGTTGTTTTCCCCGTGCCGGGATTTCCGACAAAAATCATGTTGTTAGAAGAGGGAAATGGTTTGCCGAGCTCGGTGCTGAAACGATTACTCAGAATTTGCTCTGTTATTACTGTTTTGACATTCCGAATGCCAATCATTCGCTGTAGCTGTTCCTGTAGATCTTCTAACGAGCGGATGTCTTTTTTGATTTTGATGTGATCTGCGGTGATTGTCCTGTTTTCAGGTTCTGCCCTCAAACATTCGATAACTGCGTGATTGAATATGTTTTCGACTGTTCTGGCATTGCCGAAATTATCTTCGTAACGCAGCGCTGTTAATTTTCTGGCAACTGCGTCCAGCGTTTGATCAGTATATTGGTAATCGGCGGTCCTGCACATTTTTTCAAATATTTGCAGTAATTGATCATTGGTATAATCTTCAAATATCAAGGTATATCCAATTCTGGAACTAAGACCTGGATTACATTTTAAAAAATCGTCCATTTGTTTGGGGTAACCCGCAAATATGATAACGGGATCTGTCTTGTTTTCCATCGCCTTTAGTAGTGTGCCGACACATTCTTCGCGATAGCTGTTAGCTCCACCTTTTCCTGCTGCTGCCGGGTTCAGCAAATAGGCTTCATCAATGAAAAGAATGCCGCCGGCAGCTTCTTTCAGTTTTCTCTCTACCTTAGGTGCGGTATGTCCGACATATTCTCCCAGAAGGTCTGCTGTCATGACTTCGACCACAAGATCTTTTTTAATAACTCTCATGGACTTCAGCATTCTTGCAATATGATGTGCTACAGTAGTCTTACCTGTGCCGGGATTTCCTTTAAAAATCATATGTAGATAAGGTGTTTGGCTGTCTTGTGGTATGTTTTGCCATAGAAGACCTATATCCTTAATTGTTGTCTTTACGTCATCGAGTCCGACTAACTCATTGAGAGAATCTTCTATCTGCTCAAAGCTCTTGTTCCTGTGATAATAGGGGATGCTATTTGCACTAAAGAAGTTACAGTGACCATATTTGGCAAATGTCAGAGAAACCATCCATTCAAATAAATCATCTATAAATTCATATCCTCTTAGATCTGCTCTCGGATATACTGTATAGATGTATTCCTTAAAAGCCTTCTCAAAATTGATGGTTGTGTTTGGAATTGAAGACTTTATTTTTTTCATCATTTTTTCAAAGATAGTTTCTTCGTCTATATCCTGTATTTCAATCTTGTGGCGAAGAAAACGATAATACATATCCGGGTTTTTTTTGATTCGGCCCTGTACGATTGATTTTGGGGCAATCATGATGAATACGATATCAGGGAAGCCGCGGAAAAACTGCATAATCTGAGTCCATGAATAATCATACCTTTCACGTATATCGCGTTCAGTGGATCCAATACCATCGGTTACATAATATCTGTCATTTGGAAGTGCGTGAGCCACAATCAGAATATCAGCAGTCCGGACATTAGATAGGTTCTCAGTAAGCAGTGCTTGTTCTGAATATTTCAGGATTTTTTGTTTTTTGTTTTTGATCTGTTCTATCAGCTGCGCTAGTTTATTTGCAAACTCTATTCCTCGCTGCTGGGATTCTGTCTGGATCAAAAAGCGATAGGAAATGCCGGAGATATTCTTCTGTGTCAGATATTTGAAAAATCCATTCAGGTTATTTAGTTCATTTTCGGACAGATTAAATTCAATGAATTTATTCTGGATATATGAAGTATCAGACTTTGCTGTTGAAAGAGCGTTATCTATTATGGTCCTGAATTCCTCATCATCGCATGATAAGTATTTGTTCGAAAAGCAATCCGGAAATTGAAATAGTTTTGATCCTGTTTCAAATAGAACTTCAATTTTCGTTTCAGTAATTTTTGTTACAACACCCTTCCCGAAAGTTTTGTGTGTCACTATATATGTCTTACCATTAATGGTGTTATCGGCATTGAAAACCGCTGTCATTTTTTCAAGGTGCCTCTGAATTGTTCGATAAAGCTTCTGTTGGAGCTCCAGCTTCAGGGTTTGATAAATTGTGACATCAAATATAAGTCTTTCATCTACCCGTTTTAAACTGAAGACCTTTAATAAGTTGTTATCGATATCATTCCATGAGCAAGGACTGTTTTGATCGTCAGATTGACCGTTAACATT
>OCTX012176657.1_pt1 | contig 11781 bp, 8 predicted proteins | sample 1539691 | NCBI WGS metagenome assembly OCTX01 (sample SAMN02144231, study PRJEB22623) | gut metagenome | biome: sheep rumen | host: Ovis aries | place: New Zealand
CCCGGCGCCGGTTCGGCGGATGCCGGCATTTCCGAGGCCGGCGCTTCCACATACGGCGTTCCTTTCACCATCGGTCTCGGCACCCGGTTCCATATCGGCGACAAGTTCTCCCTCGGCACAGGACTGGAGTATTCCCTCCTCACCCGCACGTTCGACGGCACATATTCAGAGAGTTACACCGGCAGCATCTTCCATGCGGTGCAATATGTGGGCGTTCCCGTCAACGCTTACTACCACCTGCTGAGCACCCGCGACGGCCTGCTCAACCTGTACGCATGGGGCGGCGGCGCTGCAGAGGTGTGCGTATCCAACAGCTACCGTCTGCTGTCCGGGCCCGGCACCACCATCAACGACAAGGCCGGAGCCCTGCAATTCTCCGTCGGCCTGGGTATTGGCGTAGAAATCCCCATTACAGGCTCCCTCAGCCTCTATCTCGACCCGGCTGTCCGCTATTATTTCCACGGCAATCAGCCCAAGAGTCTGCGCACCGACAAACCTTTCATGGTCAACTTTGACGCAGGTTTGAGATTTAATTTGTAAATTTGCAGCCGGAGACTCCACAGGAAGTCCGGCAAACAGTCCGCTTCAGGGATTCTTCGTTTAATTGTTGACGATAAGATTTATGAGTTTTTTTTCTGGAAGAAGGAGCATAGCAGGTACTATGTGACTGATGACAGTGAAAAAGACCATAAAGATTGAAGTCAATAAAGTTTAAACGGCTTCATAATCGGGGTGTGGCGCAGTTGGCTAGCGCATCTGGTTTGGGACCAGAGGGTCGAAGGTTCGAGTCCTTTTACCCCGACAATTTCAGAGCTTACCAAAGCTTATTCTTCGGCAGGTGAAACTGTCTCGGGATGGCATCGGAGGGTCATTTCGAACTGCATCAGATGGTTATTGATGTTTGAAGGGCACTCCGAGCGATGTCGGAGGGTCTCTCCGTACAAAGTGTAGAATCTATTTTTCGTTACAAGTGGTTTTCCCCTCGCAGGGGAGCCTAAGCAAGTACCGCAAAGGTGCCCATGAACACCTCGGTGCTGCCAACGTGCCAGATTCTGACCCGTTGGCAGCAAAATCGGGCTAAAACGCTGCCAACAGGACATTTTTCAGCACGTTGGGAGCACTTATCCCCCAATAACCAGCTGGGAGCCAAGCGATGCATAGCTAAGGAAGGTGCGAGGGAAGGCGGCGGAAGGCACGACATCAAGGGGAAAGTGCGGCGGCAGGAGGCGGCAAGCGGCAAGCGGCAAGCGGCAAGTGGCAAAAAAAGGGGCCGGCGTGACAGCCGACCCCAGATATCTAATTAGTCGAAAGTTTAGAGTCTTATTGATCTCTTAAGCCGAATTTTCGCGGTAGTTTTCGTTCCAAGAAGGAGCGCAGTCCACACAAAGTGACCGAGGAGAACGAAAACTTATGCCCCTATCAGCCCGTTGGCCTGAAGGAATGCGTTGCAGGCCGTGGCGACAAAGAGGAAAACAATCAGGGAAGCAACGACTACGCCGATGACTTTGAGGCGCTTGAACCAGGTCTGGTTGTTCCAGCCTACGGTCTGGAACATGCTCCAGAAGCCGTGTGTAAGGTGGAGCCAGATTGCGGCGAACCATACCAGGTAAATGAGAAGCATCCACCATTTGCCGAAGGTTACGTTGAGCAGAAGGTAGGGGTTGTTCTCGAAGTTGCCGATGCCGAACATTTCGGGGAGCTGCATCTTGGCCCAGAAGTGGCTGAGATGAAAGAAAACCAGGCCGAGAATCACAAGGCCGAGGACGAACATGTTCCTTGCCGACCAGGAATCGGCGGCAGCCTTGCTGGGAACCTCATAGCGCTTGACGCCGCCGCGGGCGCGGATATTCTTGAAGGTAAGCCAGCATCCATAACCGATATGCACCAAAAAGCCAAGTGCAAGGATGGGGACCATGATATCAACGATGGGAAGGGACATGAAGTCGCAGCCGAGCTTGAAGAGACCGTCGCCCTCGCTGAAGAGGATGCCGTCGTTGGTCGCAACGCCATATTTACCCGTAAATGAATCGATTACAGAGAAGAAATTGATAGTTCCGTGCAACAGGAGGAAGAGAATGAGAAAAGCTCCGCTTATTGCCTGCACGAACTTTTTGCCGATAGATGATGTAGATAATGCCATAGTGGAAATCTTTTTTCAGTTTGCAAATATAAAAAGAATCCGTATTATCACCTCACCTCATTTTTGGAAATTTGATATTTTTCAGATATTTTTGTCAGTCTTGCAATACGTAACAATGAAATGTACAAGAGAGTTCTACTTAAATTGAGCGGTGAAAGCCTCGGCGGGCCTGCAGGAAAAGGCCTCGACACAGAAAGCCTCAAGGCTTTCGCAGAAGAAATCGCACAGGCCGTACGCAACGGCCACCAGATAGCAATAGTAAACGGCGGAGGCAACATATTCCGCGGCCTCCAGGGAGTCGGAAAGGGCTTCGACCGCGTCACCGGTGACCGCATGGGCATGCTCGCCACCGTCATCAACTCCCTCGCACTCTGCTGTGCAATCCGCAGCGAGGGCATTCCGGCCGAGGTCTTCACCTCCACTCCAATGGAGCCCCATGCCCGTTACTACAACCGCGACAACGCCGTCAAGGTCCTCGAGGAAGGCGGCGTCGCACTGATTGCCGGAGGCACCGGCAGCCCGTTCTTCACCACGGACTCGGGAGCAGCCCTCCGGGCCCTCGAACTCGGAGCTGACGCACTCCTCAAGGGTACCCGCGTCGACGGAGTATACACCGCCGACCCTGAAAAGGACCCTACGGCCACCCGCTATGAGGAACTTACCTTCACCAAGGCCCTTACCGACCACCTGAAAGTCATGGACCAGACAGCCTACGCCCTCTGTGAGCAAGGCCCCGTTCCCATCGTGGTATTCGACATCTCCAGGAAGGGCAACCTCGCCAGCCTGCTCGAAGGGCAGAACATAGGCACCATTGTACACGCATAAAACAAGTATAATATGTTGACAGACAGAGCAAAAGAAATCGTCAGCGGCGCCGAGGCCAAGATGCAGGACGCCCTGAATTTCCTTGAGGAAGACCTCAAGACCTACAGGGTAGGCAAGGCCAACCCTTCCATTTTCAACGGCCTGATGGTTGACTACTACGGTTCCCCCACTCCGGTCCACCAGGTGGCGTCCATCACCACTCCCGACGCCAAGACCCTCACCCTCCAGCCCTGGGAGAAGAACATGATTCCCAAGATTGAGAAGGCCATCATGGACGCAAATCTCGGATTCACTCCCCAGAACAACGGCGAAGTCATCCGCTGCACCGTCCCCGCACTTACGGAGGAGCGCCGCCGCGACCTCATAAAGAAGGCCAAGGCTACCGGCGAGAATGCCAAGATAACGATACGCAACGCCCGCCGCGACGCATTCGACCTCCTCAAAAAGGCCCAGAAGAATGAGGGCCTTTCAGAGGATGTCCAAAAAGAAGCCGAAGACGAAGTCCAGAAGCTGACCGACAAGAAGGTCAAGACCGTGGACGAAATCGTCAGCATCAAAGAGAAGGAGATATTGACAGTCTAAACTGATACTCCGCAGGATGCACCATATACTCGTCTCGCGGGATTGCATGCCAAGAATCCACGCAGCCGAGTCCCATCTGCAGCAGGTCGCAGCACACGAAAGTGGAGCCCAGCGACCTGTTTTCCTTGTGCATCAGAGGGATGAGTTCACGGCTGTGGCGCCATTCTCCGCGTCCGAGATCGAGCTGGCTGCGGCTGAACGGAAGGGCCGATGCGCTGAAGGGGGCGCATGATGTGAGCTCGATGCCGAAACCATCGGCGTCAAGCACCTTGTAGCTCTTGATACCCACGTTGTTGCCATGCTCCTGCGGGCGCGCGGCTCCGAAGTCATAACGGGAGCATACGTCCTGCACGTAATGGCCGAGCCGTGCGGCGGTACGGCGGTCGCAATAAGTATCGAACGGCCCGTCTCCGTAGAATTCGACGGTAGAATACTCACCGCCCATGCCGAACTCGACTCCCACGCGGAACAGGTCGGGTGCGCCGGCGAGCTTGCCGTTGTCCCTGAGGTTCATCTGAAGGTCGATGATGCCTTCGGGCCTCACGCTCCAGTTCATCACTACGTCCGCATACTCAAGGGGATAACAGAGGCTGACGGTAACCGCTTCCCCGTCACGTGCGACAGAGAGGTCCTTCACCTTGTACTCGGGCCACGCCCATACGTCCCACATTGGTTTGATCTTCCAGCTGGCGCCGAGGTCGTTCTCCGTCAGGGCACGGCCGAACGAAGGCATGACGGGATGGCTGAGAAGCTGCCTGCCGCGGACGATGTATGAGCAGAGTGCGCCCGTAGTCTTGTCCCAGCTGGCGCTGAACTCGCGGCCGGAAACGTCGACGCGAAGGCCTGACTCGTCAAGCAGCAGGCCGCCCGCATCAGGCAGACCGGCAGGTTTGCATACGAGCTCGCGGGCGATGGCAATCTGGTCGCGGGCGACAGTCTGGCCGCGGTGCAGGATGCCGTCGTCGCGCAGCAGCACGAAGTCAAGCAGCAGCGACACGTCGTGGCCCGGTCCGTCGGGAACGGCGTAGCCAAGGGCAATCTCGGCACAGGCCTGAGGCGCCACGGCGGGCATTGCAACACTCCCGCACTGCACCGGCGCGCCGTCTACAACCAGCTGCCAATCAGCACGGTAGCGGGAAAGGTCGATAAAGAAGTTCTCGTTGTACACCTGAACCTTGCCAGCGGCAATCTGCTCCGGAGTCGCACTGCAGAGGATGGAACGGTACTGATAGCGGACCTCTTCGGCCTCGGGATGAGGGACGCGGTCGGGCGACACTATTCCGTTGCAGTTGAACGATTCGTCAGTGCCGTCGTATGTGTTGAAGTCGCCGCCGAAGACGAAAATCCAGTCGGACTTGTCCTGCATGCGCGAACCAGCGCCGTTGTTGGCATCAACCCTTCCCTGCGAGGGGTCGTAGGGCCAGCGGAGAGCCTGGTCCACGAAGTCCCAGATGCATCCGCCCTGGAAGGAGGGATACTTGCGTACGAGGTCCCAGTATTCGGCGAATCCACCCATGGAGTTGCCCATCGCGTGCGCATACTCGCACATGATGAGAGGGCGCGGGGGATTGGAGGAGCAATATTTCTCGCAGTATTCGTAGGGGGCGTACATGGGGCAGAAGATATCCGTATCGTAATCGAGCACAGCCCGCTCATACTGCACGGGACGGGGGGGGTCGTAAGCCTTGGTCCACTCGTAGCTGCGGTAGAAATTGGGACCGTTGCCGGCCTCGTTGCCGAGACTCCAGACTATGATGCTGGGATGGTTGATGTCGCGGTACACCATACGCTGCATCCTGGTAAGGTGGGGAGCTTCGAACAAAGGGTTCTTGGCAAGCGTCTTCTCACCATAGTACATGCCGTGGGACTCTATGTCAGCCTCGTCGATTACGTACAGGCCGTAGCGGTCGCAGAGCTCGTACCAGAAGGGGTCGTTGGGATAGTGGCAGGTGCGTACAGTATTGATATTAAGCTCCTTCATGAGCTTTATGTCGCGTATCATCTCCTCATGGGTGACGTTGTAGGCACCGTCGGGGCTCATTTCGTGGCGGTTGACGCCCTTGACGAGAACGGGCTTGCCGTTGACGAGCAGCTGTCCGTCCTTGACTTCCGAAGTGCGGAAGCCGAAGTCGAGGGTCACGGACTCCTGCGCCTTTCTGCCGCTGAGGGCTACCACCCGCAGCGAGTACAGGTTGGGCGTCTCTGCGCTCCAGAGGAGAGGGTCGGCCATCTTGTCCTTCCACACGGCATGGCCGTCCAGGACAGGCAGAAGGTTGGACCAGAATTTGCCGTCGGGGCCGAAAATCTCAAAGCGAGCGGCGTCGGCGCCTGTGCACAGGGTCGCGTCGATGCTGAAGTTGCCATACATGTCTGCTCCCACGCGGACATCCTGTACACCCTTGCGGGGACGGAAGTCAAGACTCACGCCGCGGGCTATGCCGGCAAGGCGCCAGAAGTCCTGGCACTCGAGGTAAGTACCGTCGCACCAGCGCATTATCTCGAGCGCAAGGAGGTTGTCACCCTTCTTTACGAACGGAGTAATGTCGAATGCCGCCTCAAGTTTGCTGTCCTCGCTGTATCCGACGCTCTTGCCGTTCACCCAGACGCGCACGTTGGATGTGGCACTGCCGATGCGGAGCACGACGTTGGTCTTCAGGTCTGACGCACTCAGGTTGAAACGGGTGCGGTACTGGCCTGTATGGTTGTCCTTCATGGGCACGTAGGGAGGATTGTTCTCGAAATGCCCCGTCCAGGGATACTGGTGGTTGGTATAAATCGGGTCGCCGTAGCCGTAGAGTTCCCAGATGCCGGGAACGGGAATCTCGTCCCAGGCGCTGTCGTCCAATGCGGGCGATTCGAATCCGGAAATGCGGTTCTCGAAGTCGGCGAACCAGCGGAACTTCCACATTCCGTTGAGACTGAGCGTCTTGCAGTCGGAATGGAAACTGGCCGTCATGGGCAGCCGATTGATCTGTTCAATTGCCGGGTCGAGATAGTCGGGAAGTTTCTCCTGGGCCCGGAGAGGAGTGAGCGCTGCAAGGAGCAACGCGGGCAGAATGATTGGTTTGAGTGTCATATTTCATTAAGCAATTGGTCGAAAACCTGAGCCTCGCACTGTGTGAGGAACACTGCTGATATGGGTATGTAGAACAGCCGCCCGGACAAGCCGTCGGGGAGAGCGCGGGCGTCGCGCAGGCGCTGGGCGTCCTTCTCCGTCGTGATGACGGCCGCCGTGGGATTGTGGTGCATCGCAGAGGCCATCTCCCTGAAGTCGGACGTGCTGAAACGATGATGGTCGGGGTACTTGAGGTGGCCGACAATGGCATAAGTTGCTGAAAGATGGTTCCGGAGCGGCGTATCATCGGCTATTCCGGTGAGCAGCACCGCCTTGGACGAATAGGTATAACGCGTGTCGGCATCGGGGAAGACGGGCTCCGGGGCGCCGTATTCAATACCCGTGAACAGAAGCGTCTGAGGGCGCCCCTTGCGCACGGCGATGCAGGACTGAGGGTCCCAGCTGTCGTAACCGAGGAGGCGGGCATAGTCCTGCTTCTCACTGTCATCCAGCGCATAAGGGCACTTGGAGACAATGACGGCGCGGGCGTCGTAAAGGCGGCTCCGCAGGTCCCTCAGACGGCCGGAAGGAAGGAGGCTGTCGCGGGTCACGGGACGAGACCAGTCGACCAGCACCACGTCGAGGTCGGCCTTGAGGGAGCGATACTGGTAGGCGTCGTCGAGCACTATGGCATCGGCCGCGGGGAAATCGGGACTGACGCAGTTCCTGAGAGTCCTTGCCAACTGCGGCTTTGACAGTATGGCGCACCCCTCCAGGCGGTCCTTGTCAACGGCGACTACGGCACCTGGGAGCCTCTGCTTGAGAAGGAGCGGCTCGTCGCCGCAGAAGTCGGCCGTGGAAGTGGCGACAACCTGCTGGAAGCCCTTGCTGCGCCGCTTGTATCCCCTTGACAGGATGGCGATTGTCTGATACTTGCCAAGCTCCTGCAGACGGCGTACCGCCAGCTCGGTGTGGGGAGTCTTGCCGGTGCCTCCCACCGTGATGTTGCCTATGCAGACCGTAGGGACGTCTGCCTTGCGGGAATTCTTTCCGTCGCGGTAACGGTGGTTCCGGAGCGTCAGTATCAACTTATATATCATATACGTTCGACGTCTCAAGGGGGACGTCAGCCCACTTTTCTGCTATGTAATCCAGGGTGGAATCGATTTCCGAGGGGTCCGTGGTCGTCACCAGCTTCATGCGGGTCTGCCTGAAGTCGGGGAGGCCCTTGAAGTAGCAGCTCAGGTGGCGGCGCATCTCGAAAACGCCGCGCTTCTCGCCTTTGTACTGCAGCGACAGGGCCAGATGGCGCTTGGCGAGCGCTACCCTTTCCGGAACCGGCATGGGCGGAAGCTGCTCGCCGGTGTCGAGGAAATGGCGTATTTCCCGGAATATCCAGGGATGACCGAAGGATGCGCGGCCAATCATGATGGCGTCCACCCCGTAGCGTTCGAAAGCCTCGCGGGCCTTGGGACCGTCGGTGATGTCGCCGTTGCCTATAATGGGAATGTGCATGCGAGGATTGGACTTGACGGCGCCTATGAGCGTCCAGTCGGCACTCCCCTTGTACATCTGCTGACGCGTGCGCCCGTGGATGGTAAGGGCCTGAATGCCGACATCCTGCAGGCGTTCCGCCAGTTCCACTATGATTTTGCTGCCCTCGTCCCAGCCGAGACGGGTCTTTACGGTTACCGGCTTGCCGACGGCCTCGACCACCGCCTTGGTGATTGCGACCATCTTGTCGGGTTCGCGCATCATGCCGCTGCCGGCACCGCGCCCTGCAATCTTGGAAACAGGGCAGCCGAAGTTGATGTCGATGACATCGGCCCCGTGACCTCCGGCAATCTGTGCGGCACGGTCCGCCATCCGGGCGGCATCCACCATGGATTCGGGAATGTGACCGTATATCTGAATGCCCACCGGAGCCTCTTCGGGAAGGGTCCGCATCTTGGCAATCGCCTTGTCGGCATCGCGGACAAGACCGTCCGACGGGACGAATTCGGTGTAGACCATCGCGGCTCCCTGCTCCTTGCATAACACCCTGAAAGAGACATCTGTAACATCCTCCATAGGCGCAAGGAACAGCGATTTTTCACCAAAATTCAAATCTCCTATCCGCATGGGGTACAAAATTAAAAAATATTTACGAACTTTGCACCCTCAACTGGTGAGTTGTCCGAGTGGTTGAAGGAGCCTGCCTCGAAAACAGGTGTACGGCAACGTACCGGGGGTTCGAATCCCTCACTCACCGCAGTATAGTGGACACAAATTTAGACACAAGTTGCTAAGTTTGTGTCTATTTTATATCCCATTCAACCGTAGAGAACTCTACTTATGACAAAAAGGAAAATCCGGCTCTCAGCGGTGCCGAGGCCGGATACGGTGTGACTGACTGGATTGACTATCTGCGAGACTTTACGCAGATTCCGTAGATTCCGCAGCGGGGTTTGCGCAGGAAACCGGTGAGCGCTACTGCACCTCAGGAGCGACCGTAGCGCCGACGGGTACCAGGCGGCAGTTGTCCACGTAATAGTTGCCGTAGAAGTCCCCGTCGCGGATAACGGGCTGCTCATCATACGGGGCCTGGATGTAAGCCAGGATGGAGTAACTGGTACCGTTCACCTCTACAGGAAGCTCCCGCGACAGGTGGATTTCGTTCATGCCCTTCGACAGCTGGTACATCTTTCCGGCAATGTTGCCACTGCCTTCGTTTATCATATAATGGGCGACGTTCTTGTAGGTATTCTCCCAGACATTAATGCCCTTTACATTCCTGGCATTCTCCGTAACATATACCGCAATCCGGTAAGGCTGGGCGATATAGGCATAGACGGACAGGTCCACGGAAAGGGTCTTGCCTTCGACGCTGGAAGACAGGCCTATGGAAGTCAGCGTCGGATAAACGTCATCCGATTCGGCTGCAAACACAGGAACCATAGTCTTCATCCGGTTCTTCACCTGGCGTCTGCCATCGAAGTAATAATAATAGTCGGGGTATTTATTCTTGTATTGCGTGTGTTCTGTATGGCACTCGTTCCACCCATTGGTTGAGTCATAGAAGAGGCATACATATTCGAACAGGTCGCCGTACTCCGCCTTGTTATCGGCAAGTTCGACCGGCCACGCTCCGGAATTGCAGTCGGTGGACATGTTGGCGAGAACCAGGTGGTGCCGCACGATGGACGGATAGTTTGCAAGGGGCTCGCCGGCGGCCTGGGAAACGGTCACGGGAACCGTTCCGCCTTCGCTTACGACGTTGATGGTTGCGGTCCTGGCGGCACCGTAATTGCGCTTGACCACGAAGGTGTGGGTGCACTTGTCGGCAACCGGATCGCCGGCTCCGCCCATATCAACCAGCCAGTCCTGGTCGCATGTGACAGTATATTCCTTACCGCATTTCACGTCGAATTTAGCCTCGCCTCCGTACTTCGGAAGATCGATGCTGGTCGGAGTCACATCAGGAGCAGGCATCTTCCATTCGCAGCCGCTGTCGGCCTCCATCAAGGTCTTGAACACTCCCGGATTGAACATGATGCCGCCTGAAGGAACCACGGAACGTTTGGCGGCGGAACCGTCAGCCTTTTCGAATGTGAATTCGATGCCTCCCATCAGGGAAGTAGAAGGAATCACGAAATAATATGGCTGCCCCGGGATGAAAGTGCCGCCCTGCGGAACCAGTTCCAGACGCTGGTAGAGAGGGGCATCCATCGCCGTCGTCTGGCATCTGCCATCGGAATACACGCTGACATCCACCTTTGTGCCGCCAAAATTGTCGCTTTTATATTTTGCGCCGCAGGTGACGGTAACCTTGGAAACATTCTCGCTGACCAGCGAGAGCTTGATGCCACCGAATGGATATTTGAAGGAAAAGTGGTCATCCTGCGACCAGGCCATCGCGACCCAGCAGGAAGGGTCGAAGGTTCCCGGAATGCCCTGCTGGACATCGGGGAACGGGAGGTTGGTGGTAAACCTGATGATATAGCTGCTTGGCGGCTGGAAAGAGGACTGGTAACCTCCGTTCCTGCCGGCAACGTAAGGATAAATGGCAATGCGGTCAACTCCATCGTAGCCCCAGAGTTCTTTCAGGTATGCTACGTAAGTGGACTGATCCTGGCCGTCGGGCACCACCGCCCTGAACCTGGTCGAGCAGGCGGGGGCTTCAAGCGTCGCCGCAAAGCGTTCGTTCCTGTCGATCATGCTGCCGTCCTGCACGAGGAACACTCCGATTTCGTCGCCGGGATTCCAGTACATGTTTCCCGAACCGTCGCGCTCCATACGGGTGTCAGGGGTGCCGCAGTCGGCGGAAATGATAAATTCTTCACCAAATTCCGGGGCGGGTACGGATTCAACGTCCATTTTGCAGGAGGCGGCCGCAACCGACATCAGCGCAAGCGCTGCAAGTACTTGTTTTTTCATAACCTTTCCTCCTTTAAATCAACGGTTCATCGATAACGTTAGTCAACTCGCCTTCCTTCAGGCTGTCGCAAATCAAAAGGCAGGGAAGCAATTCCTCAACCTCGGCACATGGCTTGAGATACTTTTTTTCCATATATTGTTGTGCTAATCGTCGGAAATTATCCTTAAAGTACAAATATATAGTTTTTTCTCTGTAATTCGTAGTATTTCTGTGCTTTAATTCAAATTCAGTGAACTATGAATAAAGTACGGTACGAATCCCCCAGTGTCAAGATGTGGCTGATTGAAGTGGCTGCACCCCTGCTCTCATGGATGAGTATGGCAACTACATGGGGAATTACGATTATTACACCGTTGCGAAGGTCATAACCCATTAATCTTTTTCAACACCATGCGTATCCTGTTAAAGAACGGAAAGATTTACGACTGTACCGCAGCGAAGCGTTTGCCGGGGACATCCTGGTCGAAGACGAGCGCATCGCCGCCGTCGCCCCTTCAATAACTGAAAGCGCCGACAGGGTCATCGACCTGAATGGCCTCAGCGTCCGGGCACTTCAGTCAGGCCCTGGCGTCAGTCTGGCCAGAAAGGGAGACCCGGATCAATCATCCAGGCCTATCGGCATATGGCACTCGAGTGCCTCTTCAAGCAGATCCTCCAGCGAGCCATACTCGTGGACTTCGTCATTGAAGCCACGGAAGGCATATAGTTTGCCGTTCTCACCTGCATATACGATATAGGGCTTGCCGAAGCCATAGATACCGA
>OCTX012250732.1_pt1 | contig 11772 bp, 5 predicted proteins | sample 1539691 | NCBI WGS metagenome assembly OCTX01 (sample SAMN02144231, study PRJEB22623) | gut metagenome | biome: sheep rumen | host: Ovis aries | place: New Zealand
CGCCGATGGTGTTGACCAGCCCGATGCTTTGGCAGGTTTTGCAGCATCAGCAGCGCTGGCATGTTCAGATATCCCCTTCGAGTGCCCCATCTCTGAGGTACGTGTAGCCCGTATCAATGGTGAGTATGTCATCGATCCTACCTTCGAGCAGATGAAGGAGGCCGACATGGACATCATGGTCGGTGCCTCTGCCGAGAACATCATGATGGTAGAAGGCGAGATGAAGGAAGTATCAGAGCAGGATCTGCTCGGTGCCCTGAAGGCTGCCATGGCCGCTATCAAGCCCATGTGCGAACTGCAGACTGAACTGAGCAAGGAGCTTGGCAAGGACGTCAAGCGCGAGTACGACCACGAGGTCAACGACGAGGAGCTGCGTGAGCGTATGAACAAGGAGCTCTATCAGCCCGCCTACGACGTTACCAAGCAGGCTCTCGAGAAGCACGCACGTGCTGAGGCCTTTGAGAAGATTCTGGCAGACTTCAAAGAGAAGTATGCTGCTGAGCATGCAGACCTCACCGAGGACGAGCTGGAAGAGAAATATTCCATGATGGATCGCTACTACCACGATGTAGAGCGCGACGCAATGCGCCGTTGCATTCTGGATGAGGGTATCCGTCTTGATGGTCGTAAGACCGACGAGATTCGTCCCATCTGGTGCGAGGTTTCTCCGCTGCCCATGCCTCACGGAAGTTCTATCTTTACCCGTGGTGAGACCCAGTCACTGACGACTGTTACCCTGGGTACCAAGCTCGACGAGAAGCTCGTTGACGACGTGCTCGACAAGAGCTACCAGCGCTTCCTGCTGCACTACAACTTCCCCCCATTCTGTACGGGTGAGGCTAAGGCACAGCGTGGCGTAGGTCGTCGTGAGATTGGTCACGGCCACCTGGCTTGGCGCGCTCTGAAGGAGATGATTCCTGCCGACTTCCCCTACACCGTTCGTGTAGTGAGCCAGATTATGGAGTCTAACGGTTCTTCATCAATGGCTACTGTCTGCGCCGGTACATTGGCACTGATGGACGCTGGTGTTCCCATGAAGAAACCTGTATCAGGTATTGCTATGGGTCTGATTAAGAACCCCGGAGAAGATAAGTACGCTGTATTGAGCGATATCCTTGGTGACGAGGACCACCTGGGCGATATGGACTTCAAGACCACCGGTACAAAGGACGGTCTGACCGCTACCCAGATGGATATCAAGTGCGACGGTCTGTCGTTCGACATTCTGGAGAAGGCACTGATGCAGGCTAAGGCTGGTCGTGAGCACATCTTGAAGTGCATCACCGACACCATTGCTGAGCCACGTCCTGAGCTGAAGCCCCATGTTCCCCGTATCGAGGCCTTCGAGATTCCGAAGGAGTTCATTGGTGCTGTCATTGGCCCGGGCGGAAAGATTATCCAGCAGATGCAGGAAGACACTGGTGCTACCATCACTATCGACGAGGAAGACGGTGTTGGCAAGATTCAAGTCAGCGGTCCTAACAAGGAGAGCATCGATGCCGCTATCGCCAAGATCAAGGCTATCGTTGCCATCCCTGAGATCGGTGAGGTCTACGAGGGTACCGTTCGCAGCATCATGCCTTACGGCTGTTTCGTAGAGTTCATGCCTGGCAAGGACGGTCTGCTCCACATCTCTGAGATTGACTGGAAGCGTCTGGAGACTGTCGAGGAAGCTGGCATCAAGGAGGGTGACAAGATTAAGGTGAAGCTCCTGGAGATTGACCCCAAGACTGGTAAGTTCAAGCTCTCTCACCGTGTACTCATCGAGAAGCCTGCTGACTATGTAGAGCCTCAGCAGCGCCGTCGTGAGCGTCCTGAGCGCCCCGAACGTGGCGAGCGTCGTGAGCATGGTGACCGCCGTGATCGTGGCGAGCGTCGTGACCGTGGTGAGCGCCGTCCTCGTCCTGAGCGTAATGACGAGTTCCATGCTCCCGCAGAGAACAACGAGCCAAAGGACTTCTCTGACACACTGGACAAGATGGACTTCTAATCAGTAGAAGACTGAACATCATAACAAAAGGAGGGCTTCATCGTTGAAGCCCTCCTTTTTATAATATATATAAGAACCGTCGTCTTTACATCACCACTTCTACGGTGTGCTTACCTGGAGTAGCCTTGATGATGTTGCCATCGACAGGTGAACCGTCGAGTACAATACGGGTGATGCCACTCTGCTTGCCGTCGGGATTCTTCACCGTGATGTCAAACTCAGCATCGCGCAGCACGCGGTGTACCGTATACTCCTTGAGCGTTGACGGAATACAAGGGTCAATCTCGATACCGTCGTAGGTAGGTTTGATACCCAGGATATACTGTGTGATGGTAATCCAGTTCCAGGCTGCCGTACCTGTCAGCCATGAGTTCTTACCCTCACCAGGCTTGGCGGCATCCTTACCAGCCACCATCTGGCAGTAGACGTAGGGCTCTACCTTGTGCAACTGCTGGTCCTTGATCCATGCCGGACATATCTTAGTATAGTGCTCCCAGGCATCGTTGCCGCGACGGGCTACCGTCTCACCGATGATGACCCATGGATTGTTATGGCAGAAGATACCGGCATTCTCCTTGTAACCTGCGGGGTAGCTGGATATCTCGCCCATCTCTACATGGTAGCGAGTAAAGGCAGGATTGTTCAACACCATACCATGCTCGCAGTCGAGGTACTTCTTACAACTGTCGAGGGCCTTGTCGACCATTCCTTCTTCCATTCCGATGCCTGCCATGGTGCAGAAGCCCTGAGACTCGATAAATATCTTACCCTCTTCACACTCCTTAGAGCCAATCTTGTTGCCATAGAAGTCGTAGGCACGCAGATACCACTCGCCATCCCAGCCGTGTTTCTTCACTGCCTCTATCATGGCATCGATGCACTGCTGGGCACGCTGGGCCTCACTGTGCTTTGCCATTTTATTGCAAAGTTCCACATACTGCTTACCCGTCAAGACGAAGAGACCGGCAATCATCAGCGACTCAGCCTTACTGCCCTCACTGTTGTTTTCGGTAGTCTGGAACGACTCGTTAGGATCCCATGAGAAGCAGTTCAGGTTCAGACAATCGTTCCAGTCAGCACGACCAATGAGTGGCAACATGTGAGGACCGAGGTTCTCTACCACGTGGTTAAACGAGATGCGCAGGTGTTCGAAGAGCGACACCTCACTGCCGGGCTGGTTGTCCCAGGGCACCTGTTCGTCGAGGATAGAAAAGTCGCCTGTCTCCTTAACGTAAGCCACCGTACCGAAGATAAGCCAGCAGGGGTCGTCGTTGAAACCACCGCCAATGTCGTTGTTGCCGCGCTTGGTGAGGGGCTGATACTGGTGGTAGCAGCCACCGTCGGGGAACTGCGTGGAGGCAATGTCGATGATGCGCTGACGAGCACGACTCGGTATCTGGTGTACAAAGCCCACGAGGTCCTGGTTTGAGTCGCGGAATCCCATGCCACGGCCTACACCACTCTCGAAGAAACTTGCCGAACGTGAGAAGCAGAAGGTTATCATACACTGATACTGGTTCCAGATGTTGACCATACGGTTCAAGCGCTCGTCGGCACTCTTTACGGAGAACTTCGACAACAGTTCGTCCCACAGCTGGCGCAGTTCTGCAAAGGCTGCATCTACGGCCTCAACTGTCGAGAAGCGCTCGATGAGGGCATGCGCCTTCTCCTTATTAATAATAGTATGGTCTAAGTTGCCCAATGAGGTGACGAGACTGCCCTTGACGGGTGAGCCGTCAGGCACATATTTCTTCTCCTGCTCATTCTCTGCATAGCCCAGTACGAAGATGTAGTCTTTCTGCTCACCGGGCTGCAGTGTCACCTCAACATAATGAGAGGCGATGGGGCTCCAGCCATGAGCCAGTGAGTTGGCAGGCTTGCCAGCCACGACACACTGCGGGTTAGAGAAGTCGTTATATAGTCCGATGAACGACTCACGATCGGTGTCATAGCCGTCAGCCTTGGCATTCGTCAGGGCATAGTAGGCATAGTGGTTGCGACGCTCCTTGTATTCCGTCTTGTGGTAGATGGTGGTAGACTCTACGGGAGAACCGTTGAGTGCAACCTTCTCAATCTCCACCTCACCGGTAGACCAGTTGCGCTGGAAGTTCTCCATATCGGTAGCGGCATTCCACAGACACCACTCAGCAAACGAGAAGAGTTGCAGGGTCTTTACCTCGTTGGTGGTATTCTTCAGCGTCAGCTTCTGTACCTCAGCCCAGGTGTGCAGAGGAACGAAGAAGAGCACCGAGGCCTCCACACCGTTCTTGCTACCCGTGATGCGGGTGTAGTTCATGCCATGACGGCACTCATAGCTGTCCAGTGGCGTCTTGCAGGGTTTCCAACCAGGACTCCATACAATGGCTGTTGGCTCTTGGCCGTTAGCTGTTGGCAATTCTTCGCGAATATAGAAGTAGCGACCACCGGCATCCATGGGGACGCCATTGTAGCGGTAACGGGTGATACGGCGGAACTTAGCGTCTTTGTAGAAGTCGTAGCCACCAGCGGTATTAGAAATGAGACCGAAGAAGTCTTCATTGCCCAGATAGTTGATCCATGGGAACGGAGTTGCGGGGTCGGTGATGACGTACTCGCGGTGCTCGTCATCGAAATGTCCGAATGTCTTCATATTATACACTTTAACTATTTACTATTATTTCTTTCCTGTCAGCAGGTCTACCAGACCCTTGTCCTTGAACTCGTGTTTCTGCTGGTCCCAGAAGCCAAAGTCGGCATCATAGCACCAGGTGGTCCAAGCAATATTGAACTCGTCGAAGACGCTCAGCATGTCCTTGGTCCACTTGTAAGCCAACTCGCGGTCTACTGGCTCGTAGACACCCCACTCACCGCAGAACAGTTGCAGGTTGTATTTCTTAGCCACCTCGATGGCATCCTTGAAGTCCTCGCGAATCTTATTGATGTCCCACACCTGTGTGGTGTAGTGGTTCTGGTCAATGATGGCCTTGACGGTGTCAGAGGCTGCCTCATAGTCTTCCTTCGATACCAGCACACCAGGATAATTCACCTTTCCCTTATATTTGCCGATGGGTGTCCACCATGCACCATAGTGAGTCAGAATCATCGGGTTATAATAGTGGAAGGAGAGCACGATATTCTTGTCGCCCTCGGGAACCTTCAGATACTTCATGGTCTCATAGCCCTGCCACAGGTTCGAACCGATGACAAGGGTACGCTGTGGTTCACGCTCGCGCAGTGCCTTGTGGACCTTGACAATCAGCTGGTTCCACTGTTCGTGGTCGTCGGCCACAGGTTCGTTCATAAATTCATAAGCCACGGAGTCTACGCTGTAGCCCTTCAGCACGTCAGACAGCTGGTACCACATATTGATGAGGTCCTGCTGTGACTTCTCAGAGGTAAACAAGGTGTTGGCATCGCCACCACCCTCATTGACGGCATTGAAGTAGTGCGAACGGATGATATGCAGGTCGACGATGGCACGCAGGTGGTGCTTGCCACACTGGTCAAGGGCAAAGGTCAGCAGGTCCCACGCCTCTGGGAGTTTGTTGCCTTCTTCGTCCCAGAACTGTACCTCGTCGATGGGGATACGTACGAAGTCGAAGCCCAGCGAGTCCAGACGTGCGAAGTCGTCTTCCTGGATATGCAGGCGACGGGCTTCACCACGATCTTCGTTGTTCTGCGACAGCCAATGGCTCAGGTTGGTACCACGCTTGATGCGGAAATTGTTCACGTCGTTCGTTTCACTCTTCGTAGCACATGCTGTCATCACCAGGGCGGCAACAGCCATCAGTGCCCATGAAATCATCTTTTTCATTGCTTTCTCTCGTTTTAAGTTGTTGTAGTTGTGTATGTTGTTATGTTTATGTCTTGATTATTGTCCTCCCAACTGGGCAAAATACTCGATGAGGTTCTCCCAGGTCTTGAAGGTGTCGCTGCCATATTCCAGCAGGGTAGCCATCGTGTCGCCTTCTTTCTGCTTGCTGATAAGGTAGTCTCCGTAGAGCAGGTCGCGTCGCCAGGTGACAACCAGGTGGCGCCAGGCAGGTACACCGATATATTCCTCCAGCCAAGGCTGGGCAGTGGCTTCGTCCTCAGCGACAAAATACACCTGATAGTTCTCGATGAACTGGCGGATGGCCTTCTGCGCAGAGGATGCCGGCTGCTGTTCCCTATTCATGAGGCACTCCACACCAATATAAATGATAGGACGCTCACGATGCTCCTGGCGGTCGTCAATCCAACGGATGACAGGTACCACGCTGTGCATGAACGACTGGTCATTCATGCGGTGCTCGCCATGAAAATGGATGGCCTGCGGATAGACACCATGGAACAGGTCGAAGGTGTCTACCGTCGTGTCCTGGTCGCCGAAGAGACCGTAGACACGGCGCAATTCATCGTCGGTCACGCCACTGAAGCGCTGTTCCGACTGGTCCTTATACTCCTTGACCAGAGCCTTGTCGACATAGAACTCCTGTACACCGTCCTGTCGCGGGTTTTGGAATTGCTGGGTGCCCGTCATGCCATGGGCCTTCATCGTCTCGCCCATCTCCAGGGCAGCATTCACACAGATGCGGTCGTAGCCATAGAGCTGCTCGGCATACATGCCACCCATCGACGTGCCGATGATGAGGGCAGGTCGTTCCTGCTGGCAGATATCGCGCAACAGGGAGATAGCCTCAGCAGGGTGTACGGGCAGGTCGGGGGCAATGACCTTGGCTTGTGGCATCACCTCGCGGAGTCGCGTCACCGTACCCGACTGTCCACTACTAGCAAAGCCGTGACAGTAAAGCACGGTCTTGCCTGCCATCAGTTCGGGAAACTGCAAAATATATGGATTTTCTGCATTCATGAGTGCAAAGTTACGATTTTTTTCGTATCTTTGCACTCAATAAAGCTAAAAAATATGAAAAAATTACTCTTAACCTGTTGTTTCTCTGCACTGACCCTAATGTTGTCGGCCCAACTGCACAATCCCGTCATCCCTGGTTTTCACCCCGACCCCAGCGTATGCAGGGTGGGCAACGACTTTTATCTGGTCAATTCGTCGTTCCAGTATTTCCCTGGCGTACCCATCTTCCACTCCAAGGATTTAGTAAACTGGCAGCAGATAGGCAACGTGCTCGACCGTGACAGTCAGCTGCCCCTGCAGGGCGCTACCTCGTGGCAGGGCATCTATGCCCCCACCATCCGCTATCACAAGGGTATCTACTATATGATTACCACCAATGTGGCCAATGGTGGCAACTTCATGGTCACCGCCACCAATCCTGCCGGCCCGTGGAGCGAACCCATCTGGCTGGAACAGCAGGGCATAGACCCGTCATTGTATTTTGAGAACGGCAAGTGCTACATGGTGTCGAACCCCGACAACACCATCATGCTCTGCGAGATAGACCCCACGACGGGCAAACAGCTGACCAAGAGCAAGGCCCTGTGGCAGGGCACGGGAGGCCGCTATCCAGAGGAACCTCACCTCTATAAGAAGGATGGCTACTACTACCTGCTCATCTCAGAGGGCGGCACAGAGATGGCTCACCGTCTGACTATCGCCCGTAGCAAAAAGATTGATGGTCCTTATGTGGCAAACCCTGCCAACCCGCTGCTGACCAACTGTTCGCTGGCAGGCCAGTACCTCTCTATTCAGGGTACGGGGCATGGTGACTTCGTGCAGGCTCCCGACGGTTCTTGGTGGGTAGTATTCCTGGCCTATCGCAACTATGAGGGCGCCTATCACCACTTAGGTCGCGAGACCTGTCTGGCTCCTGTGGAGTGGAAGAAAGGCCAGTGGCCCGTCATCAATGGCGGACAACCTGTCGACACACTGATGCAGGTAAAGACACTGGCTCCTCAACGTCCCCGCAACGTGGTGACGCGCGATGTCGACTGGCTCCACATACAGAACCCCATCCGTGCCAACTACCAGCGCATGGGCAACGGTTTCCGACTGAAGGCTTCAGCGGGCACACTGACCAACAACCAACAGCCTACCTTCATGGGGCGCCGACAGGAGAATGCCGTATTCACCATGGAGACGGAAATCAATACTGACTCATTGGGCTTCGGCTGTAAGGCGGGTCTGACGGTCTACCAGATCAACGACGGTCACATGGATGTCGGTCTTGTGAAATACATGACGGGCACCGTAGCTGTCGTGATGAACTATACCGTCAAGAGTCTGCAAGGTGAAGTGATGGGCGACGACTCCGGACAGATTAACGGCCTCATACGACTGCGCATCAGCAGCAATGGCGCCAAGTACCGCTTCGAATATGCTGGCGAAGGCCAGTCGTGGAAACTGCTCGGCGAGCACGACTGTCCGCTGATGAGTACAGAGATGGTGGGCGGTTTCACGGGAGCCATCGTAGGAATGTTTGCTGAAGGCGAAGGTTCGGCAGACTTCTCATACTTTAATTACAGCGAGAAGTAAAACTTTCTGTCGAAAATGCTTGCATCTTTCAGAATTTTTCTCTATATTTGCGACCAATATGATTATTAATCACTAAAACTATTAACAACATGAAAAAGTATTTAGCAGAAATGGTGGGCACTATGGTGCTTGTGTTGATGGGCTGCGGCGTAGCAGTCAGTCTGGGGTGTGATCCTGTAAACAACATTCCCGCAGTGGTAGGTACTGCTTTCGCTTTCGGCTTGGCAGTAGTAGCGATGGCCTACACCATCGGAGGCATCTCTGGTTGCCACATCAATCCTGCCATCACGCTGGGCTGCATCCTCGCTGGACGTATGGACGCTAAAGAAGGTGCTATGTACATAATCTTCCAGTGCATCGGCGCATTCATTGGCAGTGCCCTGTTGTATGTGCTGACTCTCAATGTTCCCGGACTGGAGGGTACAGGTGCCAACGACCTGCAGGCTAACGTGTCAATGCTTGGCGGTCTGCTGGCAGAGATCATCTTTACCTGTGTCTTCGTTCTCGTCGTGCTGGGTGCTACCGCTAAAACCAATGGCGCCACCAACAACTTCGCTGGTCTGGCAATTGGTTTGAGTCTGGTACTCGTCCATCTCGTCTGCATCCGCTATACAGGTACTTCTGTGAACCCCGCTCGCTCATTGGCTCCTGCCATCTTCCAGGGTGGCACTGCACTGGTCAACCTGTGGATCTTCATCGTCGGCCCATTTGTTGGTGGCGCACTTGCAGCCTGCATCTGGAAGATGATTGAGCCTGCAGAGAAATAAGCCTAATACAGCGCTGTATTAGCTATTCCCAAGAACGAGACAGCTGTAGCCGCGAACAGGTACAGCTGTCTCGTTGCTGTATTAGCTGTAGCCGCGTCTGTATCAGTTGTATTTCTGACATCTGCATTTTGTAGCGAACACCGTGGGGGAATTCTTGCAAAACACTTAACCTATTAACCTAACCCCCTTGAAACCCCGATAAATAAAGGGCTCACGCCATGTTAATAGATGCCCATCTATTAACATACATTTCACAGACTTCATTATATCAGCAAGGGAAAAGGGTTCACATTCACACGCAAGTCGCTGATATCCTGTGCAGTAAGTGCGAACCCTATTTTTAATAAGTGTCACCGTCACGCCTAACGTACTGTATATGTGTGTATTAGGCGTGACACTTGTTTTCAGTCTATTGCTGTAACTGTTGTCCCTGGCACGGGGGTAGCATCACGGGCTTTGTGCGACGGATGTCGCAGATATGTCCGACGGCTGTCGGATAATTGTTTGACGGTTCTCGGACAAAGCGGGAAATGCAGGCAGGAAGGGCTCTACAGCGTATTTTGCAAGGCTTAAAGTAGTGGAAATACGGTTGGATTTAACAATATTTTTGATTTATAATTATCAAAAACAAGTGTCACACCTAATATTCTGTGTGACTGAACGTTAGGCGTGAATGTGAAGGCGTTTTTCTTGATTATTCCTCTCTTATGGGTGCATTTCACCTAGTCGGTTAAATGAATGATAATAGTTTGGCAAACTATTAACATGCCTCAAACACCGATGTACAAAGCGTTTGAGGCATGTCATGTTAATAGGTTAAGTCTTTTTGCAAATTTCCTTTTTTGACAGAAGGAATAACCTGTGCCAGACACTAAGTGAATCCCCAGATTGCGAAGCCACACTCTGACGTTGGTCAGAGAACCGACCAGCCTTTCTTACTCTTTGAACTATTTAATCCTTAACACCTTATCCGCTATATGGGTTAGATAAACCCTGTTATAGGATGTGCTAATCATTGGGATTTCCATTCTCTTGAAATAATCATATTCGTGCATATTAACATAAACAATTAGCCAGAATTCGTCGATGTCTTTATGCATTTCTTTATAAGTTATTAGTTTCTTCTCTTTATTTCTGATTGTCTGCTCCAGGATATCAGGATTTACATCATGGCAAACTCCAATTCTACAGACACTTATTGGCAATTCACTATCAGAATCAAAATCCCACTCGTCTGCGGATTGCACGAGTTGTGCATCATAAGATTCATCTTTTAAAAGATTGTCTATTTCCTCAGACAACTGTTTTTCACTCTGTTTTCTATTGAAGGTGGTGATATTCTCGTCAAAGACTATTACGCTTGTAAGTTTTCCTTTTTTGCCTTTGTAATTATCAATTGACTTCTGATAAGCTTTGCGTGCTTCTGTTTCCTTAGGATTTCTATGGTATTCCACAACCTCCGCTCCAATCCGTTTTCCTTCATAATTGAATATGAAGTCGGGGCTTTCAGATTCCATAATACTCTCATCAGGAATCTTTAGCTCATCTGTTAAGATGCTCAGAGCAAAACGTTCGCTATACTTTTGCCAATCTTTGTGTTTCGAACTTTTTACCATTTGTAATTATTAGTAACAACCTTACAAAATCAATGTAGGTACACCCGAGCGAGGGGGCCACACCGGCTCTGCTTAGATGTAACAACCTTACAAAATCAATGTAGGTACACCAATAATTGTGGAAAAGATTACGATAAACACGATGTAACAACCTTACAAAATCAATGTAGGTACACCAAGGAACGCATTGAGAGTGAACTGCGTATTGATGTAACAACCTTACAAAATCAATGTAGGTACACCTAGGCGACGAACGGTTTAATCCAGATATTAGATGTAACAACCTTACAAAATCAATGTAGGTACACCCCGACGTCAAGGGAAGCACGGCAGATATGCGATGTAACAACCTTACAAAATCAATGTAGGTACACCCATAACTCGTCGACACTCTAAAACAACACTGATGTAACAACCTTACAAAATCAATGTAGGTACACCTCATTTGGTTGGAGGTTCCACTGCTTAATGGATGTAACAACCTTACAAAATCAATGTAGGTACACCCGCCTGAACGACATCAAGCTGACACGCAGGGATGTAACAACCTTACAAAATCAATGTAGGTACACCTGCAGCATTAATATCGTCGCGCCATGTCTGGATGTAACAACCTTACAAAATCAATGTAGGTACACCGCTGGTCCGAGAGCCACGACGTATAGACCGGATGTAACAACCTTACAAAATCAATGTAGGTACACCCACCAGTGAAGTAACCCTCATCCCCCTTCGGATGTAACAACCTTACAAAATCAATGTAGGTACACCCGTGGGGCACCCAGCGAGCTGAGCATTGCGGATGTAACAACCTTACAAAATCAATGTAGGTACACCCTATACATATGATTTCTGTTGTTTTCCTGTTTCAACCTTGCTGGTTGCAATCCCATTCAAAGTGAAACGGGAGAGCAGAGCCGTCAAGTCCGCAGGCGTAGATTCGGGATAATCCGTCCCTATTTTGTGATTCACTAATAGTCCCAGCAGATT
>OCTX014573762.1_pt1 | contig 11772 bp, 10 predicted proteins | sample 1539691 | NCBI WGS metagenome assembly OCTX01 (sample SAMN02144231, study PRJEB22623) | gut metagenome | biome: sheep rumen | host: Ovis aries | place: New Zealand
TATTAAATACACGCGCACGCATAGCACAACAAAAAATAGACGCCCGAACGGACGTCTATTTTGTTACCCGCCATGCATGGCGGATTGCCTGATTAGTGGAGCTCAGCGAGGTATTTGATAGTACGTACCATCTGGCTGGTGTAGCTGTTCTCGTTGTCGTACCAGCTTACAACCTGTACCTGATAGGTGTCCTCGTCGATCTTGGCAACCATGGTCTGGGTTGCATCGAAGAGAGAACCGAACTTCATACCGATAACATCGCTCGATACGATCTCATCCTCGGTGTAACCGAAGGACTCGGTCTGGGCAGCCTTCATAGCGGCATTGATGCCCTCTTTGGTGATGTCTTTACCCTTAACAACTGCTACCAGGATAGTGGTAGAACCGGTAGGAGTCGGTACGCGCTGTGCGGAACCGATCAGTTTGCCGTTCAGCTCAGGAATAACGAGGCCGATAGCCTTAGCTGCACCGGTGCTGTTCGGAACGATGTTCTGCGCACCCGCACGGCTACGACGGAGGTCACCCTTGCGTTGCGGACCGTCGAGAATCATCTGGTCGCCGGTGTAAGCGTGGATGGTGCTCATAATACCGCTCTGGATAGGAGCGTATTTGTGAAGCGCTGCTGCCATAGGAGCCAAGCAGTTGGTCGTACAAGAAGCTGCGGAGATAATTTTGTCTGCCGGAGTCAGGGTCTTGTGGTTTACGTTGTAAACGATGGTCGGAAGGTCGTTACCTGCAGGAGCAGAGATAACTACTTTCTTTGCGCCGGCCTGGATATGAGCCTCTGCTTTAGCTTTGGAGGTATAGAATCCGGTGCACTCGAGTACTACATCGATGCCCAGCTCGCCCCAAGGCAGCTCAGCTGCGTTCGGCTTAGCGTAGATAGTGATCTCCTTGCCGTCAACTGTGATCGAACCCGGAGTAACAACGGTCTTACCGTCCTCTGCGAGAACAGCATCCTTGTAACTTACAGTGTGCTTACCCTCACCGAACTTACCTGCGAAACCACCCTGTGCGGTATCGTATTTCAGAAGGTGAGCCAACATTTTCGGGCTGGTCAAGTCGTTGATAGCGACTACCTCGTAACCCTCTGCCTCGAACATCTGACGGAATGCCAGACGACCAATACGGCCGAAGCCGTTAATAGCTACTTTTGTCATAGTTGTAGAATAATTTAAATTATTTGTGTATTAATTGTGTTAGCCTGTTTCGCTTTTGCTCTGCAAAAGTACTGCTTTTTTGTTGTTTGTGCAAATAAATCGTCCAAAAATCTTATTTTTGTTATTTCTGTTTGTCAAAAAGCCCCTTTGCGGCTACTTGCGGCCGAAGTCTGCGGGGATCTCGCCCCAGGCTTTGGTATCCCATTTGTAGATGGGTGTTGTCCATGTGTTGTCATGCAGCCACATCTCGGCTTTGCGCACCATCAGAAACAGGTCCTGGTTGGATGCGTTCCATTCTATCTTTGTCTTGCAACGCTTCTGGCGGACCCATGCCAGCGCGGTCACGCTATCCGTATAGATCACCCAGTTCAAGTTGTATTTCTTGATATACGCCAGCCCGAGTACAAGCGCAAGAAACTCTCCGATGTTGTTCGTTCCTTGTACAAAAGGTCCCCGATGGAACACTTCCGTACCGGTATCCGCGATAACCCCGCGGAACTCCATCACTCCCGGATTTCCGCTACAGGCTGCATCCACTGCCAAGGCAGGTAAAATAGGTTTACTCATAAACAATGATTTTGCGGGTTTGGATGTGGTCTCCCTCTATCGTCTGGACGATTTGCACGTGTGGTCCGACTCGGTATGTGCGGATCACTTGTGCAGGAGCGGTAGTAGGAGCAGCATCAGCGCTACGCGGCACGTCGTCAAACACCATCGGACAAGTATATAGTGTCTTGCCGTCGGAGGTCGTCAAGCGGCAGTAGAAAAGGGTGGGCTCACCGCTCATGCCCTCCGGACGATAGAGGTATTGCTGATTCTCGTTCGCTATTGCCGTGCCGTCTGCATACCATTGATAACCGGTATATAAGTGGTCATGGTTGTCAATAAAGAGAACATCCGTCCATTTGCTGTACACCTGTCCCGAGAGAGCGATAGTGAAGCGGAAAGAGGCGGTCGTCTCGCATTGACCTTCCCCGGCGGTTATGTTCGCCGTATATTCACCGCTCTCCATCGTCGTAGGCGTGAATACGATGTCTGTACCGTCCGCAATACCGGCATAGTGAACGCCGTCTAACTCAATGTCGTAGCTGTCCGGTGCGCCGTGCGTCACGGTAACAGGTATGCGTACCTCGCCCGCGTTGTCGCATGTCATTGCAACAGTACCGATAGAGATCCGGGGAGTGGCGTTGACGGTGAGCAGAAGCGTGTCATAGACATTGGCAGGATTCGTGATCGTATCTATACCCACAGGGCGGCTGTAGGTCATGCCTTTCCATGTATAGGTCTCTCCCTCGCAGATAGTAGCTTCGTCTTTGTCGCAGCTGATACGTGTAGGCGGCGTGAGAGCGTCGGTGCTTTGGATGGCGCAGGCGGGAGCGTCCGTATAAGCGACCGTGATATACTGCGCCGCGCCACCTATGTTATGGAGCGTCAGCGTCGCTGTGGTCGTCGTTCCGGTCGCGGCGACAGTGAGGCTCTGCGCACCGCTGTCGTCATAACGGACAGTGAACTCATGCCCCGTAGCATCGTACGGAGTAGTGATGGTCACTGTAGCCGGATATTCCTGTGTAGGACAGGTTACAGTAGCCGGTACGCCGGAAACAGCCACGTTGCTGATCACAGGCGAGTAAGGAACAACGGTCAGCGAATCCTTCGCGCAGCTGTTCGCTCCGTCGAATAACACGTGAAGCGTGTGCGCTTTGCCGTCCGCAGGAATACCTGCAAAATTCAGCCCCACTAGCTGTTGCTCCGTCTTGTCGGATACCGAGTACGCGGCGGTTTGGGCGGGCAGACCGTCCACCCAATACCTCAGAGTGCCCTGCTGGTAGGTGTAATCAAGATCGAATGTCAACGTACTCGTCAGATCCGTACAGCCAGGAGTGGAGAATATAAGGTTCTTGACCTCTATGCTCGGGAAACCCGGAATGACCGTAGTAGCGTTTTTCTTTGCCGTTGTCCAATCCTCAAAGTAGGCTTCCCATTCATGTGTCGGTTCGTTGGTAGTGATGACGATATTGTCGTTGAGAGCCGCCGGTGTATCGTACGCAACAGCGGGAAGGGTATAGGGATACTCAGCCCCAGTGGTGTTGTCTTTGATAATAAGCCTTCCGTTCGGGTTCTGGTATTCCACATGCATAGCAACTGTATAATCCGTTCCGCCGCATGCCACGGGCTGTACGGTAGCCGTGAACACATCTACTGCAGGCTCGTGCGCGGTCACAACGAACTGCTGCTGGGATTTGACGACACGCGAGACACTACTGATCGGGTGGAACTGGATGTCGTCCAGCGCAAAATCATTTCCGATATGGAGCGTGTTGGTATTGAGGTTCACTACGGAAATCGTCACCTCGTCGCAATCCTCATCGGCGTAGAACGTCTCGGAGTGCTGGTGCCATATATTATTGCGGAATTCCGGTTTGCTCAGATCCAATACGGCTGAGTTCCATGTATGACCGTTATATTCGATACGGAACTGGAACCGCGCGGCATTGTCCATCTCGCCGTAGTTGTTGATATTGGCTGCCCAGAAAGAGAGTACATACGTGGTACCTTTCTTAAGCTTGAGATTCGGATTGTTGGTCGTATTGGCATACCACGCTTTTTTATTGCCTCCGGAAGCTCCGGTGGCAGCGTCAAAGAGCGCGAAATTACTTCCTTCGTGGGCCTCTACGGTCGCGTAAGAGGACGAGAAACAATGGGCGTTCTTGACAACGGCGAAACCATTCTCTTTCAGCTTGTTCGGGTTCCTTCCTCCTGCCAGAGTGTCGCTGTAGAAACTGTATCCTGCCGCTTCGTCGAAATATCCCCAGTAATTATAATCGCTTATTGTACTGACCGCTCCGTAAGTGCCATAACCCGTCGTGCTTTCGTAGTTGCCGTTGGACATCATATCGTCCATCGAACCGGAGATAGGATAGAACTCCTTATAGATATATGTCTGCGTACCGGCAGTGCTGAATGCAGGAACCGCATAGTTCTGCGGTTGACCGTCTGCTTTTTTATGCTCTACGCCATTCACGATCCATACATAATCATTGGCGGGGTCTGCATCGGAGGGAATCAGCGTGAGAGACCCGCCCGTGAGGGTATCTATGGTCACGGTCTCCAACGCCTGTTTGGCGTTCGGTACATCAATGACGATGGACCTCTCGCAACTCGTATTGCCCGTAAAACGCGCCGTGGCGGTGTATTGCACGCCGTTGGTGGTCGCAGCGGGTACAAGGGGCAGAGAGAAAGATTGAGGACTTTTCGGGGTGGAGATGGTCACGGATTTGCCTTGGCATTCAATCACCAACTGGCCATCGGGCTCTCCGAAGGCTACCATACCGTCCAGCGTGAAAGTGTTATTATCGGCATTGACAGCAGAGATAGCGGTCTCAAAGGAAGTGATGGAGCAATCCAATACGCATCCTTCCGCGTCAGGCAGGACATGAACCAGATGCCTTCCTGCCGGAATGGTGGAGTAGAGGAAATAATATACTCCTCCGGCGGGTATCGGATTAGGAAGCGGGGCAAACAGGTCTTTGTCCAGATAGAACTCCTCGTCCCGCGCTGTTCCTGCGAATGCGCTCGCGGCACTCCAACTGATACCGTCCATAGAGTAATACCATGCATGGGCGATCACGTCGTCGTACAGGTATCCCGTTTTGGTGCTGTTCAGTTTCGGACGAAGCGAAATAGGGTCGCCTGCCGCCGCTGCGCATACATGAATCTCATCGGCTGGCTCTCCCGCCGCTACGGTTCCGATGCCTTTGGCTGAAGGAGAATAGATACTCCATTTGTTGCTCTCGGAGGGATTGAAGATATTCAGCATATTGCAGTTGCAATCGCTGTTGTCGGGGATGTTAATATCGTTGGTCTGATTCCATTTAGCGCTCCATCCGGCGGCTGTACCGCGGACGATGATAACGCGGTCGTACCAGCCGGCAGCGGTGGACGGGATAGTGACCTTGTAAGCCTTGACAATACTCTCGTTTCCGCTCGGCACATGGGACGCTTCAAGCCACAGATTGGTTGTTGTACTGGTGGATTGCCAGAGATAGAAGAAGATCTTTGCCCCGTCTTTGGACCAATCGCCCACCGCATCGCTTTGCTTGACATTCACATAAATATCCTCACCCGTAGTGTATGTACGTGCGCTGAGGCTCAAAGTCGCACTCAGCAGAATGCCTAAAACAATATATCGTGTTTTCATCGTTGCTCCTCCTTATTGAATCTCACTTTGTTTCTGTACTACTTTCACCTCCGCGCGGCGGTCAAGCGGCAGTTCATGGTTGACGTTCTCTTCGTTCGGAATCAATGAACCATGGCCTATTACGATCACGCGTTTTTTATCTATACCTTGGCCGATCAGGAATTTCGCCACAGCTTTAGCACGGTTGTATGCCAGTCGCTCATTATGAAGCCGTTGCCCTTCCTCCGAAGCGTGCCCGTCAATGGCGATTTTGGCATCAGGCACTTTATTCAGCACTCCAACGATGGAAGCGAGGTATTTTTGCGAGGCCTCGGAGAGTTTGTAACTGTCGTACTCAAAGTAGATCTTGTTGAATTTCTCCACTTCTTCGGCTGCTTTGGCGATATGTGCGCGAGTGAGCGTGTCTATGCGTTCCGTATTATTCGTATCGCGGCGAGCCAGCAGACTGACCGTAGTGTCCCTGCGTGTGAAATAATCGAAATAATCCACCGTCTCATGTTTGTCCGGCTTGATATGCCGCCAGTGGATACCTACTTTGAGACCTACTTCGTAGGGGTGCGAAGCCTTGGTGGTATTAAGCGCGTAGGCACCGGTGTAGTCCTCCATAAATGTGAACGTGTTGTCTTTCCATCCAAGCGGGTGTTTCTCGGAGGTGTTGACATCGTTTGCTCCGCATTGGAAGTAGCCGCCGACGAAGAGGTCTATCTGCCGCGTGAGCGCGATGATGGCGCCGAGGTCGGCAAAGATAGTGGCTTGCGGATTGACGGATATCTTGCCTTTGGCAGACTCCTCTTGAGTGTAGTCCTTAGGACCGAACTCATGGATGTTGTCAAGTGTCAGGTCCCATGCAGGGTAGTAGCCGGAGTGGGTCACCTGGCCTTTCGTGACGCGGTACTGGTTCATTACAGCAAAAGAAGGCGCAATGCCCACAGCGGCGAAGACACCGGCTTTCTTGCCCTCCTTGCGGTATTGGAACTGGAGCGAGACAGGGATGCCTATATTGAGCGTCGTCTGGCGTTCGTCCCACGCTGTCACTTGGGAATTATGGTTGTAGTGCTGCTCGGTGTCCGTGTCAATCTGGTCCTCCCATGTATAGGTGCCGCCCAAGTGAGCCACGGAGGTGTTGTTGGTGAACCAAGCACCGACTCCCACACCGAAATTCTGATGGAAGAAATAGGCGTACTGAATTTGAACAAGCGGGCTGACAAAACCGTTGACGTGGCTCTTGTCGTCTGTAAAACCGTAACCCAATGAACCGTAACTGAGACCTACATAAGCCTGCAAGTAATGACCTCTACGGTCTGCCGAGTCCGTCCGAATGATCTCTTCGCGCTGTTTGGCGACGCTGTCCGGCGTGGAGATGATGGAAGTCAGTGTGTCTGTGAAATAATGGATGGTGGTCACTTCTACGCGGACCAGACTGTCCGGCGTTTTTTGCAGTTCCGGCGTGTCTTCTGTCGCGAACGTCTGTTCGTTCACTTCCGTCCTCTCCGGCAAGGCTGCAGGGCGCATGATCCGCGTTGTGTCCGATTGGGCATACATACCTGCGGAGACAAGCAGCGCCATTGCAAAAAATAATTTGCGTTTCATGGTGTTAGTTAGTTAGGTGTGTGACCCGCCCGGGAATCGAACCCGGATTTGAGCTTTAGGAGAGCCCCGTTCTATCCATTGAACTAGCAAGTCTTTTGTATATTGAAAACTATTATATTAGCACCTACTCGGAAACTCTCCGTATTCCTCGAAGGTGTAATTAAGGAAGTCGTTCATCGGTTTTGCCGCTGCTGCGATATCTGTTATTTGGTCGATGAAATCGGGCGAACATACCATTTCATCGGACAGCGGCACGGAAAACGTGTACATCTTGTGTTTGAGCCATTCGGCATGCTTGAATTCGGGATCAAAGCCGGCAGGCACTTTCTTCAATCCCGTACCCCAATAGCTGTCAAAATCCTGATTGAAATACTTTTTCCATTTCCGGGACCCCATGATAGCTTCTACCTCTTCGTAGTTGGCTTCTATCTCCGTACGAAGCGCCTGAAGCAGTTCTTTGGAAGGATCCCAGATCCCGCCGGCGAACATACACTGCCCGGGTTGGATATGGACGTAATAGCCGCCGCGCATGGATTTCTTTCCCCATGTCTTGGGCTGACCGGGAACTCCGGCAGCGGGGAAACATCCGAACCATTCTTTGTACGGACGTTTGTTCGCGGAGAAACGGATATCGCGGTTGATACGCCAGATGCAGTCTTTGGGTTGGAGCGGCGCCAACGACGGATCCATCTTCGTCAGACGGGCAAGGTATTCCGTGCAGAAAGCGACAAACCGTTCCCTGCATGCCTGATACCGGTCGCGGTTGGCATCGAACCATTCCTTATTGTTGTTGCAGGCTAATTCCGCCAGAAAATCCAAGGTATCTCTCATCTCATTTACCATGTACCATTATCCGTTTAATGCGTCCATGCAACGTCTCAGTCCGTCCAGCCAGTAAGGAATCTCCACGCCGAAGGTCTTCTTGAATTTCGATTTGTCCAGTACACTGTAGTGGGGTCTTGGGGTTTTGTATTGGTATTCTTCCGATAAAATCGGCCGCACCCGGCATTCCGAGATACCGGCAAGAGCGAGGATGGCGATCGTGAAATCGTACCATGAGCAGACACCTTCGTTGGTGAAATGGTAAATCCCGGGATGCCATACCGGCGCCTCGATAACGGTAAATACAGCCTGTGCGAGATCGGCAGCATAGGTAGGAGTGCCTATCTGGTCAAAGACCACTCCCAGTTCTTTGCGCTCCTTACCGAGACGCATCATGGTCTTCACAAAATTGTTGCCGAAAGACGAATAGAGCCATGCCGTACGGAGAATGACTGCTTCCGGACAGGATGCCAAGAGCCGTTTTTCCCCTTCGTATTTCGTGATACCGTAGATAGTACGGGGTGCAACAGGGTCCGATTCGCGGCAAGGGATATGTTCGTCGCCGGAGAAGACATAGTCGGTGGAGATATGAATGACGCGTATTCCCTGACTGCCCAAAACGGAAAGCGCTTCCGCATTGATCTTCATGGCGGTCACTTCGTCTTCCTCCGCTTTGTCCACATTGGTGTATGCGGCGCAGTTGACGATCAGATCGATGGCATGTTCATTGACAAAAGCGCTGACAGCCGCCTTGTCGGTGATGTCCAGCACCCGGACACCGTCTGCTTCCACGACGTCCGTAAAGAAATAGTTATGCTTCGGGTGCGCAGCACTCAATACGCGCACTTCGTTTCCCAACTGACCGTTGCTGCCTGTGACTAAGATATTCATCTTGTTTGGAGATTTGAAGATTCGAAGATTTGAAGATTAAAACGGATTGTCCAGATCTCTCAGGAGAGGATGTCTGGTGTCTTTCTCGCTGATGATACGCAGTTGTTCTGGCACTTGCCAGTCAATTGCCAGATCGGGGTCGGAGAGCAGTATGCCTCCGTCTGCTTCGGGGTGATAGAGATTGTCGCATTTGTAGGTGAAGATAGCCTGGTTGCTCAATACGGAGAAACCATGCGCAAAGCCTCTGGGGATATAAAACTGCCGTTTGTTCTCCTCGCTCAGTTCGACGCTGAACCATTTGCCGAAAGTAGGGCTGTCTTTTCTCAGATCCACCGCCACATCCAGCACCCGTCCAACAGTACAGCACACCAGTTTCGCCTGCGAATAAGGCGGTCTCTGGAAATGCAGACCGCGCACAACACCATAAGAGGAACAGGACTGGTTGTCCTGAACAAAAGCGGATTCAATACCGGCTTCGCGGTAGCGTTGTTCGTTGTATGTCTCTACAAAATAACCGCGTGCATCCTTGAAAACCTGCGGTTCAATAACTAATAGACCCTCAATAGGTGTGTGGATAATGTTCATTTCGTTGTACGGAATTAAAAGCGGGTACAAAGATACTGCTTTTTTTTGAGATGAGCAAATTTATTTGCAGTTTTTTATTTCTTCATACGTAAAACCGCGTTGGAGGAGGAAACGGAGAAGTTTTTCTTCGGGATCGGACCGGCGTTGGCTGACGAGGGCGCGCAGGTTGCGAAAATACACGGTTTCATCGATGTTTTCCAGCGCTTGGGAGATAGCGGAATCAGGCAGTTGCAGCGCATTCAGTCCGGCTCGGATTTTCATTCTCCCCCAAGCCTGATATTCCACCTTGTCATGCACATATGCGTTGCAAAACCGGGTGTCGTTCAGGAAGTTGTTCTCGTATAGTTTTTGTTCGATGAAATCGGAGAAATCCGGGTCTGCCCCCCATTCGTACAACTTGCGTCTGACGTCTGCCGCACAATGCTCCGCACGTGCGCAATAAGCCTCTGCTTTACTTAACCATTCGGCCTTCGATAATTCGGTCTTTGCCATAGATGTCTTTTGTTATTTGTATGTCGGTATAGCCCATTCCGTCCAGCATGGCAGCTATCTCCGAGGCATACGCTTCGTTGATCTCGAAGAAGAGGAGGGACGGGTGACGGGAGAAGAGTGCGGCTATGCGGCGGTAGAACTTCAGCGGATCGTCGTCCGGCACAAAGAGTGCGGAATGCGGCTCGTGGTTCAAGACGTTCGGGCGCATGTCTTTTTTCTCCTTCTCACAGATATACGGAGGGTTGGAAACGACGATGTCGTATTGGTGATGCTCGATTAATTCATCGGAGAAAATATCCGCTACCCGGAAGTTCACTTCGACCTTGTTCCGGAGGGCATTTTCTTTCGCAACCTCGATAGCTTCCGGCGATATGTCAATTCCGGTTACGTCCCATTCCGGATGTCTCTTCTTCATCGCGATAGCAATACAGCCGGATCCGGTGCCAATATCCAGTAATTTTCGCATTTTCTCATTTTCACATTTTCCCATTTTCTCATTTATCCGGTCCACCAGTTCGGCGGTTTCGGGACGGGGAATGAGAGTGGCAGGAGTGACTTTGAGGTCCAAACCGTTCCATACCGTGTGGCCGAAAATATACTGGACAGGCTCAAAATGCAGCAAACGGGAAATAATTTGCGCTAAAAAAGGCTCTCCTATTTGCAAATGTGGAAAATTTGTAGTACTTTTGTACCCGAATTGGAGTTCCGTGCGTGACTTTCCGCTCAGTTCTTCGGCAATCCACCAAGCCAGCGCTTCCGCTTCGTCAGCGGGATATACAGCTTGCAGTTGCGCGGTAATATGTGCTATGAGGTTCTTCAAATCGGCTGCAAAATTACAAAAAATAAATGGAATACGCAAATTATATTGCCCGTTGTATCGAAATTGCCCGTCGCGGCGAGTATTATGTGGCGCCGAATCCGATGGTTGGAGCGGTGCTGGTACAAAACCCCTCCCCGTCCTTCCCTTCAAGTGAGGGGGTGATTATTGCGGAGGGATGGCATGAGCAGTACGGAGGACCGCATGCGGAAGTTAATTGTTTTCGTGCCGCCGAAGACAATGTACGAAGGACAAATGTACGATGTACGAAGGATTTTTATAAGGATTGTACGCTGTTTGTGTCTCTGGAGCCGTGCAGCCATTACGGCAAAACGCCCCCTTGCGCCAAGTTGATTATCGAAAAGGGAGTAGGCAAAGTGGTAGTAGGTATGCTGGATCCTAATCCGCTGGTAGCCGGAAAAGGCGTAGCCATGCTGCGCGAGGCAGGGATAGAAGTGGTGGTAGGCGTGATGGAGAAAGAATGCCGCGAACTGAACAAGCGTTTTCTGTGCCTTCATGAGAAGAAAAGGCCGTACGTGATACTGAAATGGGCACAGACGGCGGACGATTTTGTGGATGTACGAAGGAGCAATGTACGATGTACGAAGGAAGAGCACTTGCAAGGTGCGCTGGCTATCTCGACGCCGGAGACAAAGAGACTGGTGCATAAGATGCGGGCGGAGAACATGGCTATCATGGTTGGCACCAATACGGTTCTTATGGATAATCCGCGTCTGCTGACCACCCATTGGGAGGGAAGAAACCCAATCCGCGTGACCGTGGACAGAAGCGGAAAAATACCGATGAAATCGAAGATATTTGCTTCTACCGGGAGCGATTATCCGGGAATCGATCCGGTGATTGTCTATCGTGAGAAGACGGACTGGAATTTCATCCTGGATGACCTGGCGGGCAGAGGTATTCATTCTATACTGGTAGAAGGCGGTCCTACCTTGCTCCGTTCGATTCTGGCAAGCGGCATATGGGATGAGATCCATGTAGAGGTGGCTCCCGAGATTACGACAGGTGACGGAGTCCCTGCGCCGGAAGTGCGCCTGCCCGAGCATTTCGAGCAGGTTGACGGACACCGGCTATACACTATCTTTAATGAATAGCATCGGGTCGCCAACGCGACCATCACGGGACCTGGAGGACTGCCTTGACTTGGCAGTCCGAAAAGGGAAGGCAGGCGGGGAGCCTAAGCCGACCGAGAAGAA
>OCTX012176937.1_pt1 | contig 11771 bp, 6 predicted proteins | sample 1539691 | NCBI WGS metagenome assembly OCTX01 (sample SAMN02144231, study PRJEB22623) | gut metagenome | biome: sheep rumen | host: Ovis aries | place: New Zealand
GCAAACACAACGGTGCGACCGCTATCAGAAGCTGCGCTGTCAATGGCAAAGCCACGGGCAAGCATAGAGTCGACAAACTGATCGACGGGCATGGTAAAAGCCAGTCCACGATAGTTAAAAGGTGCTTTCTGCTCAGAACAAGCTACGAAAGCCAAGAAGGCCACGAAGGCGATTACAATTTTTTTCATAACAAATGATATTTTGAATTTCTTAATCATCCCTTTATTCAGACAACATTGTCACCTCGATACGTCGCTTAGCAGCCAATAATTTCTGGGCCATCTGCTGTACCTGTGCCGCTGTCATCTCGCTGACCATCTTCTTGTAGTCCTTATCGAAGTCCACCTCATCATCCAGTTCGTGCCAAATGATGTAGCTCCAATAGTCGTTGGTAATGGCTACCTGGTCGTATTGTTTCAACAGATACTTACGCACTTTTTCCATACTTGACTCAAGGGGTCCTTGGACGGCAATGTTTTGCAACTGCTTATAGACAATAGGATTGAGTTCCTCGTAGCGAGTAGGATCGGCATTGTAGGAAATACGCAACAGTGCTGTGGGTATGTCGTCCTTGTCCAGACTCACAGCCACACGCACGCCATAGGTGCCTCCCTTCTCTTCGCGCACTGAGTCGGTATAGGCAATCTGCAGAACACGATTCAAGAAGTCGAGTTCAAGGTCGGCCTGCGCTGTAAAGGGAATATCGGCAGTATAATAGATACTTACATTCGCCAATGGTGTGGCCATCTTTTTCTTGAAGGTACGGGTAAAGTCGCCAGCAACAATACGAGGTATGTTCTGTTCATTGACCTTCTCATGCTTATAGGTAGCGGGCAATGTAGCCAGATATTGGCATACCAGATTGCGTAATTCCTGCTCATCGTAATTGCCTATGATGACAGTCTTGAAGTTAGAAGCATCACTGAAGCGCTGCTTGTAGATGTCCAGTATGCGGTCGTAGCTTACCTTCTCCAAGGTCTTCTGCAACAGGGGTTCCGTGCGTGGGTTGTGTCCATAGAGGATGGCGTTGATGGAGTCGCTATAGTCCACCTTGGGTGATGCATTACGATTGGTCAGGAAGGCATGTGTGCGGTTCATCAGTCCCTGGAAGGCCACGTCGTCGCGTCGGGGCTGAGTGAAGTAGAGATAAGCCAGTTCAAACAACGTCTTCATGTCCTTGATAGACGAACTGCCGCTGATGCTCTGGCCCCTACTGCCTACAGACGGCTGTATCTTCACCGACTTGCCGTTCAGCATACGACGCAAGGTAGTCTGGTCAAAATCTGCTACGCCAGCATCTGTGATAGCACTGGAGATGAGTGAGAAGTTAGGCACGTCCTCGTCAGGATAGAGTGACAAGCCACCTGCAGCCTTCATGCGCATCGTCACGACATCAGCGCTGAAGTCCGTCTTGCGAACATAAACCTTCATACCGTTCGACAGCACCCACTCCGTAAAACCGTTCTCGCCGAATGCCTTCTCGCTCACGATGCTGCCTGGCTTGGGCAGTTGGCTCATCAGCGTCGTAGCCAGTTGCTGCTCAGGATAAGGTGCATAGTCCAACTTCTGGGTAGCCAGCACCACCTCCTCAATCTGCTGTTCCGTAGGCAGTTTCACCGACTCCTTGTCGGGGGCATACATCACGCCCACCTGGTTCTTGTCGGTAATCAGCTCCTTCACGGCACGGTTCACCTCGTCCAATGTCACCTCCTTGTCAAACACCATGGTGCACTCCAAGTGCTGATCTACCGACAGCATCGGCTCATTGGTCAGGAAGTGCTGAATGCATCCGTTCACATAGTGCGAGTTACGATAGTCGTTACGCTGTTTGGCGCGACGCTCTGCCGAGTTCAGGTAGATGCTCTTAGCACGTGCCAACTCACCCTGAGTGAATCCGTGCTGACGGGCACGCTCTACGGCACTTACCGCCGTAAGGATGCCACCCAGTATGTTGTCCTGCTTACAGCTGATAGATAGCGAGAAGCAGTCCTTGGTTCTGCTCACGAAGAAACTGCTGGACCTAGCCGTAGCGCTCTGGAAAGGAGGCACCGCCTGCTGGCGTAACTCAGCCAGTCGGTCGTTCAGCATCGTACCTATCAGGGCGTCTACATAGTCACCACGCAGGTATTTCATGTCACCCTTTTCCGCATCGGGCGTAGCGTCACGTTTCTGGTAGAGATGGAAAAGCACGATGGGCTGTTCGGCGTCTTTCTCGATATCCACAATCATCGAGTCGTTGTCGTTGACGGGATAGTAGATGCGCTCAGCACGGTTCTTGGGCAGAGGGATGGACGAGAACACCTTCTTGATTTTCTTCTCCATCTTGTTGACGTCAATATCGCCCACCACAATGATAGCCTGCAGGTCAGGACGATACCACTTCAGGTAGTAGTCGCGCAAGTCCTGATAGGGGAAGTTGTCCACAATGTCCATCAATCCAATGGGCATACAGTCCTCATACTTGGTACCCTTGTAAATCTTCGGCATAGCCTGCTCCATTAGGCGCTGTACGGCCTTGCCAGCACGGCGCGTGCGCCACTCCTCGTGAATCACGCCTCGCTCCTTGTCTATCTCCTTGTCCTCCAGCAACAGAAAGTGGCTCCAGTCGTGCAGGATGAGCAGACACGAGTCGGCAATGCCCTCACGCTTCAGAGGCACCGACGATATGTTATACACCGTCTGGTCGATAGAGGTATAGGCATTCAGATTTGCTCCGAACTTTACGCCTATTGTCTCACACCAAGGAACAATACCTAACTTCTTGCCCTTGCCCGGGAAGTTCTTCGTACCGTTGAACGCCATGTGTTCCAGGAAGTGGGCCAAGCCGCGCTGGCGAGGCTCTTCCAAAATGGAACCCACGCGCTGAGCGATGTAGAAATCGGCCAGTCCCTTGTCCTTGGCATTATGGCGGATGTAGTACGTCATGCCGTTCTTCAACTTACCTGTATGGACTGATGGGTCCTGAGGCAGCGGTTGTGCTTGCAGGGCGGTTGTCACTGACAAGAGCCCCCAAAGAGCGATAAGTGTCCTTTTCATATTATTATGTTGTTAGCGTTTATTCCGCAAAGGTACGGATTATTTGTCAATAAAAAAAGGAAAAAATACAAAAATTCTAATATTACTTATTTTTTGGTATTGTCTATTTCAAATTTTATTTGTAATTTTGCACCATCATACATTATTAACTAAATCATAAGTACAATGAAGAAATTCAGTTATCTACTACTCGCCGCTGCCATGACTCTCGGTCTTGCAGCATGCAGCCAAGCAGACAATCCAGGCAGTCCCACCGTCGATCCGACCACTGAGGGACAAGTCATCATCAAGGAAATCAACGTAGGTGGCAGCGTGAAGGCCAGCACGGGCAAAGGCGCCTATGGGGGCTGTAAGGGCATTATCCTTTATAACAACGGTGGCAAGGCCGTTACCCTCTCCAACTTCGGTATCGCTTTCTGCGCACCTTTGAACGCCAATGTTGAGAACAAGAACATCGTAGATGGCAAGCTCTATTTTGAGGCAGAGGGTTGGATTCCTGCTCTGCAGGGACTGTGGTATTATCCCGGCTCCGTAACCATCCAGCCTTATTCCGACCTCGTCATTGCCCTCACCAGCGCTATCGACCACACGCAGACCACCGATGGTGCCTTGCTGTTCGACCTCTCCAATGCCGACATGGCTTGCTACGACCTCGCCGTCTTCAACAACAAGGATCAGTATGAGGCACCCGCCAAGGTTACAGAAGACAAGTGGCTGAAGGGCTTTAAGTACTCTACGGCTAATGCATGGCCTGTAAGCATCATGTGCCCAGCCCTCTATATCTTCTCCGCTCCAACTACCGTCACTCTGTCAGAGTGGCTGGCTGACGAAGCCAATGCAGCCTACGTCAATGGCGATACCAAGCAGTCGGTTGCCAACAAGGCCGCCAAGATTCCTATGGAGTGGGTTATCGACGGCGTAGAGCTGTTCCAGACTACCTCTGTAGAGAAGAGCACCAAGCGTCTGCCCACTTCTATCGATGCTGGCTATGGTCTGTACCTGAATGGAAAATGCTACTCTGCCTATCGTAACATTGATGAGAAGGCAACTGTTAACTTGGGTGACAACATCACAAAGCTGGTTTACAACTATGCTGATGGTGTTGAGGGAACAACCGACCCCAGCGGTATCGATGCAGCTGCTTCTATCAAGAAGGGTGCAAAGATTATCTATCAGGACACCAACAACTCTACTGCTGACTTCCACCTCCGCAAGGCTTGGTCGTTGAAATAATCTCAATTATAGTATATAAATTAAGGAGTCCGCAGTTAGCCTGCAGGACTCCTTTTCTTTCTATCTTGTTTTTCGACCTTCCTTCGTTTATTTAATCACAACCTTTTTACCATAATGGATATAGAGTCCCTTTGTGGGACGCTCCACACGCTGACCGCTAAGGTTGTAATAAATGCCGTCAATAGGGCTTTCGTACTTGAGCGTCTGGATATCAGATGGATCGTTATTCTTGATGGAAAGAGGCATGATTTTATTTCCCTCAGAATTGGTGCCGAAGAGAATTCCCACGATGGTTGCATCCGTATAGTCTATAGCTTCAAGACTCTCCTTAATCACATAGGGGAAATAATTGGTCTTACCATTATTGATTACAATGGTGTTGGTACCATCCGTGGCGTTTGCTGCCGTCTCAGAGGTTCCCTTGAGCGCAACCCCTGCCAAACGAACCACACGGCATAAATTTTCAGACACGTTAATCTGTGCAATAGTGCCCGTTATCGGCTCGTAGCTACCATTCTTGGTAATGGTTAGGCCTTCCTTATTGGTAGCCTCCGTCATACAAATGCGGGATCCCATCTTCTGAACATTTTTCTTTACATAGACTACCCCACTGAGTACATCGCCCACCTCCAAGTCCAAGCCTGTACAATAGAAATGGGAACCTGCCGTGGCATCCTGAACATAATGTCCCCAGCCGTTAATCATGTCGCTGGTGATAATGGCATTGGTCAACGTCAACTTAACCAATTCGTCGGACTTTACTGCACTGAATGCAGCCAGTCCCTGCACCTCCGTATAGCTGTCGGCAGGCTCATTGGCGCGGAGATTTGTCTCGTCGTTGACGGTGGAAAGCTCTACCACAACGGCATTCAGATAAGTAGCGCCCGATGAAGTCAGCAGCACACTCTCAGCATTGCCTGTCCATACCTGCTTATTGCTGCTCAGCGAGCCACTGCCTTTGGTAATCTTCCAAGAACACTGGACAGTTGTCTCGCCCGTAGTAGTATTTTTCCCCTCATTCGGAACGGAGGTTATCTTCGTAACAGCATAGCCAGAAGGAGCCGTCACACGCATCTGTCCACCTGCGATAGCCTGAAACTGATTGCCACGAGTGCCGTTCAAGTAATAGCGTGTGGGCATGGTCATCGAATTGACGAACGAAAGCGTCACGCCACTTAATGTGACCGACTTACCCCCTAAATTACCTGCATTCATATCTTCTGGTGTTCCAATTGGCAAACTCATATTATTGTTCTGGAAATCAAAAGTAACCTCCTCTGCACTCATCGTCAGAGAAAAAACCAACAGATTTACAAATATCAAAAAATGCGTAGACAACTTCTTCATAAGCTCACGTTTTTATTATTAAATGGTTTTATTAATCGTTTCGTTTGCAAAGATACGAATAATCTGCCAATAAAAAAGGAAAAATACGGATATTTTTTCACTTTACCTATTTATAGGTATTGCTTTTTTCAGATTTTATTCGTAAATTTGCAGCATCATTCTTGAAAAGAGTATATGAAGAAACGACTTCCGATACTGATATTCCTATTGCTGTGCCTGAACCTTAACCTGTTGGCACAGACTATCACGATGGCGGGCAGGGTCACTGACGAAGAGAGCGGTGCCCCCATAGAATATGCCTCGATACTAATGAACGCCAACGGATTCTGGGCGATTACCAACAGCAACGGTGAGTTCACCATTAAGAACGTGCCCGTGGGCAAGGCGGTACTGATTATCCAAAGTCTGGGATATGCCAAGCGCGAACTGGCCATGAACATCACAAGGGACATGCCCCGTTTGCGCATCACGCTCCGACAGGAGAACCTGAAACTGGACGAGGTCACTGTTACTGCCAAACGCAAAACGGACGAGGCTACTACCTCATATACCATCGACCGTACCACGCTAGACCATCAACAAATCATCAACGTGGGCGATATCGCCACGCTGATGCCTGGAGGAAAGACCATCAACCCCACCCTGATGAATGACAACCGAATAGCCCTGCGCAGCGGACTGACAGAGAAAGGAAACACCTCGTTTGGCACCGCCATTGAGGTGGATGGCATGCGTCTGGGTAATAACAGCGAGACTGGTGAGACAGCAGGCGCCTCCACACGTACCGTCAGCACGGTAAATATCGAGTCGGTAGAAGTGGTGACTGGTATTCCGTCGGTGGAATATGGCGATCTCTCGAACGGTATCGTAAAGGTGAACACGCGCAAGGGAAAGTCGCCTTTTATCGTAGAAGGCAAGATTAACCAGCACACATGGCAGGTTGCGATGAACAAGGGCTTTGACCTGGGGCGCCAGTATGGTGTGCTGAATGCTTCGCTGGAGCATGCCATCTCCAATAGCAACATTGCCTCTCCTTATACCGCATATCAGCGCAATATCCTGTCGCTGAACTACATGAATATCTTCATGCGCAACACAACGCCCTTGACTCTGAACATCGGACTGACAGGAAACATCGGTGGTTATAACTCAGAGGCTGACCCTGACAACGAGCAGGACGATTACACCAAGAACAGGGACAATGTGATACGCGCCAACTTCGACTTGAACTGGCTACTCAACAAGCCGTGGATTACCAACCTATCGCTGCGGGGATCATTATCGTATGCTGACCGTCGCAACAAATACTACACACATGCCAGCAGTGCATCGACACAACCCTATATCCATGCCACAGAGCAAGGATACTTCATTGCCACACCCTACGAAGAAAATCCTGAGGCACCTATCATCCTGGGACCTACAGGCTACTGGCATGTGACACAGTATCAAGACTCGAAGCCCTTGAACTATGCACTACGTTTAAAGGGCGATTGGACTCATCGCTTCGGACAGTTGATGAATCGGCTGATGATCGGTGCAGAATGGACTGGCAGCAAGAACAACGGACGCGGTACATATTATGAGGATATGCGCTATGCTCCCACTTGGCGAGAATACCGTTATGATGAACTGCCGGCAATGAACAATCTGGCATTGTATACCGAAGAGAAAGTGAGTTTGCCTACCAGCAAGCTGTCAACGCTGGAACTGACGGCAGGCCTACGCAGCGATATGACGATAATCAATGGCTCCGACTATGGAACTGTGAGCAGCCTCTCCCCGCGCTTCAACGGACGTTATATCTTCTGGAAGAATCGTCGCAAGCAGTGGGTATCAGATCTGACAGTTCATGCCGGATGGGGAAAGAGCGTGAAGTTACCTTCCTTCCAAGTGCTCTACCCAGCACCAGCTTACAGCGATCTGTTGGCGTTCAGTTCGCCCAGTACCAGCAGCAACACGTCGTTCTATGCTTATCACACTTATCCGTCGAAGGCCATCTATAACCCAGACTTGAAATGGCAGTATACACATCAGACGGACATTGGTGTCGAGATGAACATAAAAGGTACACATATATCGTTGTCTGCTTTCCGTAACCGGACATACAATCCATATATGGCCACAAGGTTATATACTCCCTTCAGTTATCTGTACACTCCACCCTCTGCACTCAACAACGTCACCATCCCACTGGTCGACCGCATCTATAGCATAGACCAGCAAACGGGTGTGGTGACCGTTGGTTCGCTCAATAGTACACAGACAGAAAGACTTGATGGCATTACCCGCAAGACCTATCTGACCAACACGCAATATGTGAATGCGTCGCCTCTGGACAGATACGGACTGGAATGGATTGTTGACTTCCAACAGATTAAGGCGCTACGCACCAGTATCCGTCTGGATGGCAACTATTATTACTACAAAGGACTGGACGAGACGTTGTTTGCCGACATTCCAACCTCGAATGCCACGATGACCAATGGTGAACTATATCAGTATGTAGGCTACTATCGAGGTAGCAATGCCACATCGACCAGCTATTCGGCCAATGCAGCAGTAGCCAATGGTTCATTGTCAAAACAACTGAACCTAAACGCCACAATCACCACACACATTCCCAAGATACGACTCATCGTTGCCCTGCGAGTGGAATGTTCACTGTATAACTATCAGCAATCACTGAGTGAACTGAGCAATGGTACGCGCGGCATTGTGCTGTCCGACAAGAACGACTATATCGGACAGCCCTATGACGACAGTAGCGAGAACCAATATGTGGCAGTCTATCCTGAATACTACAGCACGTGGGATAATCCTAGCGAATTGATTCCCTTTGCAGAGAAATTCCTGTGGGCCAAAGACAACGACCCCACGCTCTATAACGACCTAACGAAACTGGTGGTGCGCACCAACTATCCATATATGATGAATCCAAACCGCATCAGCAGCTACTACTCTGCCAACTTGAGCATCACCAAGGAAATTGGTGACCACGTCAGTCTGTCGTTTTATGCCAACAACTTCCTGAACAACATGCATACGGTTCACTCGTCACAGACGGACCTGGAAACCTCGCTGTTCTCCAGCCAGTATATTCCCAGCTATTATTACGGACTCTCATTAAGACTGAAGTTATGAAATATATTTCTTACATCATCCTTCTAACCTCATATCTTTTCCTCGCTGCTTGCAGCGACAATCATGAGGTTACGCTCGACGACATCTCTATGGGCGATGTTGCCATTACGCTGACAGGTATTGTCAACAGCGCTGAAGACTTTGAGGTCACGCTGCGCAACACCCAGACCAATGCCCTTTTCACCGATAAGACCAACAGCGAAGGTATCGTCACCTTTCATGTTACACCTGGACTTTACGAAGCAACTGCATCAAAGCAGGAACTGGCGGGTAACACCTATTATATATATAATGGCACCTCAGGACAAATCATTGTCACGAAAGATGGGCGTACGACCGTCAGTCTGGAGATGAAGAGAGCCAAGACCAGCCAGATTGTCATCAAGGAACTCTACAATGGCGGTTGCATGAAAGACGACGGAGTAACATTCTTTCAATATGACAAGTGCCTGATACTTTATAACAACACAGCCCAACCTGCTCAGCTCCACAATCTTTGCATCGGATTCTGCGCTCCCGCCAATGCACAGGCAACGAATCACAACTACGACAGTAACGGCAAGTTGACTTACGAGGCTGAAGGCTTCATACCAGTATGGAATGGTGTATGGTATTTCCCCAGCACGTTGACCATCGAGCCCTATTCTCAGGTGGTCATCAATATCTGCGGAGCTATAGACAACACACAGACTGTCACAGCATCGGTAAACTATGCCAATGCAGACTACTACTGTATGTACGACCCTGAAAGCGGATACTACAACACCAATTACTATCCGACCCCTTCTGCCGTAATTCCTACGAGCCACTATCTCAAGGCGGTAGTCATCGGACTTGGTAACGCATGGCCAATCAGCAATAACTCGCCAGCACTGGTGGTATTCCAAATACCTCAGAACCAAACACCCCGCGAATATTGCACAACCCCAGATAACCTTTGGTACAATGGTGGAGAGGTGAAACAGGTCAATGCCTGTGCCAAGGTTCCCAACGAATGGATTATCGATGCCATTGAGGTATATTCCACTGCCTATAAGGAAGGAAGCAACAAGCGACTCACTGCCGATATTGATGCAGGCTATGTATGGCTGACCCACCAGCATGGTCACTCGCTCTGCCGCAATATTGACCAACAGGCCACAGAGGCATCTGGCCATACCGTCTATCAAGATACAAACAATTCAACGAACGATTTTTACGAAAGAAAGCAATGCTCACTAAAAGACTAACATACACAGCCCTGTTCTGTTTGACTTCATTTCATGTCATAGCTCAGGACAGCTTACTATTGCGCGACTATCATTTTGTCAAGCAACAGGACATCTGGTTCTCGCAACCAAATCTGGCTGCCTTGACCCGCTTTTCCTCTGCTAATATTGTGGAGGCAGAAGCTTCGCTGACAAAAGGCAATGGAGATTTCGTCAACTACTACGAATCTTCAAACACGCTACAGGGCAACGTCCACATGGAGTCCCTTTACCGATTAAACCAGCGAATCGTCTTCTTTGGTGCCATCAACTACAACAACTGGTCGGGCCGTAACATGTTAGGCTCTGCCTTTATCAATCCAGAAAGGAAGCCCTTTAATTTGGTGGAAGACTCGCTAACCAATGCTGGAAAGAAACACCGCGACACCTACCAGTTGACAGGTGGACTAGGAATAGACATCTGGCAAGGTCTTTCTCTGGGCGTTCGTATAGACTACACATCAGCCAATTACGCCAAGTACAAAGATTTGCGCCATAAGAACAAGTTGATGGACTTGCTACTGTCTGCTGGTTTCTATGCACCGGTCACTCCCTGGCTGAATATTGGAGCAGACTATCGTTACCACCGAAATACGGAAAGCCTTGAATTTGCCACATACGGCAAGAGCGATAAGGTATATAAAACATTGATAGACTATGGTGCATTCATGGGTATGGTAGAACAGTTTGGCAATGAAGGCTACACTGACAAGACACGTGAAATGCCTCTCTTCGAGGATGCTCACGGAGGCTCACTACAAATAGAAGTTGTTCCGATGGGGAATCTATCTCTCTTCGGTAGCGTCGCCTTCAGCCATGCTACGGGTTACTACGGTCGAAAGTCGCCCTACACCATTACCTATACCAACCACGACCGCGACAAGATAAAGGCTACTGCTGCCCTCACCTACCGTTCCCATTCGTCGAGCCACCGTTTCGGTCTAGCTTATTCCTCTGAAAAGTTAAACAACAACGCTGAGACGTTCCGTGGTTTAACGAATGCCAATGGAGCCACCTACTACGAATACTATGACCCCACTGAAACTGCTGACAAACGCTGGCAGAATGTAGAACTGGGCTACACCGTCCACTGGGGTATTCGCCACGAACTGCCCGTCTGGACGATCAACGTTAATTACAACTGGATGCAACGATGGCAGAAGGCATACCTTTATCCATATTATCGCCTACAGCAGTTGAGCAACAATGAGGTAGGCATCAGTGCCACACACAACCTGGTTACGGGAAAGGGAGTCTGGTCGTTTACCTTAAAGGGAGCCTTCCTGAAAGGCAGTGGAGAACCCTATGAAGACGGTACTTTTGTAGCTGCCAGTCAACAGACCCAGCCGGCCACCATGCCTGCCTTTCTGTATCAGGAATACCGCTATCTAACTGCTGCACAATATAAAGTGGGTGCACAGATGAAATATGCATTTATATTCCCTGGCACCCGACTGAAGACCCATGCCTTGGTTGGTGTTAACCATTGCAAGGTCAATGAAATCTACGACTATTGTGAAGGTAACACGCACACACAATGGTCAGTAGGCATTGGGTGTACATTCTGACGACAACAACAGTTATTTTACGTCTCCTACTTTTATCAAATATTCGCCAATCTGAACGGCATTCAGAGCAGCACCCTTGCGAATCTGGTCGCCAGAGAGCCAGAAAGTAAGACCATTCTCGTCGGAGAGGTCCTTACGCACACGACCTACGAACACATCGTCCTTACCAGCAGTCTCGAGAGGCATAGGATAAGTC
>OCTX011951357.1_pt1 | contig 11770 bp, 22 predicted proteins | sample 1539691 | NCBI WGS metagenome assembly OCTX01 (sample SAMN02144231, study PRJEB22623) | gut metagenome | biome: sheep rumen | host: Ovis aries | place: New Zealand
TCCGGATCTTCCGGCACGATTATACAGGCGTTTTCAATTCGCGGGTTCGTGTTGATGTTGGCCGATGTCTGGACTACGAAGGTGAACTTTTCACCCCTGCCGGCCATTATTTTGGAATGGTTCCGGGTTACAACCACTTTCACGTTGTCATAGCCTTTGAATTCCGCCTGGAAATCGGCCGCTTCCAGTCCATGGCGGCCGGTGGTGTATATCTCACCCAGGTACAGGTCCAGTTTCCCGATGCGGCCGTCATCAACCCACTTTTTCATCGTGCGGATATCGTTCATATCTACGCACCATGTGGATACGATGGCGTGGTGAATGTTCTGCTGCCGGATAATCAGCTTCAGATAGGAAAGGGCGTCAATATCTCCACGTGTCATGAAGTTGTACGTGTATCCTTTCGGAAGCGGGGCCAGTGTGGCAGTGCTGAAGGTGTCCAGGAGTTCCATTTCGCTGTATGCGCGGCGGTACATATATCGCCTTATCGGAACCTGACGGCACACACCAACTCCATCCAGCGTGTCATCCTCTTCTGGCTGCTGCTGGATACCGTCCTTCAGGGGCGGCATGATGGCTGCACGAAGCTCCATCTTTTCAAAGATGGTAAGTTCGTCATCCAGGATGCGGTCTTGTATTTTGTCAAAATCCATGTTCTTCTTTCTTTGCTTCGCGTTCCCAGGCCTCAATCTGTCTGATGGCCCATTCTTCGCCACGGTTGGCGGCGTTCTGCGTGGTCTGACGGAGGCCGATTTCACTTTCAATGCGGGCGTCATTGTAAGCTATCCACACATCGGATTCATGGTTGGCCAGGTAACGCATGAATTCGGATGCCGGCACCTTCAGAGCGTGGGCGATATCCGACGGCTTATATCGCAAGCCGGCCATCTTTTTGATGTTGGCCAGATCGGCGTCAGTAGGCGTCCAAATCACATCACCTTCGGCCGTTGTCACCAGGCGCGTTTCCACGGCCACGGGGGGTGCGGGGTCCGGTTGTGACAGCTCTTCCTGAAGGCGGTCCGGATAGTGCTTTTCGTAGAAGGCACGAATGGCCTTTTCTCCCACATGGTGAAGGCGGTCTGGGTTGGAATCCCTTCGCACGGCTTCGCGGAATCCCACGTACAGAAGCTTTGTTTCCACCGGCGCATCATTGGCATCTGCAATCTTCTGAAGGGCCTTCAGGCGGTCATCTTCCAGATTGATTCCATCGGATATCACCGTGTAATTCATCTTCAGGGCAAGGTCCAGGGCGTGGGTTTCCAGGCGGTCCACAAGGGGTTCACGGTCCAGTACCCAATAGTCACCAAGAGAATGCCGGATATCATCCTTTGAGATGATGATCCAGTCCTTTTTCCCGGCCACTTCTGCACGGGCCCAGGTGCTTTTCCCGGCACATGGTGTTCCCTGAAGGATTATCAGTTTTCCCATAGGTTATTCCGGCCAGAGTTCGGTTTCCGTATAATTCGCCTTCATTTCTTTGTTCAGGATGCTGGCCACGGTGGGACGGAGCATCTTGGACGGGCGGCGGCGGCCGGTACACCATTGATACGCGGTGGACTGGCCAGCGCCTTTCTTCATCAGTGCCGCCAGGATGTTATTCTTCTGCATCTGGCTGGCGGCGGAATAAACTTCAACTATTGTCATTCTTTATCGTTTTAAGGCTTCCACTTCTTCCGGAAGCACGGTTTTGAAGGATTTCTCGTTCCGGATGGAAATGTTCTTTCCACGGTCCTCTGTTACGGTCCAGATGGCGCCTGCATGGCGCACTTGGTCCCCGTGGCCGAATACCGGTTCACGGGAACCCATGCGCTGCGCTGCTACCTGTTGATGGGAATCAGTAAAGCTTCTTTCCATAGTTCGATGAATTGCTTTCCGGAATACCGGGCCAGTTCACGGGATTTATAGGCAAGGCGGGAGCCGAAGATCGCGTGCGAGGACGACCAGGCGTAATCCGAGGACGCAGAGCCGAGGCCGGCAAATACATCGCTTACATCAGTTGCGTTGATCATCGCACGTTCTTCAGCGCCTTCTTTACCCATGTCGGCAATCTCACCGGCGGTGTACAGGAAGAACCATGGCCAATAGGCATAGTGCTTTCCATCCGGGATGTGCTGCCAGCCTTCGTTCAAGGCCAGGGTGATGATTTCCAGCTTCAGCTGGGCTTTGATGTGTGAAGGAACAATGGCGGCGTATTTCTCCTGAAGGAGTTCCGGAAGGGCTTCCGGGCCTGCCAGTCCGATGGCCTTACAGGCATCATCGAAGGTTTTGATTTTGTCAGTGATATTCATAATCAGATGATTGAAAATTGCTTTGTGTTCAGTACCGTCTGGCCACCGGATTCCAGGTTGATGATCCAGTTGTCATCATTGGTGTTTAAGTCCAGGATTCCGATGCCGTGGTTCTTTGTCATCACGCGGTCACCTTTCGCATAGACCCATTCACGGTCCATCTTGAAGCGGCCGATGTATGAAGAGGGAAAGAGGCCCTGTTCCGGAAGGGCGCGGAGATAGTGAAGGATCTGTTCATATCCTCCGGGCGTATGGGCGCGGTCCAGGTACAGCATCAGGATCCGGATGATTTCATTGGAATCGGCCAGGGCGTTTGTGTACCGGCGCGAATCCTTATCAGTGGATTCCCATACGATATCGTCAATCTTGAACATTTCTTCCAGCCAATGGCGGGCCTGTTTCATGCACCGGTAGTAGTTCTTCAGCCAGTATTTCTTCTGCGGGTCAAAGCCATTGCCGGAACCGAATCGGGCCTGCAGCTGGTCATCTATGTCGTATGTCAGAACTTCTGCGGCGTTCAGCACGATGAATAGTAGAACGACGGTCCATCCGAGGGGAGATTCTTCCAGTTTCTTTGCCATGGTCGGTTTGTTCAAGTAGTTCCAGTTTGCGGCGGATCAGCGCTGTATCATACAGGCTCCATCTTGTAAAGAAGTTCATTTCCAGCGGCCTTCATCGTCAATGTGATGAAGCTTGTTGAATGAATCGAAGTAGGTGCCATCAGGATGGCAAGTGCCCATGTATTCCATTCCACCTTCGCGGTTGCCGGGGCCGGCGTAAACCTTGATTTCGTGGTGATACACTTCGCGGGCGGCGTACAGGGCGCCAGCACGGACGTTTTCAATGCCACCACCCGTTACTCCAGCCTGTACGGGTTTACCGTTCAGTTCCAGGCGGTAATTGAATGTTTTTGTTCTCTTGGCCATGGTACACTATTTTTCGACGATAAACAGGTCATGGCGTTCGATGTGGTTCTCCACCTTGGTACCGGCGTAGAACTTACCATCATCGCCATACAGGTAGTAGGAACCATCTCCAACATAGAAGAGATGGGTGCGGTGCATTTCGTCAATGCAGGGGTCCAGCTCACCATCGTAGCGAGCTTCACGGCCTTCGCTGGTAACCACCTTGGCGCCGGCCTTCACTTTTTCAATGTCAAACGGTTGTAGATTCATAGTGATATAGATTAGTTGATTCTTTTGCCAAGCTGAATAACGAAGTATTCCTTGCCGGGTTCGGCTCCCCATTCGGGGCGGCCAGGGCCTTCCAGGATGTCAATGATCCGGAAGGTCATCGAAGGACGGTCCTTTGCATATCCAAGGTAGAACGTCACTTCATCGTAGGGTTTCCAGCAACACCATTCATCATAGAACCGGTGTGCCCAGTATGCAGTGGCTTCACGGTATTCTTCGCGTTTCTGGCCAGAAGCAACCATATCCCACCACTTCTTTTTCAGTACAAGTTTCAGCGTCATTTCAGAAAGTTTTTGAAAAAATCTGTGAAGTAGGCCTGGAGTTCTTCTGGGGAATGAAAAAGAAGGCCGGACGGAACAGATGTTTCGTAGCTCAATAGTTGGCCCTGTGTGGCCCTGACGTAGCACCAGATAATACCATCTTTGAAAACACGGTATCCTTTCACTATCACCTTCACCATTCGGAAAGGATACGTGTCAGGATCCAGGCAGAACATCTCTTCACCAACGGAAATGCCGGTGGCCTCTGCCATCTCATGGTTATATATGGCGTCATATTTTTCCTGCAAAGAATCAGGAATACGCAAATTGTTATCCGTGTACGCCTTATAGCATTCCAGGCCGAAATCGGCAAACAGGGTTTTGATTTGTTCTTGATCCATCATAGGTCGTTTAGCATCTTATCAATTTCCATCTCATACACGAAAATACCCCCCCCCATACGGGTCTGGAAGTCATGGAAGGCTTCCAGGAGGCGGCACTGTTCCGGCGTGGGATTCGCCGGCAGCTTGGGCCGGGCTTCCAGGAGGCCGGAAAGCTTCTTTATTCCGTCACGAAGCCGGATGATATCCGGTGCTATGAATACGTTTTCGGTTTTCACTTCACAAAAAAGTTAAGTTTGGAAGGCGGGGCCGGCATTTCCCGCCATATTCCATAGTATCAATATTTGTTAAACATTGCCGGCTTGATGTTCTTCCAGGTGAAGAAGAAGGGGGCCAGCGGTAACCCCCTGTGACGCATCTTCTAACCACATTTTATGGCTTACTTGTTCCGCTGATTGGCTATCTTCAAACGCATACCGGAAGGCCGTGAATGCCGGCAGCCAGCGGCGCCGGATATCACACTTCACATAGGCCTTCAGTTGTTCAATCGCGTTCATCTTGATTTCGTTATTCTGCAATAATCACCGGGCTGCCACCGGCACTGGCCACCTACCCAGCTGTGGCAATACGGGCATTCATTCCGTGGTCCATGGGCCTGGGTACGGGTGGTTTTAGGATTCTTTTTCACGGTCTGGAAGTTCAAATTCAATCATTTCACCAGGAACCACGAATTCTGGCAAGACGTCATAAGCGGAACCCAACAGAACAAGGCCTTCATCTGCATCGAATGATTTTTGGATCTCCAAACTATTATGGTTGCCATAAAGCCTGATACTTACAGATATTACTTCATCCGTAGATAGGGAAATCCGATGCGTATGAACATAGACGCAGTTATGACGTTGTTCCACTTCAGCATTGTTAAAACGGCGGCCAGCCATATAGACAGCTTCCAGAATAGAACGTTCGTTTACTTTATGTACAGTATGTTTCATGGCTACGGTTCGGTTTGGGGACGGTTAAACGGTCTGAAGGTAAAAAGGGCGGCCAGGCTGCGAACCGCCCTGGTTATTGTTCGAGAATGTTTTTGCAGCCTGAATCTCGTTCTGCGCACCGCTTCTGCGTACCATTCTTTCACTTCCGGATTTTCCTGAACTTGCACCCAGGAGAAGAAGGCCATCATGGCCAGCGTACCCAGATGCCAATAAGCGAACTTGGCATGGCCGAACATGGCCTGGATGCCGTTCACGGCCAGCGTTACCGCCAGCGCCACAGTGATAACCACACAGATTACCGCTGTTAAGGGGTTCAACTTGTTTTCCATTCTCGAACATTTTTAGATTTTTGTTAAATTTGCATTGTGTTTGCGTTGTGTTTCTTTTGCAAATATAATACTTTGCTTTGAAATATGCAAGCATTGCCTAAAAAATTTAATGCAAAATTTTGACACAATTATGGAAAACACTGTAAAAGAACGTCTTATAAAGTACCTCGAAGAAAAGCGGATATCGAAATCTGAATTCGGTAGGGCCATAGGTGTTTCAAGCGCCTACGTTTCATCAATACGCGAAAGTATATCACCGGATAAGATTCAAAGCATTGCCTTGAACTACCCTGATCTGAACATCCAATGGCTGCTCACGGGTGATGGGCCTATGATTCTGATGCCCGGCTGGAGAAGTAGCCATGATGCACCATTTGAATCAGAACAGGATGTTATTTCCGCTGGCCAGCTGATGGCCTATGTTCAGGAGAATCAGCGCCAAATGGGCCAGCTGATTGATACCATTGCAACACTCACCTCAAAACTTGCCTGATATGGGATATCTTTTATTGTTTGCAGTCATCATTTTCGTTGTATGGTTCTTTGTAAAGAAAAACAGCGAAGCAAATCATGAAGCCGAAATCCACCAGAAATACCTGGATTCAAAGGCTGATTTTGAACAGACGTACAAAGAATGCAAAGCCATCACCGGTGATATTTCGGATGATGATTATGAAGATTGGTGTGAAGAACACTGTGCGAATATCATCGGTTACAGTATTGCCGGCATCAACTTCCGGCATCTGGATTATAGCCATACTGGACCATTCAGCGGGACAGTGAAAGTGGAACCGGATAATCCTCACGATTCAAAGGCCGTGGCCATCTTCCGTGGGCGTAAGAAGGTAGGTTACATACCACGGGAATTCAACGAGGGTGTCTTTTATGAGCTTCAGAAGAAGGGTGGCCAGGATACGTGTATTGGATACATTCATACCTTCCTGGATGATGAATTGGAAGAAAAATTCGCTGGAAAGATAGTCATTGGCCCATCGGAAAGTGTTACAGATGAAGGAGATAGGGGCCAAAATGCCGGGTCATAAACGGGTCAAAATTGTCAATTTCTGGCCCTTTTAGCGAGAAAAATAATACTGATTTTCAGGTGGTTAGTATTCTATGGGTAGCCATTTCAAGTCCAGTCATCCAGACCAAAAAAGCGGCAAGCCGCTGACACATAGCCCGTTAGATGATTCTACGGAAAATTGCCGGGTCACAGACGGGTCACGCATTTCTCTTGGAGATTCACTTTTTCATGTCCTGGAAGAGTTCTCCAAAGAAAAAAAAATGCTTTTTTCTCTACCTCACGCGCATTTAGATTATGTACCACCAAAGCTGCATCGCGGCAAAACATCGTGGTATATCTCCTACTACGTGAAGAATCCGGCCACCGGCAAAATGAAACTGTTCCGGGTCAAGGTGAACCGGTATCACAACCAGAAGGAACGGATCCAGGCCGCAAAGGAAATCATGGCCGGCCTTCAGGAACGTTTGGCCCTGGGATGGAATCCGATGATAAGCCAGGCGGTGCCCTTGGCCACTGTCCCGGCTTTCCGTGTATTCGATACCTATCTCCGGGTGAAAAGCAAGGAGATGGAAAAACAATCCTATGCCACATACGCCTCTTACGTCCGGATCTTCCGTGGATGGCTGGAATTACAGGGCTGCAGCGGGACCACCCCGATATCCGCCATCACAGAGGGGACGGCCCGGAAATACATGAACTACCTGGAAACCGAAAAGAGCGTTTCTCCACGGTCGTACAACAACTACCTGTCGTTCATGGTCACGTTCATGGACTGGATGAAAGATAAGGGATATATCCAGGAAAACGTGTTCACCGGCATCAAGCGAAAACCACGGCGCCTTATGGCAAAGAAGCGCCGGATGCTCACTGATGAAGAGCTGGGCACACTGTTCACCTGGTTGCAGGAAAACAATCCGGAATATCTGGCCGTGTGCCTGCTGTGCTATTGCTGCTTCATGCGGCCGAAGGAAATTGCGCTGCTGCGCTGCGGGGATATAGACCTCCGGAAACAGCTGGTTCATGTACGGGCCGAAATCGCCAAAAACGATAAGGAAAGCTTCCGCACCATTCCGGATGCGATGATGCCGGCAATCCGGCGGCTGGATCTGTCACACCGGGAATGGTTCCTGTTCGGGGACCATCCCGGCGTCCGGAGCGATTTCCGTCCGGCAAGGGAGGCCGGGGCAAAGAAGCGTTTCTCCGATTATTGGGCCACCACCGTCCGGGAGGCCTGCGGGTTCGGGATGGAAGTCCAGTTCTATTCACAGAAGGATACAGGTATCACCAATATGCTGGGTGAAGGCGTGGCCATCAATCTGGTTCAACAGCAAGCGGACCATTCCAGCGTGGCAATGACGGCGCTGTACGTCGGCCACAAAGCTTCAGCAAGTGAAGAACTGAAAAACGCATTCCATTGACACTTTTGACATCTATTGATAGAACTATCCGGATACTTGAAAGGCCTGCATCTCACGACGCGGGCCTTTCCTGTCAAACAATTATGAACAAGTGAACTCAAATTTTCAAGATGAATTTCTTCACGGCCCATGCGGCCAGTATCAGAAGTGTGGCAAAAAAGACGATGGTTCCAAGGACCATACGGAAATTTTGCCACGGGGTAAGTTCGGCCGGGACCTTCACTTCCACCGGGTACGGATCCGGATACGGAACCGGGACTTCTTTGATGGTGCTATGTTCAGTATCCGTTTCCTTTTCCACCTTCGTCACCGGAACCTTCACGTCGGTATCCTTTGTGGACAGGTCATGGTGAAGTGTTCCATCTGGATTGATCCAGGCGTGGCTTTCCGCGAAGTCGTTTTCCAGGTAGGATGAATCGCACGGTGTATCTCTTTCCGAATGCTGCTGTGGAAGGTGAATGGATGCCGTGTCAATCGTCACCTTTACGGATATCGCCTGTTTGGTCCAGGATGAATCCTGAAGCTGCGTGAACACCGGCCGTGTCGGTGTAAATTTCGGGCTGCAGGAGGTTAAAGCCAGAAGGATGGCTACAATGATTATGGCCATGGGAATGATGGCTCTTTCCCACGGGTCGGGTTTCCTCCTTTGGAATTCGGATTGTGCGCTCATACTTCCATCACTTTAATCTGGCCGCGTTGCTGGCCAGCGTTGTTGTACAGGCCGATATGGATCCACTTGGCGCCGGTGGCCTTATTCCTTTCCAGAAGGATCTGATCGAACCGGGTCCCGCTTTTCCTGAACCATTCCACGACGAAATCACGGAAGCGGTTGAAGGAACCGTTCACCTGGAGGTCGGCTGCATATCCAATCTGGTGGACGGATGTTGCGGAGCCTCCGACGGCCTTATTCAGCTCCGGGCACCGATATCCGGATGAAACATTGATTGACATCCCGTAAGCGGCGCGAAGGGGTTCCAAAACCTTTTCCGTAAGCTCACGCAAATGGTCCACCACTTCAAAGGTGGGGGTGTTGTCAATCTTCTTCTTTGCGGCCACTTCAGAACGAATCAGTTCCTGAAGGGTGAAATACTTGAATGCTGCCATCATTCTTCAGTTTGGGTTTCCTCTTCCTGTTCAGCGCTTGGCGCCGGCTCTTTCGGCTTATTGTCCAGATCCTGGACTACCACGGTGGTATCGCCATGGGTCAGCTTGAATCCAAGTCCTTCCTGAACGGCTTCCCGAAGTTCGGCCAGGCCTGCGAATGCGAATATCCAGCTTCCAGCCTTCAGGACGGATGGATGGATTTCTCCCATGGGCGGTACCAGGAATGATGCCACATACAGGCCGATGGCGGCCAGAAGGCATACCCACATTGCGATTGTTGTGCTTGCTTTCACGTTCCGTGTCATTGCCCGGAGCCGTGCTAATCTGCGCTTTTCCATAGGCATTATGCTATTTGAGTTGAACCCAGATACACGCCTTTCTGTGTTCCTGTAACAATGTAGATTGTAGAAGAACTTGGCGAGGATGGAAGTTGTGATACAATACTTAGCTTGTAGTTCCCATCCGCAAAAAGCGCATACTCCGTATTCCCCTGATACTGGTATATCAAGCCACCATCATCAAGCTTAGTTTTTCTGCCAAATTGATTTGATACCTCAATCCCCGTACCGGTGATTTTACAACTATAACTTACAGAGGCTGATGCACTATTTTTTGTTTTGCACTCAATGTGATTTGCATCTATGAGAATCGTATTAGTGCGCCAAAAACTCCCGGTTGTATTTGATGAAGAAATACTTCCATTGCTCCCAATTTCCAAGTTTCCAGCTATATTTCCACTCTGTGCCGTAATCTCTCCGGAGAAATCACCATCTGCACCTGACAGGTGCTTCACATATAGATTCTCAATGAACGCTGAATTCGCGGCTAAATCAGCCACATCAATCAGATTGGCCTTGATGGCTTCAGCCAGAATGAGATAGGTCACCACTGGCTTCAGGTTGTTCAGCTTTGTCCAGTAGGCCGTATTGGAAAGTGGAATGTTTGCTGCAGAAGTGTGGCTTGTTCTGCACATATAGAAGTTCACACCGGATGCGCCGATGGATATCGCCTTATCAGCGACGATATCCAGCGGGTAAACGCCATCCACCTGGGTATCACCGGCATAATACTGTTTGCCGGTTTCCCAGACGGTGGTCCGGATGGATTTCCCAGCTTCGCCTGGGTCACCATCCTTCGCCTTCCTACGGATGCAGATATGGCCACGGATACTGAATCCCATAGCTTATGAAATTAGAGATACGACGATGGTGGCAATCTCCTTCGCGTGGACGCGGGCATCCTGGAAGGCCTGGTATTCTGCCAGGTATTCGGCCTTCTTATCGGCACTGATGCCGGAATTCTTATCCTTGGCCAGTTCGTAGTTGGCCAGAATGGCCTGGTAGGAATCCGGTGAATAGTGGTCGTTCATGATGGCAGCCACGATATCGCCATAGGTGCGGCCATGGACATCCACGGATTCACAGTTGTACAAATCTTCCGGTGCTTCCATCCCTTCTTCCACGACGGTGGTTGCAGGGGTGAAGTCGTACAGGATCCGGAGAAGGTTTCCTTCCAGTGTCACCTTCACGCCGCTTTGCGGAAGGTTGTCAATTTGGTAACAGGCTTTCATAATTTAGAATTATTCGAAATAATAATCGTACTTATTGTTGCCCAGGTCCCGCCGTCGGAGGATGGTGTCACACGGAAGGATGGGTGGTTCATTAGGGAACTTGGTATCATGCTCACGGGCCTGATCCAGTTCGCTTTTGATGGAAAACGAATTCGTCACCATCTTCAGCACTTCCTTATCATCGGCCCGGTGAAGTAAAACGGCATACCGTCCGTCACCGTGCTGGGTGCGGATATTCGTTTCAAAGTCCACCACTACGATGGGCGTGTTCAGAATCTCCATGGCCCGTACTTCACGGTTCCTGAAGAATCGCTTCCCATCCTTCGTGGTTACGGATTCAGATATGCCCTTTGCTGCAAAACTCATATCGTTGTTTGTTATAACTTTCCAAAGGTTCCGGCACTTGCCCCATTTGCACCAACCATAATAGCTGGCCAGGACTTGCCGTTTTCGTTCCGGGTCCTTCAGGCCTTTTGCCTTCCGGGCAAACCGGGTTTTGATGCTCTTCCGGAGGCGGATGTTTTCCCGGCTGAAACAGTATCCAAGGAAATCAATCGTCCTTCCGACGGTGGCCGCGCTGCCGTTTCCGGCGCCTTTTCTTTTTCCCATCGGCCCTGTGCGCTATCGGTGCCACAATCACGTTTGCCTTCACTACGAATCCAGCTTCTGCGGACATCCGTTCGTATTCATTCAGCTGTGCCCAGGCTTCAGCCTTTGTCCGGGCCAGGCCGGTTGTATCGTCGCAGTACCGGAGATAGCATTTCACTTTCACTTTTTCCTTCATCCGGTGGTCTATCCGGTTGGCGGTGAAGTTGCCTATCGGCTGGCTGGTGTACGCACCGATGGGTATTCCGCGCCTTCTTCGCTTTCTCTTCATCCAGGGCGTCCAGTATTTCCTGCTTCGTGTCGTAGTTCAGGATGGCCACATCAATGAGCCGGATAAAACGTTCATCCTTGTATTTGCGCCGGAAGGCATCCAGGATGGTGGAATGCGGAATGGACTGGTAGTATTTCTTGTAATCGGTTTTCCAGAACCAGCGATATTCCGGATATCTCCGAAGCATCATCTTCATCCGCTTCACGCCATGGTGAAGGCCTTTGCCGGGCACACACGCAAAGGAATCGAATATCAACCCACCATAGATATCATTCCCTATCACGCGCATGATGGCGTGGTGGAGTATTCTCCACGGGAAGTAATCCTGTTTGTCAATAATCCGGTCCTTTCCGGAATCATTGTGTACCTCC
>OCTX012254043.1_pt1 | contig 11770 bp, 10 predicted proteins | sample 1539691 | NCBI WGS metagenome assembly OCTX01 (sample SAMN02144231, study PRJEB22623) | gut metagenome | biome: sheep rumen | host: Ovis aries | place: New Zealand
GTGGATCGCCTCTGTCATCGTAGGCTGGGTGACGAATATCCGCCGCGCCGCCTCGCTCACGGATCCATACGACGCCACTGCGTCCGCGTATCTAAGCTGCTGAAGTGTCATAGCGGTTGATATTATACAAAAATTCGCGCCGCTCTGCCTGTGCGTCGGCCGGGCGGCGCGCACGGCGCGCAAACTTATGGTATAATATGCGCATGGCCGAATGAGGCCTAAACCAAGGTAAATCAAACATGACTACGAAGACACTAGCACTGGCGGCCGCTATAGCCGCTTCCGTTACAGCTTTCGCCGACAAGGTGACGCTCAAGTCCGGCTCGTTCCTTACGGGCACGGCCGACGTCATCCGCGACGGCGAGCTCAAGTTCAAGTCCGACGACCTCGGAGAGGTTTCCATCAAGGTCGAGAACATCGCCTCGCTCGAAAGCGACAAGAAGCATGTTGTCGAATACAAGGACGGCACCAAGGAGGAGCTTGCCGTGACCGTTGCGGACGGAAAGCTTGTCGTTGACGCCAAGCCCGTCAACATGGACGATGTCAAGAAGACCGACCCCGAAGAGGAGAAGTGGCACGGCTCTGTGAACGTGGGCTACAACTCCACGCGCGGCAACACCTACAACAACTCCGCAAGCGTCGTTGCGAACGTCAACCGCCGCTGGGAGAAGGATCGCGTCAATGTAGACTTCGGCTACTACTACACCGAGACCGGCACTTCCAAGCACGACAAGGACAAGACGACCGACCGCATCGAGCTCGAGGGCCAGCACGACCACTTCTGGTCGTCCCGCGTCTACACCTATGAGAACGGACGCTACGAGCGCGACGATATCGCCGGCCTGGACTTCCGCGTCCGTCTGGGCGGCGGCCTCGGCTACCAGTGGCTCGACAAGGAGAACTTCGACCTGACGGGCAAGTGGAGCTTCAGCCAGGAAGCCGGCTTCGCGTGGGTGCGCACCGACTACAAGGTGAAGTCCGACGACGCCGAGAAGAGCTACGCGACCTTCCGCTACGCCCACCACCTCAAGTACTACCCCAAGTGGAACGAGACGGTCGAGTTCTTCCACAACTGCGAGTACATGCCCGATTTGGACGACTCCGAAGTCTATCTCGTCAAGGCCGACATCGGCTTCACGACGAAGATCATCATGGACTTCGACCTTCTCTGCAAGGCCGAGTGGGACTACAACAGCACGCCGAGCGACGGCCGCAAGTCCAGTGACATGCGCTACATCGTAGGCCTCGGCTACAAGTGGTAAACTGAAGATATGCGCGTCGCCATATGCTATCCGCCTTTCAAGTCGGAGAAAGGTGTCGCGCTGCTCACGCAGAACCGCCAGTTCCAGTGGTTCTCGCGTCCGACATACATCTTCCCCGTGGTGCCTGCCACTGCGGCGACGATGTTGAAGAAGGAAGGGCACGAGGTGCTCTTCCTCGATGGAATAGCGGGCGGGCTTTCGGACGGTGAGTTCGAAACCCGCCTGGCCTCTTTCAGGCCGGAGCTTGTGGTTCTTGAGACCAAGACTCCTGTCGTGAAGCGCCACTGGCGCTGGATAGACGCTCACGCGGGCGGAGGGTTCAAGACGGCCCTCGTCGGCGACCATGTGACGGCGCTTCCCGAAGAATCGATGGAGGCGTGCCGCGTCGATTACATCCTTACCGGCGGCGACTGGGACTTCCTTCTTAAGAACCTGGTCGCGTCGGGCGGCGACCCCGCGAAGTTCGAGCCGGGAATCTGGTATCGCGACGGCGGCGAGACTAAAAACACCGGGCGCTTCAAGCTGGACCATGACCTCAACTCCGCGCCGTGGATCGACCGCGACCTCGTCAACTGGCGGCTTTATGCAGAGAAGAACGGCAACTTCCGCCGCACGCCAGGGACTTATATAATGTCCGGCCGCGACTGCTGGCACGCGAAGTGCACGTTCTGCAGCTGGACGACCCTCTACCCGACCTACCGCACGCGCGACCCTGTAGATGTCGTCGACGAGATAGAGATGCTCGTCGATAGATATGGCGTCAAGGAGATCATGGACGACTCGGGTTCGCTGCCGGTAGGCAGGTGGCTCGAGACTTTCTGCGCCGAGCTTGTAAAGCGCGGCCTTCCCAAGAGGCTTCGCATTGACTGCAACATGCGCTTCGGGCGTCTCGGCTTCGAGGATTACAAGATGATGCGCAAGGCCGGGTTCAGACTCGTGCTCTTCGGTGTTGAGTCGGCCAATCAGACGACGCTTGACAGGTTCGTCAAGGCGCTTAAGGTCGAAGACGTCGAGAAGGGGTGCGAGTGGGCCCATAAGGCAGGGCTTGACGTCCACCTCACATTCATGTTCGGCCATGCATGGGAAGGCCCTTCCGAGATCGCGAACACTGTGCGGTTTGCGCGGCGGCTTCTTGCGAAGGGATGGGCATCGACGCTGCAGTGCACTCTTACAATACCTTACCCCGGAACGCCGCTCTTTCGCGAGCTCAAAGCGTCCGGCGGTCTTGCCACACTCGACTGGGACGAATACGACATGCGCCGCGCCGTCACGAAGACGCCGCTTGTGTCCGAGGATGAGATAAAGAAAGCCATACGCGACGTCTACCGCGGCTTTCTGCAGCCGATGGCGCTGTTGCGCCGCCTTACGTCCACGCGCACGCTTTTCGACTTTTCCTTCTACTACCGGGGGGTGCGTTCGCTCCTCGGCCATCTGCTTGACTTCAAGGCGCAGTCGTGAACATGATACGTAAACTTGTTGTAATCGCGGGGGCCGGCAGCTACCCGAGGCTTGTCATCGAAGGCGCCAGGAAAGCGTGCGTTGAGCGCGTGGACGTAGTGAGCATCGCGGGCTCCACCGCGCGCGCGACGCGAAACGCGGCTGACGGCGTGATCCCGATCACGCTAGGAACGATCGCGCAGAGCATACGCCGCGTCGGCGCTATGGGATACGACGGAGGTATTCTGGCGGGACAGGTCAATCCGCTTTCGCTTTTCCGCGGAAGGTTCGACCCTGAGGTGACGGCCTGGCTCAAGGAGCTTCCTGTAAAGACGGCGCACACCGTATTTTCAAAGCTCATTGAAAAGTTCGCCGAGAGCGGCGTGAAGATACTGCCCGCGAGCCTGTATATGGAAGAGCATATCCCGGGCGTCGGCCCTCTTACGAAGCGCGGCCTCACTGCAGAGGAGGCGAGCGACATAGAGCACGGCGCGCGCGTCGCCCGTGATGTAGGTGTCCACGACGTCGGCCAGACGGTTATGGTCAAACGCGGAATGGTCCTTGCGGTCGAGGCGTTTGAAGGAACAAACAAGGCGATACGCCGCGGCGGGCGGCTCGGCGGCAGAGGAGGTGTCGTTTTCAAGGCGGCGCGCGACGGTCATGACATGCGCTTCGACATACCGGTCGTCGGACTGAAGACGCTAAAGGTCATGAAGCGGGCCGGCGCGACGGCGTTGGGTTTCCAGGCAGGACGTGTCATCCTGCTCGACAGGGAAGAGGTTGTCGAATTCGCCGACAGACACGGTATTGCAATCGTCGGCGTCAATAGCGGACTGCCGCCTGCGCCTGTGAGGATGAAATGAAGATACTTCTTCTCGCCGGCGAGGAAAGCGGGATGCTCTATGCGCGCGGACTTCGCGAGCGTTTCGCCGGACATGAAGTGCGCGGCTATCAGGACTGCGGCTTCAAGACAGGCGATCTCGCGGTTTTCGGGTTCGGCGCCGTTTTGCGGCGCATTCCTTTCTTCCTGCGTGTGAAGCGCACCATGGAGCGCGTGATAGACGAATGGCGGCCCGATGTGGTGTGCACGATCGACTATCCCGGCATGAACCTGAAGCTTGCGGCGTATGCGAAGGCGAAAGGTATTCGTGCGGTGCATGTAGTCTGCCCGCAGGTGTGGGCGTGGCATCATGGGCGCATACCGAAGATAGAGGCCTCGCTCGACGCGCTGTGCTGTTTCTTCCCGTTTGAGCCGTCGCTTTTCAAGCCCGGCTTTGCAACGTTCGTCGGCCATCCGCTTGTTAAGGAGTTCGATGCCGGTGCGGTGTCGCGCGGCGACAAGGAGCCGCTTGTCGCGCTTCTGCCCGGCAGCAGAGTCGGCGAGATATCTCGCATACTGCCGACATTGATAGATGTTGCCAGGCGCATCAGAGGAGCGCGGTTTGCGATACCTGCCGCAAACGAGCGCGCATATTCGCTAATTTCGCAGCTCGTCGCCCGCCACGGTGCGGAGAATCTGATTGAGGTTCGCAGGGGCGGTGCGCGAGAGCTTCTGAAGTCCGCGCGCTGCGCTGTTGTTGCAAGCGGCACAGCCACCCTTGAAGCCGCGCTTGCAAGATGCCCGACCGTCCTTGTGTATCGCGTCGGGCCTCTTCTTGCCGCGTTTGCAAGGCGCGTCATCAAGGGGACGAAATACATCGGCCTTGCAAATATAGTCTGGGAGCGGTGCGGCGGTAGCGGCGGAACGCCGCCCATGCCCGAACTTCTACAGGAGAATTTCACAGCCGAAGCCGTGATTGGCATTCTGGGCGGCTGGCTTGCAGATTCTGCCTCGTGCCGCGTTGCCGCCATGCGCCTTGACGAGGCCGTTCGCCACCTTGAATCTGAGGGTGATCCTCTAGGTGCCATAGCCGAGGTCGTAACGAAGGCCTAAATCAGGTCGCATATAAGCGGTGTTATTTGCCGATTAGTCGGCATTTTATGGATGAAATAACTTTTTCTAAGTTTCCGCTTGCATCGTGGTGGGGTAAAGTGTATAATAGTGTCAGAAAATGTCAAAGGAAGGCAGACAGAGTGTCGCGGGGTCGACATCGGTAGCATCGAGCGGTTTTGTAGGCCGTTACGACTACGCTCTGGATCCTAAGAAGCGCCTTACTATACCTAGTCTGTGGCGCTCCATCATGGGGAATCCGGAGTTCGTCTACGTGATGCCCGATCCGAGGGAGAAGTGTGTGAACATCATCCCTCCGGTCGAGATGGAGTCGCGCCTGGAGGAAATCAGGAAGAAAGCGCTCTTTGATCCGGTGCTGAGGCCTGTTCTCCAGAAAATCGGCGCCTGCTCTGAAATGCCGTCGGTTGACGTTCAGGGACGCATCCGCATCAGCGACAAGCTCCTTCAGTTTGCGAACTTGAAGACGACTGTCGCCATGCAGGGTGCGGTTCTTATGATACAACTTTGGGATCCGTCCGTCCTGTCGCCTGCGGAGAAGGTCGACCAGGAAGGACTTGGGGAGGCCCTTGCGATGGCGGGGTTTTGACGGGAGCGGCGCCACATGCACATACCAGTTCTTCTGAAGGAGACCATGGAAGCCTTGGCGGTGAGACCGGGCGGGAGGTATGTGGACGGAACTCTCGGACGCGCAGGACATTCAAAGGAGATCATCGCTCTGGGTGGAGAGGTGCTTGGAATCGACCGCGACGAACAGGCGGTTGCGGAAGTTGAGGCTATGGCGTTGAACGGCCTGAAGATTGCGAGAGGAAATCATGGAGAAATCAGAAAGATTGCAGAAGCCTGCGGATGGGTCAAGGTCGACGGAGTCCTGCTGGACCTGGGCGTGTCGAGTCCTCAGCTGGATGAAGCTGGACGCGGGTTCAGTTTTCAGCGCGAGGGACCCCTTGACATGCGCATGGATCGGTCGTGCGCTCTGACGGCTGCGGCGGTAGTGAACGGATATGACGGCGCGAACCTCGAGAGGGTCTTGCGCGAATACGGCGAGGAGTCTTCTGCGCGAAGGATCGCGAAGGGGATTGTCGAGCGCCGCGCAACGGAGCCGTTCGCCACGACCGTCGATCTGTCGCAGTTCATAGAGAGGCTTGTCGGCCGGCGCGGCGCACATCATCCGGCGACGCGCGTGTTCCAGGCGCTGCGTATGGAAGTCAACGATGAGATGGGCGAGCTGAGGCGCGCACTTGAGGGAGGACTTGCCATCCTGCGCAGAGGCGGCAGGTTCGCGGTCATAACTTTCGAGTCGCTCACAGACCGGGAGGTTAAGCGTTTCTTCGCGGCGCATGCCGGGCGCGAGGTCTCGCTGCAGGCGGGCGGATCGGAATGGCGCGGTGAGACGCCGCGTGTGAGGCTTGTCACTAAACACGCAGTGAAGGCCGGTGCGGCCGAGATGGATTTAAACCCCAGATCGCGGAGTGCGAAGCTCCGGGTCGCAGAACTTGTATAAAGAGAGAGGAATGTAAAACATGAAGAGGAACCGCAAGAGGTCCAAAAGAATGTCTGTCATGGCGTCGCGTTCGATGCACATCGGCGGAGTGCTGGTCATGTTCTTCGTCATGGTGCTGGTGAATCTGCTCGCCTCGTCGAGCTGCAGCCAGCTCATGAAGTCGATCGGCGAGAAGGAGCGCCAGCTTGCGAAGCTTGAGAACGACCGTGCCAGGGAGAGTGCCCGCTGGGATTCGATGAAGACCTCTGAAAACCTTGACCGCGCGCTGCTCAAGTTCGGGCTGTCGATGAAGTATCCGAGAGCCGATCAGATCGTCCGCATGGATTCGCACGGCCAGCCTAAGCCCGGTCAGCTTTCGGTGGCGCGCGCCGCGCGCCGTGCATCGGGTGTTTCGCATACGGCGCAGGTAAAGGCACGGAAGGTCCGCTGAAGCTGACATGGCGAGACGTGGCGAGAACGCAAGGTTCTGGCTCCCCGTCGCAGCGCTTCTGCTGCTGGCGGGATATTCCACGCAAAAGGTCGTACGTGCGCATGTAGACCCTTCGGTCGATTCGATAGACTACACGTTCAAGCGTCAGCTTCCCGGGCGGCGCGGCTCGATATTCGATTCCACGGGAACGCCGCTTGTGAAGTCCGTCCCGGTCTGGGACTACCACCTTGATCCCGTGGCGCTTACCAACCGTGTAGTGCGCCGCCGCGGCGAGCCGCCGCGTCCGCGGGCCGCAATCGTCAAGACGATATCCAAGGCGCTCGGACTCGACTTCAAGAAGCTGCTCTCCATGAGCGACGATGTGAAGCGCCGCTATCAGCCGCTCGCTGTATCGTCCGACCCTGAGGCCCACCGCATCCTCGCCGACTCGACTCTCGTCGCCGGCGTTTCTATAGAGGACAGGCAGATACGCCAGTATCTTCACCGGCGCAGGCTTTCACACGTCCTCGGCTCGGTGAACGCCGAGCATGTCGGCTCTGCCGGGATAGAGTTGAAATACAACGGTTATCTTACTGGCATACCGGGCGAGATTCGCGGTATGAAGGACGCTCGCGGACGCGAGCTGTACGACAAGCGCATCGTGTCGGTCGACCCTGTCCCTGGCGCCGACATATATCTCACCATCGATCACACTCTGCAGTACGAAGCCGAGACCGCTCTTGCCGCGGGAATGGCGACGTTCGAGCCAGGCGCCGCGTGGTGCGTGGTGATGGATGCGAAGAGCGCGGCGATTCTCGCAATGGCTTCTCTGCCCGACTTCGATCCTCTGCGTTTCGGCACCGCGCCCGATGCCGCCAAGCTCAACCGTGTGACGAACTTCACATACGAGCCTGGTTCTGTAATGAAGGTGATAACGGCCTCCGCGGCGTTCGACTCGGGCTTCGCCGGACCGGACCGCATGTACTCGACCGCACGCAACGACGAGCGCTACTACAGGCTCCCCGGCGACGGTTCGCATGTCTGGGAGCCGACGATGTCCGTCGCCGACGCGATCGTGCATTCATCAAACATCGTCATAGGCAAGCTCGGGTACGACCTCGGTCCCGCGAGATTGTGGAGCTATATGCGCGCGTTCGGATTCGGTTCCAAGACAGGCATAGAACTTCCCGGAGAGGAGGTCGGCATCCTGCCCCACTGGAAGCGCTGGGACAAGGCGACATGGTCGCGCGCGCCAATCGGCCAGGGTGTGGCTGTTACCGCCATTCAGCTCGCGTCGGCGTATCAGGCGATCGCCAACGACGGTGTTCGCATGAAGCCGCATGTCGTCAAGAGAATTGTCGACGCCAGCGGGGCCGACCTTTATGTGCATTCCGACGAAGTGGTCGGCCGCCCGATCTCTGCAACGGCCGCGCGCACGATAAGGAACGTCATGCTCGGCGTCGCCACGCGCAACGGAACGGCGCGGCGCGCCGCCATACCCGGCTATTCCGTCGCAGGCAAGACGGGCACGGCCCAGAAGGTTATCGGCCGCAGATACGCGCCAGGTCTTTATCGCGCGACATTCTGCGGGATGGTCCCCGCCTCAGACCCGAGACTCGTCGTGCTCGTGACGCTCGACTTTGACGCCAACCGCAAGTTCCACCAGGGCGGCAACTCGGCCGCGCCGGTGTTCAGGCGTATTGCCACCGCCGCGTTGAGATATCTGATGATTCCGCCGGACAAGCCCGACGAGATCCCGGAGGACGACGACGATGACGAGTTTGACCGCATCATGGAAGACCGGGCCAGGAGCATTGCTGGCGCATGATTCATGCATGGAGGCTGTGATGGCGGACGGCGAAAAGGTACAAAGCGCGGTGAAAGAGACGGTCGAGGGAACCGTGAGCAGCGTCGTCTATCATAACGACGACAATGGATATACCGTGCTTCATGTCGAGATGCCTTCCGGCTACGCTCTGCGCAAACTCAACGAGATCACGATCATAGGCAAGACGCAGGCAGTTTGGGAGGGCGAGGACGTCCGCGCTGAGGGACAGTGGGTGACGGACAAAGTCCACGGCCGACAGTTCAAGGCCGACACAATAACATGCGTCGCGCCGAAGTCGCTCGCAGGTATAGAGCGCTATCTGGCGTCCGGCCTTATAAAAGGTGTCGGCAAGGTTCTCGCCAAGCGCATAGTCGACACGTTCGGCGATGATACGCTCAACGTCCTCAACCACCAGTCCGCCCGTCTCGTTGAAGTCCCCAAGCTCGGCAATGCCAAGATAGCGCAGATACGCGAAAGCTGGCGCGCCAATGCAACGATGCGCGAGAATATGATCTTCGGCCAGACATACGGCATAAGCATTGTGAAGATGACTAAGATCGTCCGCCGTTACGGGCCAGACGCCATCGCTATCGTAAAAGCCGATCCTTACAAGCTGTGCCGCGACATATGGGGTATAGGCTTCACGACTGCCGACCGTATAGCGCTTTCTGTCGGGATTCCCAAAGAGTCGCCGCTTAGGGCGAGAGCGTCCATATCGTACGCTCTGGAGAAGGAGGCCGACGATGGCGGCCATTGCTGGACATACGAGAACGACTTGCTGCTAAGAGGCAACGAGCTTACCGGCATATCGGTCGAGGTGCTCGGAGCGGCCCTCGAGAAGGAACTTGAGGAGGGGCGCGTCGTCGCTGAGCGCGATGGAGGCGAGTCTGGGCCGAGGCGCATATACCTGCGCGGACTCTACCACTCCGAAAAGGATGTCGCCTACAGAGTTCTGCGCCTGATGTCAGCGCCGCGGACGTTTCGCCCGATAGACGCCAGACGTGCGGTTGAATGGTGGGAGCGCCGCGCAGGATTCCGTCTGGAGCGCCGCCAGTCGCAGGCGCTTGAACGCTCGCTCGAGAGCAAGTTCTCCATTATAACCGGCGGGCCCGGGGTGGGAAAAACGACGATCATCCGTGCGCTTGTGGACATATACGGCGAGCGGAAGCTCAATATTGTTCTGGCTGCTCCGACCGGACGCGCTGCCAAGCGCATGTCGGAGAGCGTCGGCGCGCCGGCTCAGACCATCCACAGGCTGCTCAAGTGGAACCCGGCGACGAACGAGTTCACCTACAACGGCGAGAATCGCTACGAGGCGGACGTCTTCATCTTCGACGAGACATCGATGATCGACATCTCTCTCGCAGCGGATCTCCTGGCGGCGATTCCCGAGACCGCCGTGGTTGTATGGGTGGGAGACACCGACCAGCTGCCGAGCGTCGGGGCGGGCAGCGTGCTTGGAGATCTGATAAGATCGGGCGCAGTCCCGTCCACAAAGCTGGAGTTCATCTTCCGCCAGGACACTACGGGGCTCATAGTGACAAACGCCCACCACGTGAACGCTGGCGAACCTCTCGAGATACGTCAGGGCGACACTGATTTCTATTTCATGCGCATAGAAGATCCACAGGCGTGCATCGCGCGAGCCATAGAGTTCATGACGCGCCGCATACCACGCAAGTTCGGTCTCGACCCGCTGGAGGACGTGCAGGTTCTCACGCCCATGCGCCGCAACTCTCTGGGGACCGAGAATCTGAACTTCGAGATACAGCGTGCTCTCAATCCCGACGGCGATGCGATCATGCGCGGCGGGACGACGTTCCGCACGGGCGACAGGGTGATGCAGCTCAGGAACAACTACGACAAAGATGTGTATAACGGCGATGTCGGTTTCGTAAAGAGCGTTGACGCGGCCGCCCGTTCGATGGTCGTGGTGTTCGACGGCCGCCCCGTGAGATATGATGCGGGAGACCTGGACGAACTGGTGCTTGCATACGCGACGACGATCCACAAATCGCAGGGAAGCGAATACCCGGCGGTGATTGTGATCATCCATACGCAGCACTATGTGATGCTGCAGCGCAATCTTCTCTACACGGCCATCACGCGCGGGCGCAGGCTCGTGCTCCTCATGGGCGTACCGTACGCCGTCGATCAGGCGATAAAAACAAACATCGTGCGGGAGCGCCGCACAAGCCTGGCCGAACGTCTCGGCACAGGACAGTCAAAGGAAGGGGATGAAACATGAACGCAGCAGATGCAAAGGTTCGCTGCACGGACATTCTCGGCATGATCGGCTCGACGCCGCTCGTGGAGATATCGCAGAAACTCAACAAGGGCGGGGCTCGCGTCCTGGCGAAGGTCGAGTTCTTCAACCCCGGCGGAAGTGTCAAAGACCGCGCGGCGCTCGCCATGATAGACGCTGCAGAGCGTGACGGAACATTGAAGCCGGGCGCGACGATCATAGAGCCGACAAGCGGCAACACAGGAGTCGGTCTTGCCCTCGTCTCGGCCGTAAGAGGCTACCGCCTCATTCTCACAATGCCAGAGACGATGAGTGTCGAGAGGCGAAAGCTCGCCGCCGCATATGGTGCGGAAGTCGTTCTCACGTCTGGTGCGGACGGCATGAAGGGCGCGATTGCAAAGGCAGAGGCTCTGCGCGATTCAATTGAAGGGTCTGTCATACTGCAGCAGTTCGAAAACCCCGCAAACGCCGAAAGCCACTACCTTACAACAGGACCCGAAATATGGAAGGCGGTCGCCGGGGATGTGGCGGCGTTCGTCGCAGGCGTCGGGACCGGCGGCACGATAACCGGCACGGGCCGCTACCTGAGGGAGAAGGATCCCTCGGTGAAGATTGTAGCTGCAGAACCTGATACTTCAGCGGTGCTCTCGGGAGGTGCGCCCGGGGCTCACAAGCTCCAGGGAATCGGCGCGGGATTCATTCCCAAAGTGCTGGACACGTCGCTTCTCTCGGAAATCGTCAAGGTCTCTGCAGAAGATGCCGGCGCAACGGCAAGAATGGCGGCGGCGAAGGAAGGCCTTCTGGTCGGCATATCATCCGGCGCGGCGCTGTGGGCCGCGCTTGAACTCGCAAAGCGTCCCGAGTTCAAAGGAAGGAACATCGTGGTTCTCCTGCCCGATACAGGAGAACGCTATCTTTCGACCTGGCTGTTCGATTGATCAGTCGCCAAGAGGCACGCGCCATTTGGCGGATGTTCCTTTGACATCGACGGGTATTTCATACTCGTCTTCGTCATCGTTGAAATACTGTATCGCCTCGCCGACGTCATCTCCGGTCGGCGTTGCAGAAGTAGCGGACGACTCGGTCTTCTTCTGCGCAGGCACCGTCGGCGCAGGAGCGGCAGGCGTCTTTTGCCCG
>OCTX012246851.1_pt1 | contig 11769 bp, 7 predicted proteins | sample 1539691 | NCBI WGS metagenome assembly OCTX01 (sample SAMN02144231, study PRJEB22623) | gut metagenome | biome: sheep rumen | host: Ovis aries | place: New Zealand
AGTTGTCAGCGTCACAGCGGAAATCAATCCCCTCGCCGCTTCGAAAAGATACGAGCAGGGATGGGTGGACGAGATGCATTCCGACCTTGACGAACTGATATCCAGAATAAGGAAAGCGACTTCCGGAAAAGAGACCGTCTCACTTGCCTATGTCGGAAACGTCGTTGACCTGTGGGAAAGACTCGCCGACGAAGGCATCAAGGTCGACCTCGGGTCTGACCAGACATCTCTCCATAACCCCTGGGCCGGAGGATATTATCCCGTGGGATATTCCCTCGAAGAATCAAAGAAGATGATGGCCGAGGATCCGGCCAAGTTCAAGGAAGCTGTACAGGCGTCACTCCGCCGTCATGTGGCCGCGATCAACCGCCTTGCTGCGAACGGAATGTATTTCTTCGACTACGGAAACGCCTTCCTCCTCGAAAGTTCAAGGGCTGGAGCGGATGTCATGCGCCCCGACGGGACATTCAGATACCCGTCCTATGTCCAGGACATAATGGGCCCCATGTACTTCGACTACGGATTCGGACCATTCAGATGGGTATGCATGTCAGAGGATCCGGAAGATCTGGCCAAGACCGACCGTATAGCTGTAGACGTCCTCAAGGGGATCGCGGAGTCCTCCCCTACGGAAATACGCTCCCAAATGGAAGACAACATCCACTGGATCGAAGAGGCCGGAAGGAACAATCTTGTCGTCGGTTCGCAGGCCAGAATCCTCTATGCTGACTGCGAGGGAAGGACCAAGATAGCGCTTGAATTCAACAGGGCGATTCGCGAAGGAAGGATAACGGCACCGATAGTCCTAGGCAGGGACCATCATGACGTTTCCGGGACCGATTCACCATTCAGGGAGACTTCCAACATCTACGACGGATCCAAGTTCACAGCCGACATGGCGATCCAGAACGTGATCGGTGACGCCTTCAGGGGAGCCACATGGGTATCGATACACAACGGAGGAGGTGTCGGTTGGGGTGAAGTGATAAACGGAGGATTCGGAATGGTGATCGACGGCTCGGCCGAAGCCGACAGAAGGATTTCTTCGATGCTGTTCTGGGACGTCAACAACGGAATCGCCAGAAGAAGCTGGGCAAGGAATGAAGGTGCCGGTATGGCGATACGCCGTCAGATGGACCGGACTCCCCTCCTCAAAGTCACCCTCCCCAATGAAGCTGACGAGAATATGATCCGTTCAATTCTCGGCAAATAGATCAAACAAAGCAAAACGCAATCTATGACCCACATCATTTCACATGACCACCTGAGCCTGGAAAGGCTCAAAGAAATACTCGACAACCACGAGAAACTGGCTCTTTCCCAAGAATCCGTGGACGCCATCGTAAAATGCCGCAAGTACCTGGATTCCAAAATGGAAGACCTGGACAAGCCGGTTTACGGCGTGACTACCGGATTCGGATCCCTGTACAATGTGACCATTCCCGAAGAAGACCTGTCGGAGCTCCAATACAACCTCGTCGTTTCGCACGCCTGCGGAACAGGGGACACCGTCCGCAAGGAAATCGTGGAACTGATGCTCCTTCTGAAGGTGCAGTCCCTTTCCTATGGCCACTCCGGGGTGCAATTGAGGACGGTCCAGAGGCTTCTGGACATGTACAACAACGACATCATTCCGGTCGTCTATCAGCAGGGCTCTCTCGGAGCTTCCGGTGACCTCGCTCCGCTCGCCCACATGAGCCTCCCGCTTCTGGGCCTCGGAGAAGTATACTATAAGGGAGAAGTCCGTCAGAGTGCGGATGTGCTCAAGGAGTTCGGATGGGAGCCCATCCGTCTCCAGTCCAAAGAAGGGTTGGCCCTTCTCAACGGAACCCAGTTCATGAGCGCCCACGCGATCTGGTGTCTCATCCAGTGCATGAGGCTTTCGAAGTGGTCTGACATGATAGGGGCGATGTCCCTTGAAGCCTACGACGGAAGGATCGAGCCCTTCCTTCCCCTGACTCACCGTCTCCGTCCGCACCGCGGACAGATCGACACGGCCGAAAGGTTCATTGAAGTGCTTGAAGGCAGTGAACTCATCCGGAGGGAAAAGGAACATGTACAGGATCCGTACTCATTCCGATGCATTCCCCAGGTCCACGGGGCGGTGAAGGACAACATCCGCTATGTCCAGTCCGTGATTGAGAACGAGATCAACAGCGCCACGGACAACCCCAACGTCTTCCCTGACGAAGACATGATAATTTCCGCGGGGAACTTCCACGGGGAGCCCATAGCCATCCCGATGGATACCCTTGCGATAGCGATGTCGGAACTTGCGAACATCTCGGAAAGAAGGGTATTCAGGCTGATTTCAGGACAGAGGGGACTACCCAAGTTCCTTGTCAGCGAGCCCGGGCTCAACAGCGGTTTCATGATTCCGCAGTACACCGCCGCCTCAATCGTCAGCCAGAACAAGATGCTCTGCTGGCCGGCTTCATGCGACTCTATCCCTTCCTCACAAGGACAGGAAGACCATGTCAGCATGGGTGCCAATGCGGCAACGAAACTCGTCCGGATCGTGGACAACGTCGAGACCGTCCTCGGAATAGAGCTCTTCAATGCCGCCCAAGCCCTTGAATTCAGGCGTCCCGCCAAGACGTCACCCGCCCTGGAGAAGATTCTGTCAGAACTCCGTAAGGAAGTGCCTTTCATAAGGAAAGACGAATATCTCCATCCCTATATCATGAAATCCAAAGCCTTCCTCTCGAGGGAGGACCTCTTCTGAAAACGGTAACGGAATGAAGACTCTCATAAGGAACATATCTTCCCTCGTCGGAATCCTCCCCGAAGGCAAAGCCCGTCTTCAGGGAGAGGAGATGGGCCGTGTCGAAGAAATCCGTGACGCCTACCTTCTCATAGAGGACGGCAAGATCGCCTCTTTCGGGAAAGAGACGGACCTTCCCGAAGGAATCAATGAGGACGACGACCTCACTCTCATTGATGCCGAAGGTGGAATGGTGATGCCTTCCTTCTGTGACTCCCATACGCATATCGTCTATGCAGGTTCACGTGAAGGGGAATTCCTTGACAAGATTAAGGGTCTTTCATACGAGCAGATCGCAGCCAACGGAGGAGGCATCCTCAATTCGGCTGATCTTCTCCATTCAACAAGCGAAGAGGATCTGTACAAGCAGGCATCGGCCCGGGTGGACGAAATGATCCGCAAAGGGACCGGTGCCATCGAAATAAAAAGCGGATATGGCCTCCGGACGGAAGATGAACTGAAGATGCTGAGGGTCATCAGAAGGATAAAGGAAAACACACCCGCCATCGTAAAAGCCACATTCCTCGGTGCCCACGCCGTAGGCAGAGGGTACACGATGGAAGATTACGTCGAGGCCGTATGCGAAGAAATGATCCCGGCCGTCGCCGCAGAAGGACTGGCAGACTATATCGACGTATTCTGCGACAAGGGATTCTTCAGCCCGGAAGATACGGAGAAGATTCTCCGCAAAGGGATGGAATACGGACTCGTTCCGAAGATCCATGCGAACGAACTCGATGTAAGCGGCGGCGTACAGGTCGGTGTCAAGTGCGGAGCCCTTTCGGTTGACCATCTGGAAAGGACCACTGACGAAGAAATCGGATGTCTCAAGGGAACGGATACGATGCCGACCATGCTTCCCGGTTCATCCTTCTTCCTCGGGATCCCTTTCGCCAGGGCGAAGGAATTCATCGGAGAGGGACTCGGGATAGCTCTCGCTTCCGACTTCAACCCGGGATCTTCCCCCTCGGGAGATATGAGGATGGTGATGTCCCTTGGCTGCATCCGACTGAGACTCACCCCTTCACAGTCCTTCAACGCCTGCACCATCAACGGGGCGTATGCCATGGGGATTTCGCGAGAAGCCGGCTCGATAACTGTCGGCAAAAAGGCGAACCTCATCATAACCGTTCCGGGGATAACCCTTACGACGATACCGTACATGTACACATCTCCTTTCATAAGAAAGGTGATCCTGTCAGGAAAGTCTTTGAATTCGCATGAGGATATTTGACTTCCAGAGCAGAATAACACCAGATTTTGCCTAATTATTGCAATTCATACAACCCATAGAACAAAAACCTTTCAATCATGGAGGCAAGTAAAAGCACCAAAGCGGTAAAGCAGATGAGCATAAGCACCGTTCCTTCGTCCAGGAACAGGCTGATGCTGGATGATGTCATGCTGCTGGACGACAACATCTACAATACCATAAATCGGCCTTTGGAAGAGGATGGATTCATGCCGATCGGACGGAAATATCCTTACAAGCAGATGTTTTTCCTTGGAGTATATTGCCAGAAGGGAACAATTCGCACCACCCTCAATCTCCAGAACTACGAACTGAAGGACAACGACTCCCTTGTTTGTTTTGCGGGCGCCATAATCAGTGACTTCAGGATCAGTCCGGATTGCAAGTTCTACGCCATCGCACTTTCCGAGGAGGAATTTTTCAACAACAATTCCGCATCATGCATCCACACGATCAGGGAAAACATGATACACCCCCAGCTGATCCACAACGGTCCCGATCAGCTGGAGATATCACTGTTCCAGTACAAGCTCTTAAGAGAAATCATCATCACGGACAATTTCAATTTCAAGCTGGACGCAGCCAAAGGAATCATCACCTGCATGGCTTCAGGATTGGCCCAGTGGCTTCTCAACCATCCGGACAGGAAAAGCGAGACCACAATGGAACAGCATCAGACAATGTTCCTTGATTTCCTGCAGGCGGTCCATACGCACTGCTACAAGGAAAGGCTGATCACTTTCTATGCGGATCTTTTCGACATTTCCCCCAAATACTTCTCGAAGATAATTTACGACGTTTCGGGGAAACATGCCGGAGACTGGATCAGGGAACACGTCACGCTCGAAGCCAAGGCGATGCTCAATTCCGGAAACGCTTCAGTGCAGGAAGTCTCAGAGGCCCTCAACTTCCCCAACGCGTCCTTCTTCGCCAAGTATTTCAAATCATACACGGGTATCTCGCCCAAGCAATATTCGATGAAGGCAAGAAGAGGGGACATCTAGACTCTTTCCAATAAGCATACGCTTTATTTTATTCGGGGAACACTGCCGGTGCGGTGCTCCCCGAAATGCTTATGAAGGCCTTCCTTTTTGTTGTTTTTTGGTCGAATTAGCGGTATATTTGACGGAATACATATCATTCATCACCAAAATACCCACATCCCGTCATGTTGCAGGTCTATTGCAAGAATACCGGCACCTACAGGAAGTATCCGGAAGGGACTTCTCTCCTGCAGATGTTGTCCGATTTCGAATTCGAACAGCCGTACCCGATCATTTCCGCCAAGGTCAACAACGTATCCCAAGGTCTGAAATTCAAAGTATACCAAAGCAAAGACATTGAGTTCATCGATTGCCGCGAACCCAGCGGAATGAGAGTATATTGCCGTTCGCTGTGTTTCCTGCTGTGCAAAGCCGCACAGGATGTATTCCCGGGCTGCCGCGTATACATGGAGCATGAGATCTCCAACGGGTACTTCTTCCACCTGAAAAAAGCTGATGCTTCGCCCGTAACGGATGAAGACATCGCCCTTCTCAAATCCGCGATGAAGGAAATCTCCGACAAGGACATTCCCTTCCACCGCTACGATGCGCAGACCGACAAGGTCATGAAGATCTTCTCCAAATCCGGAGCCGAGGACAAAGTGCGTCTTCTCGAAACGAGCGGCCAGGTTTACATGGACTACTACACCCTCGGAGACACTCCGGACTATTACTACGGAAGGCTTGTCCCCTCGACGGGATATATCAAGGTCTGGGACATCGAACGATATCATTCCGGACTTCTCCTCAGGGTACCTGATTACCATCAACCTGACAGGCTCGCTCCCTTCGTCGACCAGCCCAAGACTTTCTCGATGTTCGCCGAGAACCTCAAGTGGAACATCATCATGGGCCTCAGTACCGTGGGTGACGTGAACTACGCCTGCCGTGAAGGACACGCCAGCGAACTGATCCAGATTGCGGAAGCGCTCCAGGAAAAGAAGATCGTCCAGATCGCCGAAGAAATAGACCGCCGGTACAGGAGCGAGAATCCCACAAAAGTCGTTCTGATAACGGGACCGAGCAGCAGCGGAAAGACGACCTTCTGCAAGAGGCTCAGCGTCCAGCTCAAGGCATGCGGACTGCGCCCTCTCACCATATCCACTGACGACTACTTCGTGGACAGGGAGGACACTCCCAGATTCCCCGACGGAGGATACGACTTCGACAACTTCGAGACTGTCGACCATCGCCTCATGGAAAGGGACATAATGAAGATGCTCGCAGGCGAGAAAGTGGATGTCCCCGAATTCAACTTCGTCACCGGGAAGAGGGAATACAACGGAAAGAGCATCTTTCTCAAGGAAGGAACTATCCTCCTCGTTGAAGGCATCCATGCGCTGAACCCGGGTCTCACTCCGGGCATCCCGGAAGAAAACAAGTTCAGGATCTTCATCAACACTCTCACCAGCACGGCCCTGGACAACCATAACTGGATTCCGACGAGCGACAACAGGCTCCTCAGGAGAATCGTCAGGGACTACAACAAGGGAGCTTTCACCGCCCAGCAGTCCATCAACCAGTGGCCCAGTGTAAGGAAGTCCGAGGAAGAATGGATATATCCTTACCAGGAAATGGCGGACATGATGTTCAACTCGGCGTATCTCATCGAGTTCGCCGTCCTTAGGAACCATGCGGAGCCGATACTGGCCAGTGTTCCCAATAACTGCCCCGAATACAGCGAGGCCCACAGACTTCTCAAGTTCATACATTATTTCACACCCGTCTCCGACAAGGAAATCCCCCCGACATCACTCCTCAGGGAATTCCTCGGAGGATCAAGTTTCAAGTACTAAAATCTTTCCCCGATGAAATATCCACTCATGGCGGCACTCGGCATTATGGCTGCATCTGCTGTTTCATGCGGAGATGCCCAAAAGGGCAACGACGCTATCACCATGCTGGTCGGCACATACACGGACTCCGGCAGCAAAGGAATATACACCTACCGTTTCGACCAGGAAACCGGCAAGATCATCCTTCCCGCCAAGGAGTCTTACTCCGAAGCCCCCGGAAGCTACACTTGCGCCGAACTTCCCAATCCCTCGTTCCTGACGATAACCCAGGATGGTACCGTCTACGCAGTCGGCGAGATGAACGGTCCCACCGCCTCACTGAGCACCCTCAAGTTCAACCGTGAAGACTTCTCTTTCGAAAAAATTTCCACGGTCCTTACCGGAGGCGAAGATCCCTGCTATGTTTCAACGGACGGGAAAGTGGTTCTTTCGGCGAATTACAGCGGAGGGTCCCTCAGCGTATACCCCGTAGGAGCGAACGCCGCCGCAGGTGACCCCTCCCAGATCATTCCCGGTTCGATCGGAGGTCCGGATGCTGACAGGCAGTCTTCCGCCCATGTGCACTGCGCCATCTTCTCCCCCGACGGGAAATATGTCTTCGCCACCGACTTCAGCGCCGACAGAATCTTAAGGTTCGATGCAGGAAAGGAACTCTCTTCGCCGAAGGCCTTCCCGCTTCATTCCGATTACGGCCCGAGACACATCATCTTTTCCCCGAACGGCAAGAATGTCTATGTCATCGGTGAACTTTCCGGAGACATAACAGTCTTCGGATACGATGGCGGAGAACTTACGGAGAAACAGACCGTACGCGCCGACAGGGTTGACGCCAGAGGTGCGGCCGACATCCACATGACCCCCGACGGGCGCTTCCTCTACGGAAGTCTCCGTCTCAAGAATGACGGAATCGCCATCTACAAGGTAGCGGCAGACGGAACCCTTGAGGATGCCGGTTATTGCAATACGGGCATCCATCCGAGGAATTTCGCCATCACTCCCAACGGGAAATTCCTTCTCGCCGCATGCAGGGATTCCAACGACATCGAGGTCTTCTCGATCAACGGTGAAACCGGGGAGCTGACCGCTAACGGAGAAAAGATCTCTCTTCCCCACCCCGTATGCGTCGTATGGGACAAATAGCGCAACACTTCAACAAAAGGACAAACAAATAAGCACCAAATAATTATGAAAAAATCAACTCTCGTAGCCGCCCTTCTTTCACTAGGAATAGCGGCATCAGCCCAGCAGGCTCTGGGTCCCGGATCAGGAATCGTATCTCCTGAGATCAATCCTGACCACACCGTAACTTTCCGCCTCCGCGCTCCGAAGGCCATCACCGTACAGCTGACGGGAGACTTCCTACCCACAATGAAACGCACCGTCAATTACGGCGGCAGGGAGATGACGATGGAATCCGCCGGAATCGTAGATATGAAAGAAGGACAGAACGGAGTATGGGAATACACTTCCGCCCCTCTTGAGGGAGAACTCTATTCCTACAGTTTCCTCGTGAACGGAGTGAGGACCATGGACCCTTCGAACATCTATCAGAACAGGGATGTAGCGACATGGACCAACATCTTCACCCTCAGTGCAGAAAAAGGCGATAAGGGATATTGGTACGAGGTACATGACGTTCCCCACGGATCGCTCTCACACGTTTGGTACAACTCCCCCACTCTCAAAGCCCAGAGAAGGCTTACGATCTACACCCCCGCAGGATACGAAGACAATCCCAAAGCCAAATATCCCGTATTCTACCTTCTTCACGGTAGCGGCGGTGACGAGGACGCATGGTCCGACCTCGGAAGAACCGCACAGATTCTTGACAACCTCATCGCTGAAGGAAAGGCCAAACCGATGATCGTGGTTATGCCCAACGGCGTATACTACAACAACGCCGCTCCCGGAGCAGCAGTCAACATGTTCCAGCCCACCCTCACCAACAGCCGCTCCGATTCAACCGTTGAAATCGAGGACAGCTTCCCGGACATCATCAAATTCATCGAGGGTCACTACCGCGTAGCCAAAGGAATGTACAACCGTGCAGTGGCTGGCCTCTCCATGGGCGGAAGGCAGTCCAGCGCCCTTTCAAGACGCTATCCCGACATGTTCGGATACGTCGGAATGTTCTCAGGCGTCGTTCCTCCCGATGAGGACGGATTCGACGAGGCTCTCGAAGCCACATTCAAGGCGAAACCCCGCCTCCATTGGATCGGTGTCGGCAGCGCCGACGGTGTGAAGGTGAACTCCCTCAAACTGAAGGAATACTGTGACGCCCACGGCTATCCCGTCACCTATTACGAGTCCGACGGCGGTCACATCTGGAGAAACTGGAGAGTGTATCTCACCATCTTCGCACAGCAACTTTTCAAATAAACGTCAATCAAAACCACTACCAACCACATTTTTCAGCAATGAAGAAAACAATTCTTGCCGCAGCGTCAACCATACTGCTGCTTGCAGGTTGCGCACAGAAGTCCGAGATGGACAAGTTCGTGGATGACCTGCTTTCAAAGATGACCATCGAGGAAAAGATCGGTCAGCTGAACCTCCACTCTGCAGCGGGATTCATTTCCGCACTGAAGGTTACCGAAGAGGACGAGAACGTGAAGATGCTCCGCGCCGGACAACTCGGAGGCCTTTACGGTACCGGCAACGTGGAATACCTTACCGAGATCCAGAAAATAGCCCTTGAATCCGGACACGGCATTCCGCTGATTTTCGGAATGGACGTGATACACGGACACGAGACTGTGATGCCCATTCCTCTGGCGATGTCCACATCGTGGAATATGCAGCTGATCGAGGACGCAACCAGAATCGCCGCAAAAGAGGCTTCAGCCCTGGGAATCAACTGGGTGTTCAGCCCGATGGTCGACATCGCCCGTGACGCCCGCTGGGGAAGAATCGCGGAAGGCGGTGGTGAAGACCCGTACCTCGGTGGAGAGATCGCCAAAGCATACGTTTACGGATATCAGGGACGCGACCAAAAATATGACGAAAACGATGTCATGGCCTGCGTGAAGCACTACGCCCTTTACGGAGCCGCCGAGGCGGGAAGGGATTACAACACCGTGAATCTCGGACGCCAGGAGATCCTCAACGGATACATGAACCCCTACAAGGCGGCAGCCCAGGCCGGTGCCGGAAGTTACATGTCCTCCTTCAACGAGTTCGAAGGCATTCCCGCCACGATGAATTCGTACCTGATGGATGACCTCCTGAGGAAAGCATGGGGATTCGACGGATTCATCGTTTCTGACGCTACAGCCGTTTTGGAAGAGGTCGCACACGGTATCGGAGACCTCCAGGAAGTGTCCGCAAGATCCCTCAAGGCAGGCCTTGACATGGACATGAACTCAGACGGATTCGTGGGAACTCTGAAAAAGAGTCTCGATGAAGGTAAGGTCTCCAAAGCCGACATCGACCGCGCATGCAGGAGAATTCTTGAAGCGAAATACAAGCTCGGCCTTTTCGAAGATCCTTTCAAATATCTCAAGCCCGAAAGGAACTCCACCGACGTCTACACCAAGGAAAACAGGGATTTCAGCCGTAAGGTCGCCCAGGAGTGCCAGGTGCTTCTCAAGAATGACGGAGTCCTTCCTCTGAAGAAGAACGCCAAGATCGCCGTCGTAGGTCCGCTCGCCAATGACGGTTCCTCCATGGCCGGTACTTGGACCATGTCTTCCCACGCCGCTGAAAGCGTCACCATCCTCCAGGGAATAAAGGACGCCGTCACCAATCCCGCCAACGTGTCATACGCCGAAGGGAGCTGGATTTTCCTCGACAGGGAACTTGAAGAGAATGTGAAATACGGCATGATGAAGACATTCGTACCGGATTATCCCACACCTCCTCTCCATACCGTTCCTCAGGAAAGACTCATCGCAGAGGCTGTATCGAAGGCCAGGGCCGCCGATGTCGTGGTCGCCTGCGTTGGTGAAATTCCAGCACTGAACGGAGAAGGCTCTTCAAGGGCGGACATCAGCATTCCCGATGCCGAAGTTGAACTACTCAAGGCCCTCAAGGCCACCGGAAAGCCTATTGTTCTCGTACTCACTACCGGACGTCCCCTCACCCTCGTTTGGGAAGATGAGAACATGAACGCCATCCTCAACACATGGTCAGAAGGTTCCGAGGCGGGACATGCCATCGCCGACGTTCTTTTCGGTGACGTCAATCCTTCCGCAAAACTCACAACTTCGTTCCCCAGGATGGTCGGTCAGCTTCCTTTGTACTACAACCACAAGAACACCGGACGCCCTCATCCCGACTACGCACCCTACAAGAAGTTCACAAGCTGCTACATAGACGTAGTCAACGCTCCTCTGTATCCCTTCGGATACGGTCTTTCATATACGACATTCGAATACGGTGAGCCCAAACTTTCCGCCAGCGAAATGTCCCTCGGCGGAAACGTGAAAGTATCCGTCGATGTAAAGAACACCGGAAGCATGGACGGAAAGGAAATCGTACAGCTCTACATCCATGACATCTATGCGACCTCCACAAGACCGGTGAAAGAACTGAAGGGATTCCAGAAGGTGGACATCAAGGCCGGTGAGACCAAGACCGTTGAATTCACCCTCACAGCCGAAGACCTTTCGTACTACAACCACGACCTTCAGTGGGTCTGCGAAAGCGGAGACTTCGAAATCATGGTAGGTCCCAACAGCAGGGACACCAAAGCCGTAACCCTTACGGTGAAATAGGTCCTTCCTGTCAAGAGGATACATCACATCAATGGCCGCATCGTTGTGAAAAGCGATGCGGCCATTGCCGTATTCTGCGATATCAAGCTTCCGTCCACAGAGCGGAAAATCAATCCTTCGGTGCAGGGAGTTTTATATACGTGGGAGCGTGATCGAACCGTATGTACGTATATCCGGCCGCTTCCAGAAGGGTGGTCAC
>OCTX012258627.1_pt1 | contig 11766 bp, 6 predicted proteins | sample 1539691 | NCBI WGS metagenome assembly OCTX01 (sample SAMN02144231, study PRJEB22623) | gut metagenome | biome: sheep rumen | host: Ovis aries | place: New Zealand
GAGAAAGCTGAGGATTCCGGCGAGGTGTTCGCGACCGGCCTTGCCTTCCAGCTTCGGCGACAGCAGAACCTTGCGAACTTTATTGCTGGCAGTTGATCGCTTCATGACGAGATTATACCATAACACATCGGTGACTGTGTTGAGAAAACCATTGTCACTGCCGCCTCAGCAGCTGTCCGAAATGCGACGTTGAAGCGGGACTTTGTCAGATTTGCTATAATTTGACCATGGTCGACTTCAGACATATCTTCGGAATCGTCACTGCCTCGCTCCGCGCGACGGTCGTGCCGATGTTCGTGCTGTGGGTGGTTGCGGTGGCGCTTGCCGTCGCCTACTACACAGTGCCTGTCTTCGCCGCCGCGCTTGAGCCGGTGCTGAGATGGCAGAAGGAGAGCGGTTGGATCGCGGCTGCGGCGAACCGCATGTTCTTCTACGGGATTCTGCCAGGCGTTTTCCAGGTCGCCATTCCGTCGCTGCGTCCGCGCCTCCTGTGGGCGACGATAGCCGCGCAGGGACTGTGGAGCGCATTCGTCGGGATCGGGGTGGATTTCTTCTACAGGGGGCTTTCGTTCGTGTTCGGTGACGGAAGGGATTTCCTGACGCTTGCCGAAAAGACGTTCGCCAACCAGTTCGTGTGGACCGCGCTGCTGATCGCGCCTGCGAACGCGATGTTCTTCTTCTGGCTGTCCCGCGATTTCTCCTTCAGGCGCTCGTGGGAGGAATGGCCCGACGACTTCGCGGCGTCGGCGTACCTTCCGAACCTCCTCGCAAACTGGGCGGTATGGATTCCGGTGAACTTTGCCGTCTTCGCGTTTCCCCTGCCGCTGCAGGTCCAGCTTTCCGGCGCCGTCGGCGCGTTCTGGACCATCATGTGCCTTCAGATAGGGAGACGTACGAAATGAAGGACATACTCTTCCTCACGTCCTCGACGCGCCTGAGCTGCCGTGACAGGCTCGCCGGTGTGTACCGCTTCGCCGCTCCGCGCGGATGGCGCGTGCAGATAATCGAACGAGACAGGACCGCAGTCCCGTTGCGCAAGGCCGTTGCGCTTGCAGACCCCATCGGAATCATCGCGGAGTGCGGACATTCGTTTCCGGAGCTTAAGACGGTCGACCTTCGCAGATATCCCACGGTGTTCCTCTGCGAGGACAAGACGAGCTGGGACGGGAAGGGCTTCTTCGTCAACACCGACGATGAGGCGACGGGACGTCTCGCGGCGTCCGAACTCGCCGACCTCAACCTTCAGTCGTTCGCGTTCGTCGGCATACAGGGCGGACGGTACTGGTCTGACTTCCGCGCCGAGGCCTTCTCCGCGGAACTCGCTTCGATGGGCCTTCCATGCACACGGTTCGATCCGGAGAACAGGGTTCCGCCCGCGCGCCGCCGCAGGGAGCTGTCGGCGTTTCTCAAAAACCTTCCCAAGCCGTGCGGCGTATTCGCCGCGCACGATCCGGTGGCTGAGGAGGTGCTTATCGCCGCTGCGGATGCAAGGATCTCCCTCCCCGAGGAGATGGCGGTAATCGGAGTGGACGACAACGTCGACATCTGCGAGCGCGTCAAGCCGTCCCTCACGAGTATACGCATCGACTTCGAACAGGGAGGATTTCTCGCCGCGCGCCTTCTCGACGAGCTCATCCACTCTCCGCGGCAGAGGTTCCGCAGCGAGACCGTTCCGCCGCTCGCCGTGGTGCGACGCCATTCGACGCGCGGATCCGGTATCGCCGACTCGATGGTCGCGATGGCGCTCGAGGGGATACGCCGTAGAGCCGAGGGGGGACTCGACGTCAACGGCGTCGCGAAGATAATGAAATGCTCGCGCCGTTCGGCCGAGATGCGTTTTCTGCGCAACACCGGCCACACGATATGCGATGAGATAGGCATTGTCCTCATGGATCGTGCGACGGATATGCTGCGCGACAGATCCATCCCCGTCGACTCGCTCGCCGAGCGGCTCGGCTGGCGCTCTCGCGCAGCGTTCCGCACCGCCTTCAAGAAGAAGTTCGGCGTCACGCCGCTCCGCTGGCGCAAGACGCACATCGGCTGAGCTGTTGCGTGAATTAGTCTTTTTAACTTGCGCGAAACAGTCCTTATCGCATTGACCTTTTTGCTGGCTTTCTGCTATACTGATGGCACAAGAACGGCAAAGGGTAGAGGGAAGAACTCATGAAAGCGGAATCGATTGATAATGGAGTTCACGGAATGAAGACCTGTCTGGCTGCGGTGGCTTTGTCAGCGTCGCTTGCCGCGTGCGGCGGCGGATACTCCAACGGCACGATCGAACACGTCAAGCCGATGAACCTCTTTCCGTCCGGCGGGGAAGTGTCGTTCGCCGTCAAGCCGGGGAAGGATGCCGAGAAGGGTTTTGTCGTCACGGACTACTACGGCAATGTCGTGCCCGCGACATACGACCGCGAAGGGGGACGGCTGAGGCTCGGGAAACTTGCCCCTGGGTATTATGCGATAGACAACGGCGGCAGAACGACGAGCTTTGGCGTCGTGTCGTTTGCGGACCGGTCGGCCGAGGAGTTCCGCTCGGCGGGGCGTCGTTTCGGACTCAAGGTCTTCATGCTGAGCGATCCGGGCGTATGGTGGCGCAGACCGTGGACGTGGGAGCTCGACGAGTGCGTGACGGCCTGCGAGAAGATGGGGCTGCAGTGGACGCGCCATTCTTTCAACGGGCGCGGGCCTAAGGAAAACGAACCCGGCATGCTCTCGACTTTGCAAATCGTGAACGATCACCGGATGAATTGCGTGATGAAAATCGAAGGCATTCCGGAGTCCGCCTACGACGAAAACCGGTACGGTCCGATGGAGAAGTTCAAGGAGACGAAGAATAAGCGCGGCTGGCAGCGCTGCAGCGTGCCGGTGAAGGATCCGTACCAGAAGTGGCTCGTAGAGGAGGTGTCGAAGCTTCCGAAGGACCAGAACGTTTTCGAGATGGGCAACGAGGTCTGGGACTACATGACGGCGAAGGAGTTCGCCGAGTGGTGCAGGATGTCGGTGCCGGTTCTCAGGAAAATCCGTCCGGGCTGCTCGATCGGCGCAGATCCTGGCAGACTTTCGTGGGGCACGGAGTTCGCGAATGCTGGCGGATTCGAGGGGATGGACGCGATGTACATCCATCCGTACAGCTTCACGCCCGCGCCCGAGGTACGCATCCGCGCGTGGATACGCAACCGCCGCGAGTACTGCGAGAAGCTGGCTGGCCGCAAGTTGGACGTCTACGTGACGGAATACGGATGGCCGACTGCGCCTAAGGACAAGCGCGGGCATTCGTGCAGCGAGCGTCAGCAGGCGCAGCGCACGACGCGCGAGTCGCTTATGCTCTACGCCGAGGGATGCAAGACGCTGATTCCCCACTGGATGGCGGACCGCGAGCAGGATCCGACCGAGCGCGAGCACTGGTTCGGGCTCTTCCGCCTCTGCGGTGAGCCTAAGCCCGTCGTGATGGCGCACGCGGCCTGCGCGCGCATGATCGACGGCAGCGAGTTCGTCGGCGATGTCGTCATCCCCGGCGCGGAGACGGGCGTCGGCTCGATGCTATTCCGCCGCGCGAAGAGCTGGGTGCTCGCCGTGTGGACGCAGGACGAGGGCGTTGGAGCCGGTCGCGAGGTGAAGATTCCGGTCGTGCCGGACGCTGTGTTCGGGATGATGGGCGACGCGCGCAAGGTGGATGCGAAGGGCGGAGCGGTGACGATCCGCGCCAGCGCGGACGTAATGTATCTTGTGGGCAGGGGGTCCGTGCCCGCCTCGCTCTTGCGCCTTGTCGACAAATCGGGCGAGCTCAGCGAGACGCGGTGGAACAACCGCATAGACGGCAACGATCCGAAGTTCACCGTGGGGCGCGATCCGAATCCTGTTTCGCTTTCGTACGGACCGGCAGGGGAGAGACCGTCCGTGGCCGCCTGGCACGATGCGGAGGCGCTGCGCTTCCGCGTAGACTTGCCGGCGGCCTGCGCAGTCGGAGGAAATGGAAAGCTGTTCCTGTACTTCTCGACGCGTCCTGACCGCCAGCCGCAGATAGGGGACTGGGCCTACTTCGACTACGAGCTCAAGGCGGCCCTGAAGGACGGCGCGTTCACGCTCACGCTCGGGAATCCGACGTTCCCGAAGAACATCCTCAATCTCGCCGCAGATGCGCCGACCGAGGGAATCGTCTGGTCGAGCGAGGAGAAGGACGGTACGTGTAGGCTCGAGGTGGCGATTCCAGTCAAGATGCTCAACGGATTCGGTGCAAACAAGAAGGGCCTTATGTCCGGACAGGTCAGCTGGGCGACCGAGGGGAAGAGCTGGAAGCTCAACTCAAAGACGCCGGAGCAGAACTGGCAGTGGCCGCTCTGGAAACTGGACAAGTGATTTAAACAAACAAAGGAGAATAGCGCGATGAAAACAAAACGACTGATGCTTGCGGTGGCGATAGCCCTGACAGCTGGAGCGTCCCAAGCCGATACCTGGTACAAGTTCGGAAATGACGCTAAAGGAGAAATTAGTTGGACGGGCACATACAGTTCATCAATCGGCTGGGCGGGCGCGGAGGACGCGACGTCGGCCGAAACCGGTCATACCGTCATTCCGGCCAATGACTATGTCGTTCCTGCCGGACGTTCGCTGCGCACGGCAGACGGAAATGTCTCGTTCGACGGCAAGACACTGACTCTCTCCGGCACATCGGAAAACAGCATGGGGGACATCACGCTCAAGAGTTCAAGCACGGGCACGCGTACAATTACCATTCCTTCGTTGATAATAGACGGCTACGGTGCACTGATCCAAGGCACGGACAAGACGCGGTTTAACATGTCTGCGCCCACCACGATCAATTCGGGCTCGACATACCGGCTTTCTTTTACGACGAGTGGTTCGAACGCAGACTGGCGCGACATAGACCTTCAGTCTGCTGTGGTTGGCGACGCGACCACGAAGATAGACCTTGCGGCATCGGGCAAGGCGACGAACACGGCGCGCTGCTATCTGAGCGGGTCATTTGAAAACTTCAAGGGAAAGATCGTTTCTTCGACGGCGAGCACGGATGGCGCACAGTTCTATCTCTACTGCACGAATACGTTCGGCGGCTTCGTTGAAAGCCTCCCGAAGAGTACGGCGCTCGTCGAAATCGACTATGCCGTTCTTCCGGCGGGTAAGGGGCTTGTCTGCTCATCGACGACGATTCCGCCTGCGCTCAAGGATAAACTCGTGTTTTATTCGTCCGGTGCGACGGACTTCGGCACGGACAATCTTCCGCTCATTACCTTTCCGAACGGGACTAATCTTGATCCGTCCGAGTTTACCGTCCGCTGTCGTTCATCGTTCATCCTTGACGCCGATGGCACTGAAACGTCCCTCGGCCTCAAAACGATTAATAACATCGACGGAACGGTGACGCTCGCGGTCGATGCCTCGGTGCCTTCTTTCGCCAAACTGGTCAAAGGGAACGACAATTCCTGGAGCTGGCACATCTACGACAACGACATGGTCGATGTGACTGCGTCCTGCGGTCTGAGTGAACCGACGAAAGGCATCAAGGTTCTCTTTGAGACGCAGGAAGAGTTTGAGGCGCTCACGAATACCGTCTTTACTTCCTCCGGCGTGCTGTGGACGCTGGAGCAGCTGTCGTCCAACATGGATCTCAGGGGGTTCGATTTCCGCATCGAGGATGGCGCGACGGTCGATCTCAACGGCTTTCACCTGACGCTTTCCGGCGCGTTGATGGAGGCGACCTCTGCTACGACAACGCTGACATCTACGGTTGCGGGTGGCGTGCTGGAAATCAATGTTCCCGCATCGGAAGCGCGGACTGTCGAACATGTCAATATCGCCGGCGGAGTCAATCTCCAGGTGTGGAAGACGGGGCTTGGCAGTCTCATGATGCGCCGTGCGCAGACCTTCGGCGGCAACGGGACGGTCTCGTTCGTCGTAAAGGAAGGCCCAGCGTCCAAGTCGAATCTTGAAGGCTATCTCTTTGGCGCGGAGTATTCCAAAGTCGAGGTCTTGTCTGGCGCGCAGGTCGATATCCGCGGCCGCCGTTCCTGGAAATACGACTACGTCATCGCGGGCGACGGTCCGGACGGCAGCGGCGCTCTCATAAACAACGCTGAAGTCAGCAACCCCGCCGGCTCAGGAGAAAGCGGCTATCTTCGCCATATCGAGCTTGCGAACGATGCGACCATTGGAGGTACCAACGTCTGGGCGCTCAGCTATGACCGTAACGGTACGCACAATCTTACGTTCAACGGCCATACGCTGACGCTCGCGGGCCCCGCGAAAATCTACTGGATCAATCTTGTCCCGCAGGATGCCGGCAGACTGATCGTCAGCAATACCGTCGAGGTCTACGGTGCGAATGTCGATTTCGGCGCGGTCGATGTCGAGGTTGCGGGATCTCTCGATTCGAACGCGGGGAATTACCTCGCGAACGTCAAATCGCTTGTGTTCGAGCCCGATGCGACCTGGAATGGGGTTGGCGACCCGGCAACGGCTTCGACCGTCGTGTATGAGACCTACCGCCCGAGCACGAATGCTATGCCGGCCGTGACACTCGGCGCGTCGGGTCATACAACCCCTGTACTCGATCTCTCGACCCAGACGGGGACCCTTGACGGTACGAACCTTTCGTTCGGCGAGAACGCGACCGTGACGGTACAGCTCGGCGGACGCAAAGTCTCCGGCGAGAATAAGAAGCTCGTCAGCTGGACGCAGAAACCCGCCGCCGTGCACTTCAAACTGTCGGCGGAGAGGGCGGGTTCGCTTGCCCCAAAGGAAGACGGGCTGTATTTGACCTACGGAACGATGATCATCGTCAGATGACGAGCGAGGCAGTCGTGCGATAAGAAAGATTGCGAGGATTAAGATGAAGCATGTGTTGCTGATGGCCTTTGCGCTGATTGGTTTAAACGCTCTGTGGGCACAGCCTTCATTTTCGGTCGACAACATATTCGGGGAAGGGGTGGTTGTGCAACGGAAAAAGCCTGTGCGCGTATCGGGAAACGCCGAGCCTGCGCTGACTGTACGTGCTCCAGCAGGTACGGCTGAGCTGCAGGCGGCGATAGACCGCGTTTCGACGGCGGGTGGCGGAACGGTGCATGTCGCGAGAGGGGACTATCCGATCGCCTGCCTCATGTTCAGGGACAACGTCACGCTCGATCTTGCGGAAGGCGCACGGCTCCATGGCGAGACGAACGCGCTACTGCGCATGGCGAAGGGCGTCGAAGACGAGAGCAACCTCGGCGCCGCGCTTCTCGTCGGAAAGAACGTCTCCAACATCGCGCTTGTCGGCAGGGGACGCGTCGACGGCTGTGGACAGGCTGCGACGCCATACGTGAACGGCAGATCCGGGCGCTGGAAGCTGATCGCCCTCGCGAACGTGAATAATTTCCGTGTGGAGGGGGTGACGCTCGAGAACTCCGCTTCGTGGACGTGCTACTTCCACCGGTGCGACGGAATCGTCGCGCGCGGCGTGAAGCTGGACGGACACGCAAACTACAACAACGACGGATTCGACATCGAGGCGAAGAACGTCCTTATCGAGGACTGCGACATCGATGTCGAGGACGATGCCATCTGCGGAAAGATACACGACCCGGCGTTCGTCTCGGAGAACGTTGAGGTGCGCAACTGCCGTCTTGCGTCCAACTGCAACTTTATCAAGCTCGGCACGGCTTCGGCGGGTACGTTCCGCGATTGGTACGTCCACGACTGCGTTTTAGAGCGCTGCCGCGTCGCGCCGCTCGAGGACCTCCAGTGGTTCCGGCGAGGGGTGTGGGGCGTGACCGACAAGATCAGCGGCATCGCCGGCATAGCGCTCGAGGCGGTGGACGGCGGAAGGGTAGAGAACATCACCGTGCGCGGCATCGAGATGAAAAGCGGGGTGCAGACTCCCATATTCCTCCGCGTCGGCGCGCGAAAGGGTGAGGGCGGAAACGACTGGAACATGCGCAACGTACTCATCGAGAACGTCGTCGGCAGTTCCTGCAGCTGGATCGCGAGCTCGATCACGGGCGTCCCGGGGAGGCGAATCGGCGGCGGCATCGTGTTGCGCAATGTCGATTTGACGCTGAAGGGCGGGATTACCTGCGACGACTGGCGCAAACCGGTTCCGGAGGCCGAGAAGTCGTATCCCGAGAACCGCTGCTTCGGAACTCCGCTTCCCGCGCACGGCTTCTACCTCCGCCATGCGGACGGCGTGAGCTTCGAGAACGTGAAGATCCGCGTCGACGGCGAAGACCCCCGCCCCGCCATCATCAAGGACGACTGCACAGACATTGCTACGCATCCATAAAGCATTAGATTGCGACACGGACAATCCTATTGAACAAAAACGCAGTTTTTTTCTGTACAAAAAAACAGTCGTGGGCGTTCGTCGTATGGTAGAATCCTTATATCAACAATATACAAGGAGCTATCATGGTAAAAAACGCCGTTCTCGCCTCTGTCACTCTCTTCGCCACTGCCGCGCTCTACGCCGACTACACACCGGAGAAATGGAATCTCGAAGCCCGCGACAAGTTCGCCGCGCAGCGCTTCGGAATCTTCATCCACTGGGGGCTCTACGCCAACTACGCCCAGGGCGAATGGTATCAGCAGCAGAACGGCATCAAGACCGAGACCTACGGCCGCATGATGGACGGGTTCTATCCGTCGAAGTTCGACGCGAAGGAGTGGGTGCGAGTCTTCAAGGACGCGGGCGCAAAGTACGTGACGATCACCTCGCGCCACCACGACGGCTTTTCTCTCTGGCCGACAAAGGTCGACGACGGCTACAACATCGCCAACACTCCCTTCAAGCGTGACATCCTCGGCGAGCTCTCGAAGGCCTGCGACGAGGCCGGCCTCCAGCTCAACTTCTACTATTCGCTCATGGACTGGCACCGCAAGGACTATCCGGCTGGGACCGTCGCCGTCAAGTGCCTTGGGCCGCAGAAGGGCGACTACGAATCATACAAGAAGTTCATGCTTGGCCAGATCGGCGAGCTCATCGACAGCTACCACCCGGGCAACATCTGGTTCGACGGCGAGTGGGAGCATGCGCACCACCAGGACGACGGCACCTGGAAGCGGACGCTCGACTGGGATTTCGACACGATCTACGACTTCATCCACTCGAAGAAGACGCTTGTCGCGAACAACAACCACCAGCCGATTCGTCCGAAGGAGGACATCCAGCTCTTCGAGCGCGATCTCCCCGGCGACAATTCCGACGCGGGCTTCTCGAAGAACCAGCCCGTCGCGCACGACCGTCCGGTCGAACAGTGCGACGTCATCCAGAAGAACGTCTGGGGCTACAGGATCACCGAGCGCAACTTCCGCACGCCTCAGGACGTCTGCGCGATGATCTGCCGCTGCGCCGGCAAGGACACGAACCTCCTCATGAACATCGGGCCCGACGGCTCTGGCCGTCTCCCCGCGCGCGCGGTCGAGGTGATGGCCGAGGTCGGCAAGTGGATGCGCGAGAACGGCGAGGCGATCTACGGAACGCGCGGCATCGGCCTCGTCAAGAACGCCGATGGAAGCGAGACTGCGAAGACAAAGAAGGGCGATGTCGTCTATGTTATCACGATTCCGAAGGGTGCAAAGGACTTCCCGACGGTGAAGAAATCCGAATAAGTGATTCCATGGGAAACACCAGAATACATTTGTTGTTGGCGACCGTTGCGGCGCTTGTGTCGGCATCATGTCCAGCCGTGTCGGTCGTCGTAGATTTGCCGTCTCCGAAACCCGGCCCTGCGCTTGCCGCGCGCATTGCTGCCGGCGACTGCGAGGTCTACGGAATCGTCCACTGGGGCCTCAACACCTATACCGACCGCGAGTGGGGCTATGGCGACGAGGATCCGGCCCTGCTTAATCCTGCGAAGTTCGACGCCGACCAGATTGTCGGTGCGTGCAAGGCGGGCGGGCTTGGCGGGCTCATTGTCGTCGCAAAGCACCACGACGGCTTCTGCCTCTGGCCGACGAAGACGACGGAGCACAATATTACCAAAACTCCGTTTTGGAAAAGTTGGAGTCCAAAGTTGGAGTTGGAGAAAGGAACAATTCCACTCTCGAACTCCAACTCGAAACTCGAACTTACCCGTGAAACGGGTAGAGACTATGTAAAGGAGATGGAGCGGGCGTGCCGCAAGGCGGGGCTCAAGTTCGGCGTCTACGTCTCGCCGTGGGATCGCCACGATGCGGACTACGCGTCGCCGAAGTACGTCGAGAAATACCACGCCCAGATCAAGGAGTTGCTTTCCGGCGACTACGGCGAGATATTCGAGATGTGGTTCGACGGAGCGAACGGCGGCGACGGATGGTATGGCGGCGCGAAGGAAAGGCGCAGGATCAGCGGCGACTACTATCGCTTCCCGGAGGTGTTCAAGTTTGTGCGCGAGCTCCAGCCGAAGGTCTGCATCTTCGCAGGCGAGTCGGACGAGTCGGACTTCCGCTGGCCCGGCAACGAGAAGGGCGAGCTCGACCCTGATTCCTGCGCGACGATCTGCTCTACGGGCGGGTTTGCGGACGGCAAGTACGGCAACCCGGACTACAAGACGCACATGAACACGGGGATGCGGCTGTTTGATACGCCGAGTTTCTTCCGCGTCTGCGAATGCGACTTCCCGATGCGCAATGGATGGTTCTACCACGCTAGGGAAAAGGGCAAGACGAAGTGCGGACTCTATCTCCTGCAACGCTACCTGAACACGGTCGGCAACGGAGGAACGATGAACATCGGCATCGCGCCGAACAAGGACGGACTTCTTGACGACGAGGACGTGAAGGCGCTTGCGGACTTCGGCAAGCTAAAGGCGAAGTTCTTCTCGCAACCCGTCACAAACGGGCTCTGCAATGTCGCCGTCATGAGCGAAGACGTCGTCAAAAACGGCGAGACGTGCGGAGAATGGCTGCTTTACGAGGGAGACAAGGGGGACTTAGACGAAGTCAATGAGCTCGCCCATGGCACTCACATCGGAATCAAGCGAATCCGCACGCTTGAGCGTCCGCTCCGTGCCGAGAAACTGCACGGCTACGTCTACAACAGCGGTCAAGAGGAGTGGCCGGTGAAGTTCTACTATGTCGAACCCGATTTCCTGAAGGCAGTCCTTTCCGCGACAACCGAGTCCGGCGAGACGGACACGGCGAAGTGGATGACGGCTGGAAAGCAGGGCGCGACGGATGAAGCCCATGAAGGCGTTGCCCAAAAGATTGCCGCCACGAAGAAGGTGCTTCGCAGCGACACATGGTATGGACACAATAGGACTGTATTCGACTTCGAGGGGCACGAGGCCTGGATTGTGTCGCCGAAATGCGATCCTGCCGCGGGTCTGCCCTGGACATGGACGATGCAGTGGGCCGAGGCGTACGTGGACAGGACCGGCGTCCTGGATCTTCTTGCGAAGGGGTGGCACCATGTAACAATAGACACATTCAAGCACAGAATGGACGAAGAAGGGCTTCGCGTAAGCCGCGCGTTCCAGAAGTTTCTCGTAGAGGAACTCGGCTTCGCGCAAAAGGCAAACCTCGTGGGGATGAGCTGGGGCGGATTCTTCTCGACGCGCTATGCCGCCGCATTCCCCGAGTGCGTCGGAAAGATTTACCTCGACGCGCCGCTCATGAACTTCGATGGCTTCGCCAAGGTCGGCGGCACGCCGACCGAGAATGCGGCGCGAATCGGGCCCTGGGCGAACATGCCGCCCGCGGACGGCAACTGGTCCGCCGATCCCAGGATGCCGGTAAACATGGCAGATCCGCTCGCGAAGGCGGGAATTCCGATTTTGCTTCTCTATGGCGGCCAGG
>OCTX011467551.1_pt1 | contig 11765 bp, 13 predicted proteins | sample 1539691 | NCBI WGS metagenome assembly OCTX01 (sample SAMN02144231, study PRJEB22623) | gut metagenome | biome: sheep rumen | host: Ovis aries | place: New Zealand
TTTAGCATGGCTTTGAATTTGATCTGCTACATGAGGAGGAATCTATTTTCTTGGTAAAAAATTTAATCGATGGAATAATAGTGACGATAAGTCTACAGATAATACACAAACACAGAGTCAAGAAAGCAGTGAAACACAAAGTGATAATACACAGCCAAAAATTGATTATTCAAAAGTTGATAATAGATGATTTACCCCATGAGATTACCCTTTCAAACACATCACACAACCATTCAAATGAATAAAATCATATAGAGTCGACAACCTAAAATTTAAGCCTTTATTATGATTCGCAGATCTTGCTCGTTCATGAACTGAATGAGAAATGACCACTTTAAAAGTAAGAAACTTAACACCTAAATTTTCAGAAAAAACAGCTTGATACAAAAAAAACAACCCCTGTAATGTCTCACCATTTAAGTGAGATGTTTGACATACATGATCTTCTAAAGTTGCAGATTGACAGAATCATGCACAATATGCCTCAATGGTAGATTGACTCGCTTCTTTTATGAGATTAATGAGGCAAGATCGCTATCGTAACAAGTCCATTCAGTGAATGAATTGTTCATGAATGCAATGAATTTATAAAAGTAACGAGCCTGATTCTCTAAAAGCTCTTCGTATTATATGGATCACGAATGCAAGTAAAGCATTAAAAGTAAATCCTTTTGCAAGGCTAAATACAGACGATAAAGAAACAATGATGGCTTATGCACAGCAAACAGCAATCAATGAATCGGGATCTTATTTTGACAGAAAAACTCTTGAGGCAGCATATAATAAAGCTTTCCCAAAATGATAAATATTTTATCATACATTTTATTTATTTAAATTAAAAATATGACTAAAAATAACATTGAATTATCAAAATCGGATGAAGCTAGAGATTTTAACAGAGAAAAATTCGAGGAAATAAACCAAACAGTACATGAGTTAAAAGAACTAAAAATAGAGACTTCGATGTCATGAAAAGATCCTATGAGACAAGAAGGAAATGAAGAACCCTGGCCATGAAATCCAGATAGACGTCCATGATATAATTATGATGAAAAATGATTTGTAAAATGAAATTTTCCATTTAAAGATATTGAAAATCCATACAAAAAAGTTCCAAGTTATGGTTTTATAAGATATGTAGAGAGATCTCGTATTTTGCCCAATATATCTTATAAAGATCTAGCAAAAACATGAATGGAATGACAGAAAAAAAAATTGACAGTAAACGACAGTTATAAAACAGATTATATAAACAAAGGAACTAAATGATGAAAGTTGAACAATCCTTGTGATGTGTCATGCGGCCCAAATAGTGTTCATGCGATATGATTAGTAAGTGGAAGTTGAGGAACGGCATGAGATGGACAAGTATTAGCTAGATATAAATCCCCTGTATACTGACTAGCATCCCACATGAAAATGATTAGAGAATTTAAACTTGGAAATGAATATCTTTATCGCGATAGATCAATCCAATGAATTATTTGTAACTGAATGCAGTGATTTTATAGAGCAGATGAAGACAAATCATTAAAAGCTATGCGTTTACTTCGAATTAGTGATGCTGTAAATAAAATTAATAAGAATAAGAGTGATGTAAAAATTAATCGATATGATAGAATCGATACGGGGAATAAGGAGTCTTTAATGGCATTTACACAAATAACAGCAGAAAGTGAAACATGATGTAAATTTTCAAGAAAGACACTAGAAAAAGCTTATGATCTAGCATTCCATAAAAAATAAGAGTGTATTATTTAAATTTTTAATAAATGGAATATGAATGATAATATCGAGCAGTTAAAAAACGAGGTAAATAACATTAAAAAATCACTAAATGAATTAAAAAAGAATTTTGATAATTCACAAGAAAAGAAAAATGAGGCAGAAGAATTAAAAAGGAAAGCAGAAGAAATAAAGAAAAAAGTAGAAGCAGAGATAGAGACTTTATCCAAGGGAAAATGATCAGAGGTAGCAGAAGAAAAAAGGAAAACAAAAGAATTATTGGATAGTTTTAAAGAGATAACGGATCTATATAATTCTATTATGAATAAATGAGAATCGACTCCAGAACAATCAGCACAACAAGCCCAACAAGCACAACCAGAAACAGAGAGCAAAAATATATTTAGCAAAGCAAAAGATTGGATATGAGAACAGCGAGATAATGTTTGGGATGAAGAGAAATGGAAAACAGAATGATGAAAGAATTTATTACGTACAGCATGATTTATGGCAACATGAGTGTGAGCAGTATCACTAGCATATAAAGGGATAAAGAAACTATTATGACGAGGAAAAAATGAGGATGAAGATGATAAAGAAGATAACGAGGAAGAAAAAAAGGATAAAGAATCAAAGAAAAAACCTTTCCGAAGTAGATGGTACTGAAAGGTTATATGATGATGAGCTGCATTAGGATGAGGATACTTTTTAGGAAAATTACTACATCTATGGTGAAATAATGAAGAAGATACAGATAGCACTCCCAAAGATGCTACAGGAAAAGAAAGTGTAGAAACAAAGGAAAAAAGTTATTCATCAACCACAAGCGAGTGTAGAGACGCTCCTCATATTGAAGAAGTTAAAGGTAATAGTAGTGATTTAAAAGTATCTGAAACATGGAATTATATAAAAAATTGATGAACTTTCCATTCTCCATCTAGATGAATATGTAAACGAGATGCATATCGTGGAGTGTGTTCCACATGATCTTTTAATGTTCTTCGAAAATTATGACTTCCGAAGGTCTCTAATTCTACGAATGTAGATCTAACATGAAAAACATTGACCAAAATGTGATTAAAATACATATGAGAAACAAATCCAAAAAATCCATCACAAAATGGATATAAACCCCAAGATTGAGACACTGCCGTTTGGCCAAAATTTAAGAAAAAATCAGGGAAGATAACACAACATCAAGCAACATATGTCAACTGACATTGGGTCTCTGATAATATTCAAAGGAATATGTCCTGCTATCCAAGAGAACCTAATGAACCTAATTGTAAAATTTATCGTTATGTAGCATAATTATTTCCCAAAATTCTGACTTCATAGGCTATCATTTCGCCAAATGATAGCTTTATCTAATTCTTCGATTGTAAATTGAGGACAATATAAATCAGTAAAATAAAGCTGAGCATATCCAATTCGTCGAAGCATAAATCAGGATAACCTTTTTGCTAACTTCTGCTTTGTCCTAATTACTATGTCAACCGTTGGTAGTCAACCAAAATCCATATATTTTTCCAGATTTTCTTTATTTATCTCTTCTCATGAATCGTTTAATTTTTTCATAGCTCTCAATATTTCATCCTGTCATCCATAATTTACAGCAAGAACAAAAGTCTTTGAACTACCAGGGAATCTGAATTCAGATTCTTTTTTATTTAAAAAATTTACTAAGTGGCTAGGCAATTGAGATTTATCTCCAGCTACACGAAAATTTACGTGATTTTCACGCATCATATCATACAAATTCTCTGTAATTTTTTTGTATAAATCAAAGAGATAATTCAATTCCATTTTAGTTCTATTCTTTAGATTCTCAGTGCTTAATCACCATAAAGTAAACACATCAATAGTGGTATTCTTAAAAATATGTATTGCTAACTCGATGCATCTTTGAAATCATTCCAAATGTCATTCTAGACTGGTTTTTCATAACTCTTTTGCTCGAGTCCTATTTCAGTCCGGGATTAAGGCTACATGCTTAGGATATTGCATAAAAAATTCAATCATTAGATAAAACTAAGCAAAAGTGTAAATAAAGAAGAAAAATTTTCAACAAAATTTACTTAAAAGTATAAAAATCATCCAAAACAACAAAAATCCAAAAAATAAAGGATATTAGTCATAATTGATTTCATAATTGATTATAATATATTTGTTTTTGACGGTTAAATTTTGTCTCAAATGTTTTCCGAAAGCGCGTTCCCAATTATCCTATACTAACATTATCAAAAATTAAGAAAGATATTTATATTATACAGAATTACTAAAAAAAGTTTATCAAACCTTGAAATTATACCATCAAAAGGTATTATTCATTCAGACTTTTTTTAAATTTTCATTTTTTGGACAATGAAATATCATTCACAGTTGATTAGGAAGTATATCACAATTGAAGATACTCCAGAGAATATCGCCAATAACTTGATTTTAAAGACAGTTGAAATTGAGGAAGTAATTCAACGTAAAATAGACAAACATATAGTAATCTGAAAAGTTATCAGCGCAGTAAATCATCCAGATTCTGACCATATGAGCGTATGTCAGGTAGATTTATGACCTAAATGACAATTTCAAATCGTGTGTGGAGCTGCAAATGTTCAATGAGCGAAATATGTAGCAGTAGCTATGGAGTGAGCATATTTTCCACAAGCGTGAATCACTATTGCACCTAGAAAATTACGTGGAGTAGATTCAAATGGAATGATATGTTCAAAGAATGAATTGTGAATCAATGAAGATACAGATAAACCTTGGATTTGGGAATTGGACAAAGATTTGGAAGTTTCAGATGAGGATTTGGGAACTCCATTGACTGATAAATTCGAATGGCTAGATAGTTATGTTCTCGATATAGATAATAAATGACTAACAAATCGTCCTGATTTGACTGGACATTTCGGAGTGGCTTGGGAATTCAATTCAATGTATAAACCACAATGAAAAATCTGATTTAGTGCATTGCCAAAATATCAGCAGGATTTTGAAACGACAAATATGTTAGATTTACTCGAGCATGGAGAAAAGAAAGGAAAGAAATCTGTAATTTGTGAGACTGAATGATTGAATAACTATATATTGCTTGAACTCAATAATGTACAGGTGAAAGATTCAGATTTTTATATGCGTTTGCAGAATGCTGATTTAGGAAATGGAAGCGTGAATAATTGGGTAGATTTCTCTAATATATTTATGAATATTTCATGAAATCCAGTTCATTTCTTCGATGCAGACAAAATCGAGTGAAATATTCATGTGCGTGATGCTCATGAATGAGAAAAATTTGTAGATTTATTTGAAAAAGAGCATACTCTAATTCCACAGGATATCGTAATCGCTGATGATAAAAAAGCACTTTGTTTGTGAGGAATAATGTGAGGATTGAATAGTTGAGTGACAGCTGAAACCAAAAATATCTTGGTAGAAATCGCAAACTTCGACCCAGTGAGAATTCGTAAAACAGGAGTTAGACTATGATTACGTTCAGATTCAGAACTTAGAAATGAAAAACATATCGCTCCTACATATTCATTATATGCATTGTTATTATTCTTGGATGAATTGAAATATTATGCAAAAGATTTGTGAAATTTTGAAATCTGAGGAGTAAGTTCATATGTTAAACCTTGACTTCATCCAGTTCAACCAACTACAATTACAGTGGATTGGGATGATATGAATCAATTCATATTTGGAAAAGATGATAAAAAACCTGACTTCCAAGAAAGAGCTTCTGAAATTCTTAGAAACTTGTGATTCAAGGTAGAATGAAATCAAGTAACTGTTCCATTATGGAGAGGACCAGATGATATTACTATTCCTGCTGATATTTCAGAAGAAGTAGCTAGAATTCGAGGTTATGAACAGATAAAACTAACTGCACCACTTACTCAAATTCAGAGTCAGAGTTTTATTTGAAATACTGAAGTAATACGTATTGTAGAAGAAACTTTGGTAGAGAAATGTCGCTTCGATCAATGAGAAAATTATCCATGGGTAAGTGAAAAAATGGTGCAGCCATTTGGGAAAACTAGAGAAGATTTTATCACTTTGACTAATCCAGTAAACCCTGAATGTCCATTACTACGTGATAATTTCTTATATCAATTCTTACAAGTAGCTTCTAAAAATTCAAAATTCTTTGATGAGATAAGATATTTCGATACAGGAAAAGTATGGACAAAAAACGAACCAAATAATGATATCGCTCCAGAATACGCTGCTGCACATTTGGATGAGCAATTACACGCTTCATTCTTTATGTACAAAAAATCTATCAGTTCTTGGAAAGAAGATACTTTACTTGAAGCTAAATCAGTAATTGATACATTAATTCACGATTTCGAACTAAACGGAAAGATTACATATGAAGCTACAGATTTGCCATATTTCCATCCAAAGAAACAAGGTAAAATCTTATTCAATAAACAAGAAATCTGAATTATCTGAACAGTTCATCCAACAATCTTGAAAGCGAATAAATTGCCAGAAAATGCAAGTTTAACATTTGTAGAAATATCTCTTGAAGCTATTAAAGCTCTTAGAGCTGAAGGAACAGAAAAGACTTATATTTACGAAACTATGCAGGATCAGATTTTATGGAGAGATTTGAGTTTTGTAATAGATGAAAGGTCAGATTTTTTTAAAGTTCTTTCTGCTATTCGCAAAATTGAAGAGATTAAAGATATTCGTGTATTCGATGTTTATCAGTGAGAGAATTTACCAGCAGGTAAGAAGTCGATTTCGTTACAGATAAAAATTATGGGAGATGGAAATATGACAAGTGAACAAATTTGAGCAGTAATGCAGAAAGCCATTGATGCAGTAAGTAAAGTAGGAGGAGAGTTGAGAGGATAAAATATTTAAATAGAAAAGAAAACTGTCCATTAATGGACAGTTTTTAAATTATAATTTTTTAAAATATTAATATGTAGGCACGTATCATTGTCTACAATCATATTCTCATTTTATGTACTTATTGAAATAGTTTCACAAAGAGTCAGATGAGATAAAATCTTTCCAGACATATGCAGGAACATCACATCGATGATAATAAGTTCAATTTAAATTAAGAATAAGATAATTATTTTCTGGGTCATAATATGCATTTCTAATGAAACTACTTGATGATGTATTTATTGTTTGAAATCCAGAAATATCAACCCTAGTATCCCTATATTTTATAGTAACCCACTCTCATCGTGGTTTTTGCGGAGTTCAATATCAGTATTCTAGCATCTCCTTATCTGCTATATAGTCATCATAATCATATGCAGGAGTCACTTCATAATAATCAGGATTATAAGATTGTTTACAGCCAGTAAGAATAATAGAACTCAAAAAAACGAACAATCGAAGTTTTTTCATTATTAAAATACTATATAAAAAACTAATTTTTCCATCCTAATAATCTAAACATTTGTTTCAGATATCTATCTAAGAATTCTTGATAAAAATCTGTTCATCAAAACCATTTATTTCCTTGTCTAACAAAATAAGGACATTTTTCATATAAAAATCTCTTTTTCTTTTCTTGGTTAGGCATTAAATGACATTGAGTAACATTGTCACATATATCAGCCAATTTTACAGCTCGAGCAGATTTATTATTTGCTTCTTCTAATCTTTTCATCATATTTTTCCATCTTTGGAATTTTTCCTCATCAGTAGGATTTTCTAATGTAACATCATGAGTTGCCAAGTCTACTAATGTAAGGACATCTTGTGAATATCACATTTCTTCCAATTCTTTCATTGTTGTATCTCAGTCCTCAATAATATCATGGAGTAAACCCGCCATTTGCACAGTTTCATCAAATCAGTGAGCTCTAAGTAAATCTCTCACATTGAATGAATGGGTGTAATTTGGAATATCAGTAGTTCATTTTCTAAATCATGCAATTCTTTCCATCACTAATTTTTCCGTTTGCTCAAATGTCATCATATATTTTTATCTCTAATATAAACTAAAGCTTATATACAGTTATTCTTATTTTTTTCAACTTTTGATTTAATGTAAATTGATTTCAACATTCCTAATATCATTCATGTTATATTTTGAAAATTTTCACGTTTATTGGTTTTTTTTGATTTAAATATATCATTTGAGATGATAATAAAAATAAATATTATGATGATATAATTTTTATATCTAAACAATATATCCATGTTAACGAAACTTTTGCACTTCATTGCTAACTTTATCGTTGAATTTTTGATTGTATTATTTGTTTATTGTATAGTTTCATACCTCCAGAAAAAGTTTTCAAAAAAATCTAAATGAAAATTTTCCATCAAAGAAACTGTTAACGAATGATGGTGGATATGTTTGGTAATAGCATTAGTTATCGTATTAACTAACCAAATTATCTAGTTTTAAAAATATGATTTTATAATCATGAATTATGAAAAGATTAAATCTGAAATTTTAGATTTTGTAGAAAAAAGAGACTGGAAACAGTTTCATAATCCCAAAGATTTGGCAGCTGCAATCTCCATTGAGGCTTCAGAATTAGAAGAACTTTTTTTACGAAAATCTCAAGAAGAATCCTATGAAATCTGAAAAAATGATCCGAGAGTGAAGGAAGAATTTGCTGATGTCTTCAATTGCTTAGTGATGTTCGCCGAAGAATGTGGAATCGATATCGAAAAGGAAGTTTTGGCTAAATTAGAAAATAACAAAAAGAAGTATCCAGTAGAAAAAGCTAAATGAAAATCTGATAAATATACTGAGCTTTAATTTTATTATAACATAATGCCTTTTGAGAAAACCTTCTCATTCCTAAGATTATCATGAAAAACAAATGGTTTTAGAGGTGCCTGTAGATGAGTAATAATAGATGAGAATGGGCTGGTCCCCTTACTTTTTGATAGTTATAAAAAATGGTATAAACTGCCTGGATGATGAATTGAATGAAATGAAAGTAAAATTGAAACATTTAGAAGAGAGATTAGAGAAGAAACTGGATATGAAATAGAAGATATAAAAGAAATCTGAAAAGTAATAGAAAAAGTTTCAGATTGGGAACAAATTAATTATTGTTTTATATGAAAAATAATTAGCAAATGAGAACCTCATTTTACCCAAAAAGAAATCGAAAGATGATATGAATTAAAATGGGTAACCTTAGATGAAGCCGTATCACTTATTAAAAATGAGGAAGCAAATACAGATGAGGCTAAACTCAAAAAAGAAAGAGAACTGTTTATCTTGGAGAAATCTTGTCTAGAATTAGGTAAGTAGATTTGTAGAATTAATTATTATTTAAATTAAAAATCTGAATGAAATTAGTAGTTTGACTTGGAAACCCATGACAGTCATACAAGGCCACTCGCCACAACATTTGAGCTACTATGCTTGAAAGATTTTTGGATTGGGAGAAAGTTTGAAAACTAAAATATGACAATAAATGGAAAGCTGAAATTTTGACCACAGATCAGTTTGGTGATAAAGTGATATTTTGTTTCCCTCAGACTTATATGAATTTGAGTGGAGAATCTGTATGACCATTAGCTAAATTTTACAAGATAAATCCCGAAGATATTCTGGTGCTTCATGATGAAATAGATTTCGTAGTTTGAAGAGTAGCTTTTAAGAAATGATGAAGTGCTGCATGACATAATGGACTCAAAAGTATTATTGAGAAATTATGAACTAAAGATTTTAATCGTATCAGAATCGGAGTAGGTAGACCAGCAACTTCAAAAATGGTAGCTGATTATGTACTTTCTACATTTAAACCAAATGAAAAAGAATTGATGGATGAGAAATTTGATGAAATATCAGAATTTATATCAAAATTCTTGAGAAGTGATGAGTGATAAATTAGAAATAGTATTAGTAGATGAAAACGACCAAGGAATCTGACTATGAGAAAAGATGGATGTACATCAAAAATGACTTTTGCATAGAGCAATCTCGGTTTTGATATTAAATTCAAAATGAGAAATGCTTTTGCAACAAAGAGCATTAAATAAGTATCATTGCTGATGAATGTGGAGCAATGCTACTTGTACACATCCATTACCAAATGAAAGTAATTTAGAAGCAGCTCATAGAAGGTTGAAAGAGGAAATGTGATTTGATATGGATTTAGAAGAAATTTTTGAGTTTCATTATACTGCTCATTTTGATAATTGATTAACAGAGAACGAGTATGATCACGTATTCTTATGATCTTACGACTGAGAAATGAATTTAAATCCAGATGAAGTAGCTGATTATAGATGGATTGGCATTGAAGACCTCAAAAAAGATATAGTAGGAAACTCTGAAATTTATACGCCGTGGTTTAAGATTATTTTAGAGAAGTATTTTCAAATGAAAGATTAATATTATAATTAAAGCTCCCTGTTATCAGGGAGCTTCGTATTGAGATGCACCGCACTTTTTGCATATTTCTGTGCGGATGAATTTTACATTGTTGACGATAGGACCTTGTCCATCATCTTCTGCTGATTTCCAACGATGTTTACACTCAGGATGGAGTCTACGTTTACCGCATTTTTTACAGGTATCATAAACTGGACCGATCCATTCTTTGAAGACACAGACACCTCCGAATCCGGATTCGATGTCAGGTTCATCCATTACCCAATCGTGTTCACACTTGTTGGAATTTTTTTTGAAAAAGTTTAAAAATTTGCTCATATTTTTTATGCTTTGGTTTTTTGTTTTATGTAGATTTATATTATATATATTATTTAGAAAATATCAATAGATTTTGCGCGGCTATTACTATATTTATCTTAAATATCCATTACAGAAACTTTTCCGATCCATAGCTTTCTTTCATTCAGGTTTAATCGCAATATTTATAACTGCAGGATTGAGATTTTTTCAGTTAATTAGTGGCTTATCTTTATTTTCATTATATTTATTTTCATCGAGCTTTAATTCCTCAATAATTACAACTTTTTCATCTAATTTAAACCAGATTTTTGGCCAGATTGCATAAGCTCTATATTTGGCATAAATATCTTCCAATTTATCATTATGAACATCAATTTCTCAGTCAGATTTTTCTATTTTTTGACAAATCGTAGCTTCAGCTTCGTTTTGAGGTTTGGCTTTCACATGTTTCTTCCCATAGTTCCATAATGTATTACATAAAAATTTTGGTCACTCTTTTTCCAAAGCTGTTATCAAATCTTTTACAGTCCATTCAAATTTTAAAGGGAAAGAAAGCTGATCGATAATATCTCATGTATCCATTCAGACATTCATATGCATAATAGTGATTCAGCTTTTTTCTTCTTTATTTAAGAACGTTGATTGTAGTGGAGAAGCTCCACGGTATTTAGGCAGTAATGATCCATGTACATTAATTGGTCCAAAAGTTGGGATATTTAGTATCGATTGTGGTAAAATCTTTCCATATGAAATTACGACTAGAAAATCTGGATTTTTATCTTTCAACCAATCATAAAAATTCTGTCATTCTACACCTTTTTCTGGGTTAATAATTGAAGGTGTTTGTATGAAATCTATGTCTTTATTAGGGAATAATTCTTTAGCCTTAACTTTGATTGGATTTTCTTTGAGTTGCATTCATCTTCCTGCTGGTTTATCAGTTTGTGTAACAATTCAACAAATTTCAAATCTTTTATCAGAATTTAATTCCTCTAAAAATGGAATTCAGATATTTGCACTACAGAAGAAAACTACACGATAAAAAGCTGGATCATACATTTTTTTGCTACTTGGTTTACAGGATAAAACTCTATCTACGATTGGTGCTAAACCTTTACAGAATCAATATCTTTTGAGGATTTGAGTGGCATATTCACTGCAATGTGGATTATGACTACAAACTCTATCTTTCAATATCGGAGAGAATATTCATTTGTCAGGGGAGATCGTTAATTGATAAATCTTTATCAAAATTAATGTGATTGTGGTTAGAATTTTGTCTATGAAATGATATATGAATTTGATTATTTTTCGCAGAATAGACATAATTTATTTAAGTATTAAATCTAAATATAATCTATTAAAGTTTAGTTTTTTTTCAATGGATAAAATCGAT